>WPCI01012980.1_pt1 | contig 61233 bp, 62 predicted proteins | sample 5399871 | NCBI WGS metagenome assembly WPCI01 (sample SAMN12869469, study PRJNA574797) | sludge metagenome | isolation source: wastewater treatment of pH7 | place: China:Beijing | collected 2019-05-20 | reverse complement strand
CAGTTGATCCCCCACCTAACTTCTTTGCTTTCGCTGGAGGATTTGCTTTATTAGTTGTATTATTTATTCTATTAATCATTATCGGATGCAGTTGTTTCTGCTAAAAAACTATTAGAAAAGGTACCTATATGGGTACCTTTTCTTTATATGCCTTATTCATTATCTAGTTCCAAATTTTTATCACGATTGAATTTGTTTTTTCATTTTTCGTATTCATCATACCTGAAATAAGAATCGATTTCAGACATGTGTTTTTAACGAAAAGAATTGGGGACCATTTTTTCCCACAAAGGAAATACCTTTTTGAAAATCTCTACCATGGAAGGATCAAATTGTGTACCAGATCCTTCTATAATACGTCTATACGCTTCTTCAGGAGATAGAGCCGAACGATATGCTCTTGAAGAAGTCATTGCATCGAATGCATCTGCTATCGCAACAATTCTTGCGCATAATGGTATTTGATTTCCTTTTAGTTTTTTGGGATAGCCCTTTCCATCCCATCTTTCATGATGAGAAAGAATTATGTCTTCATTACCTTTTATTAAAGATATATTTTTAAAAACTTCTAATCCTAATTGTGGGTGTGTCTTAATAATATTATATTCTTCTTCTGTAAGAGAAGATGCTTTCTTTAAAACTTCATCAGGAATACCTATTTTCCCTATATCATGTAATAAACAGATAAGGTGAAATTGTTTTAAATAATTATCATCATATTCATTTGTTTCTTTAGCAAGAATCGTAGCATAATTGGCTACACGTTCACTATGTCCTTTCGTATATTGATCCTTTAATTCCATTATCCTCATTATCGATAAAGCTGTTTCTTTCATTTGTTTTTCATAGGATGCTTTAATTTTTTGTACTAAAAATTTTAATGAAAGAAATACAAAAAATGACGTAACAAAAATTGTTAGAAACAATAATATTAATGATATTGGATAGTTAATTTCAAAATAATAAATAGCAATTAAAAATCTACATATCATACAGATAGATACCGATAGAAGATAATAAATACTTAAAAATAAAGGTGCAGAAATTACTAGGAAGCACTCTAAATATGGGATATGTAAAGACGAACCTGGATCACTTATAAACATAAGATCATATGCCAAAAGATAAATAATACTAACACCAAGAAAAATATATTTTGTAAACATTTGTTTATTCATTTTTTGTAAACACTTATTACATAAAAAAAATGAAATGAAAATAAATAAAAATACGAGTTCAAATAAAAGCTTCTCTAGTGTAAAATCCTTTCCAAGAATAAAATGTTGATAAATATTATCAAACAAAAGAGTACTACAGGGAATAAATAGAAACATGTTTATCGGTTCTTTCGTTTCAATATTTTTAATCCCTTTCATCATTTTACACACCGCCAAACCTTTTTTAATAAAAAAGAAGTTCATATAGATATTATTAATAATATCTAAGAATAGATAATAGTGCAAAAAACACCCTTTCTCATAACCTATAAATGGGGTACCGCCATGATAGGAATGTATAAAGAGATGGATAGGGTTATAGAAAAAGAAAAAGGCGAATTCCTTTTGAAGTTTGGAATTCGCCTTTTTCTTGCTACCGATGATAGGGCGTTATGTTAATCAAGCATGAATAAGTATTCATCACAAAAAATCCAAATCTTTGATTATCATTTTAAATAACCCCCGTTGTTTTTTTACCCTTTGCTAAGATCTCGCCCTACAGCTTTTTATTACACGGTTCACTTCACTACAATCTCCCTCTATTTCATCACACTCAAGTGACTTTCTCCGCATAAACACATGGACTCAACAAATCACTTCTAAAATTTATAAAAAGAAAAGACCTTTTATATACTTATTAAGATTTATATTTTTTGACTGTACAAAGAATAGTTACAATGTATAAATCTATAGCATAGATTGTAACCCAAATACCTTTACCTTCAGCCGCTAGCTTTTCATTCAATTGTGATAAATGCTCTGACACTTTTCTTTTACCCCATTTTCTAGGAAACCATTGAAAAACCTTAGGAACATTATGTTTCTTGTTATACCATACATTCAATCTCCAAAAACTAAAGATAACATCATTTTCTCTTTAAATGTAGCATCTGCTCCAAACCAAAGGGCTAATAAACTAAGAGGAACAGCAATAAGACCAAAAATAATTAAAATTTTCCTAAATACCTGTAATGAAAGCAAAAACACTTCCTCTTTAATAAATACAACAATTTAACCTTTCTCTACGCCAAACTTTATTTCTAAACCAATACCAAAGCCGACACTTAATTCATTTTTTAATCCAAATTTAGCCTATCCATCTCATTTGAAGATTTAAAAACTCTTCAAGAATCCTATTATATCGCTTATTAGATTCAGAAACCGTATTTCTAAATTAATATGGTCATAATAAAAAAAGAGGGTGCCCACACAGCTCCCTCTTTTTTCAGGTAATTAAATATGCTCTCCATGATCCATAAACACTTGAATAGATTCACTTTGTGGTACGTCTTTTACATTAGTAAGACCAAAAGTAAAAACAGCGGATAACATCATCATTAATAAGATTGCTTTTTTCATTTTAGCGCCCTTCTTTCTATGCTCTTTTTGTCTGCATCTAAAGCAATGTGTAAATACTTGCTGGCTTTTTCGTGATTTTCTGAACCATAGAATATATTACCTAATAGATAAGCATATTCTTTTACCCAATCATATCAGCTCTTCTTTACTATCTAATAAAATCTAATTAACACGAAAATCACGTATATTTCTTGGGGGTAAATCAGTTTACTTGTTGTTTACTAGTTCCCTTATAAATATCCAATAATCAGGGTAAATTCAGACCTGAACCTAAATAGTCAGATTTATTTAAGTTTTCTGTATATAATTCGATGTAATGTGGTATATTTATAGTAAACTAAATTGAAAAGGATGAATTGATGATTAAATTTATTTATTCTATTGCCTTTGCTCTCATATTATTTTTCGCAATGCGAAGTACACTTATACCTTATATAGCATCAAATGAAAGTATCATTGCAATTTTGGTTATTTTTACATTAATCATTATTAATAACTGGGTTATGGATTTAATAGATACAATAAATAACAAAAAGAAAACCGAACTAGATAAATAGTCTAGTTCGGTTTTCTTTTTATTATTTAACAAATTTTTGTACTTTAGTATCAGAATACAATCGCGTACCACCCTCACTTTTTGTAACAGTTACAGATTTTACATACTCATTTACCGCATCAAAATCCCTGTAATTATCAGTATAATATCTATAAAGCGAAGGTTGATTGAAGTACATTAGACCGCCTGCAACTGCTTTAGCTATAGCGGGATAAAGTTTACCAGGAAGATAACCGGAGAATGCACCCGTTAAAATTAAAGCAACATTGTAACTATCCCTATTTATTCTATTACTAGACTCTCTGGAACCAACATATTTCCAATTGAAACTTCCATCCGCTATTACTAATCCTTGAGAACTAGAGGGTTTCGCTTCTGTACCAGATACTTGTCTATCTACAACATTTCCTTTTTCATCATAAACAACACTTTCACTGTAGACAACATTATCTTCTAGATTTTGAGCAGCGATAATAGTAGGAATTGCCTGTGAGAAGTTTTCTGATGTAGTAGTATCATGATTAGTAGTAAGAGGGCTTGTTTGTGAGTTTGATTTCTCCACTGTTTGTGAATCAGCATGTGCGTAAGAATATAGTGGACTTAATCATAAAACCGAAGCTAATGCAGTTGTCGCAAGTTTCTTTTTCATAATTTAGACCATCCTTTTTATGTAATTTATACCATAAAAATTTCAAAAATATGGTATAAATTACATAAAACCGCGCAGAAATCTACATATCAATAAAGAAAATTGACAAAATTCAGAAAAAATAATTAATTCATTTTGGATAACAACTTCTCTATTCCATTATTTTTTATAAGCATCTTGTTTTTTTAGGATATAAGGGTTCCATAGTGGGATTAATCATAGATATGTATCTGAACATAAAAACCCTATCCAATGGTAGACTTTAACATTTCAAAAGGTACACCTTATGAAACAATCTCTCCATCTCTTCCAAAGCACTTCATAAGGTGTACCACCATAATTTTGAAGCCCAAAATACAATTAAACAACGTGAATTCCATATTTATATGAGAACTCACGTTACTTCTTTTAAAATCCTTATCTCATTATTTATAAACATACATATCTTTACGGAGAAAACATCTAGCGAAATTATATATATCAATCAACTACAGAAAAACCCCTCCACCTTAAGGCAGAGGGGACTCTCCAATTCCTATTTCAAACTACCCGCAATCTCCGTAAAGATAACCCCAAGCGCATGTGCACCTGCATCTGGATATCCTAAACTTCTTTCACCTACTGTACCGGCGCGGCCCATGCGAGCTACGATTTCTTTTGTGTACTCTGCTCCTTTGACCGCTGCTTCTGCTCCTTTTTCAAAGGCAGTTTTCATGTCTTCTTCGCTTGAAGCGCTAGCTAACCAAGAGTCTACACATGGAGCAAGTGCGTCAACAAGTGTTTTGTCACCAACTACCGCTCCTCTGCCGAATGATCTTTCCCCGATCGATTGTATGCCTTGCAGTGCTGCTTGTAACATTTCAGCGAACTCTTTCACTGTTAATTCACGTTTTTCGCCTGCTGCTTTACTAGCTGCGCGGAATGCACCGCCCCAAATTGGACCAGATGCGCCGCCGCAATGTTCCATAATAATCATGGAACAACCGTCAAGGAATGATCCGATCGTTACGTTTTCTTGTTCTACAATCGAATGCCACTCACGTTTTAATTGCTTAAATCCTTTTGCTACACTCATTCCGAAGTCTCCATCACCAGCATGCGTGTCTAGCTCACAGAACGGTACTTCATTTTTAATAATAATATCGCTCATTTTATCAACGAGATAAATCATGTTGTTTAATGTAATGACATTCTCTTTAATCACAGCGTGCTCTTCCGCCGTTTCTAGTTCAAAGGAGACTTCCTTCTCTTCTGCCTCTTCAAGTACATTTACATACTCAACACTTTCAACTGGCCCGTCTACTTTAAACGCTGGTGTATTACATTCTTTCGATAGTAATGTTTTTAGCTCATCATCTAACTTCATTACCGTTAAAGACATACCTGCCATATCAATACTCGTCATATAGTTACCGACGAATACTCTATTAATTTTAATGTTTCTAGCAGCTAGTTCTCTCGTCACTGCGTTGTTAAATAAGTAAAGTTCTTGCAGTGGTGTTCCGCCAAAACCGTTAACTAGCAGTGCAATTTCCTCGCCATCTTTTACTCCTAAATCTTTCATTAAATCATTTGTCATACGGTTCGCTAATTCATCAGCCGACAGCATTTTTTCACGCTTAATTCCTGGTTCGCCGTGAATACCTACGCCGTATTCCATTTCATCTTCCGCAAGTGTGAAAGTAGGTGATCCGCTCGCTGGAACTGTACAAGATGTTAACGCTAAACCAATTGTACGCACGTTAGCAGCTGCTTTTTCCGCTACAGCTTTCACCGCTCCTAAATCCATACCTGCTTCCGCTGCTGCACCGGCAATTTTATGGACTAAAATAACGCCCGCAACGCCGCGGCGTCCTACTGTGTATAGACTATCTTCTACCGCAATATCATCGTCCACTTTTACATAGTCGACTTCAATTCCATCTTCCGTCGCTAAATGCGCACCGTTTTTGAAATTCATAATATCGCCGCTGTAATTTTTAATAATTAATAACGTACCTTTTTTACTAGCTGTCTCTTTAATCGCTTGGTATACCTGAATTTGTGAAGGCGAAGCAAACACATCTCCGCACACTGCCGCATCTAACATTCCTTTTCCGACTAATCCTGCATGCGCTGGCTCATGACCACTACCGCCGCCACTAATTAATGTTACTTTATTTTCGTTCATTTCTTTCTTCTTAATGACTTTATATTTTTTCAAAAGCTCAAGCTCTGGATGAGCCATAACCATTCCGTTACACATTTCCATTACTAATGTTTCTGGTTTGTTTATAATCTTTTTCATTGTGCTTCTCCCTCAATTCCTTTAATATATTGTGATATATTTGAAATCTTCTTCTTACTATCCATGTTAAAATGAAAGCGTTTTATAGTAAACGGACAAAATGGACAATCTGTCTAAAGACACCGCTCTCATTTATGGGTAGGATTTTCATATTACTAACATTCTAGGGATGATTCACATGACCTCTTCTATAATTTCTAAAAAGATAATCGCGAATTCATTGAAGTATTTAATGGAAACAGAGTCGTTTCATAAAATATCAGTGAGCGATATTATGTTACACTGTCAAATGCGTAGGCAAACTTTTTATTATCATTTTAAAGATAAATTTGAACTATTAAGCTGGATTTATAGAGAAGAAACGAAAGAAAACATTATCGACTTTCTCGACTATGAAACATGGGAAAATATTTTCGATTTATTATTTGATTACTTTTATGAAAATCAAAAATTTTACCGAAACGCTTTTAAAGTCATTGAACAAAACTCGTTTAATCACTATTTATTTGAGCATACGAAAAACTTATATATGAAGATTATTGATGAACTATCTGTGAGCTGCGGATTCATCCTTTCTGATGAGACAAAAAATACAATTGCCTCTTTTTATAGTCACGGCTTCGTTGGAACGATAAAAGATTGGATTGAAAGTAAGTGCGAAGTAGATCCTTCCATTATGTCTTCTCTTATGAAAAATATGATAAACAATCAATTACTACTATTACTGGAGCAATCAGCAAAGTAATTAAAGGGTGGCAAAAGCAATGAAAAAGATTATGAATGATGTACAAAATATCGTTCAAGATATGATGCATGGCTTTTATTTTGAACATAACGACAAAGTAAATTACGACGAAACAAATAACATCATTTATGTAAAAGATATCGAAAAAACGAAGCAAGGCGTTGTCATTATAAGCGGAGGTGGTAGCGGACACGAGCCTGCTGATATTGGTTATGTAGGAAAAGGAATGCTTACGGCGGCCGTAAACGGCAGCATCTTCACTCCGCCTACAGTGGAACAAATTGTGGCGGCAACTCGCCTCATGCCAAAAGAAAAAAGTATACTATTCATCATAAAAAACTTTAAAGATGACGTAGCTAACTTTTTAGCGGCAGAACAAATCGCAAAAGAAGAAGGAAGACAAATTGACCACATCATCGTAAATGACGACGTTTCAATTGAAGATGATGCTTCTTTTAATAAAAGAAGACGCGGCGTCGCTGGTACTGTTTTCGTTCAAAAAATATTAGGTGCGGCCGCTCTTGAAGGTCATTCTTTAGAAGAACTGACTGCACTCGGCCGTTCTATCACTGAAAACTTACACACATTAGGAGTCGCCCTTTCACCTGCCAACGATCCGGTGAAAGGACAAGCTTCATTCACATTAAACGAAGATGAAGTCTTTTACGGCGTCGGTATTCACGGCGAAAAAGGTTACCGTAAAGAAGCACTATCCTCTTCTGAAATATTAGCGATTGAACTAATGAACAAACTTAAAAGCATTTATCGCTGGAGAAAAGGCGACAACTTCGCCATCCTTATTAATGGACTCGGCGCAACACCTTTAATGGAACAATACATTTTCGCAAATGACATTCGTCGTTTGTGTGAGCTGGAAGGATTACAAGTTACATTCGTAAAGGTCGGTACACTGTTAACTTCTTTAGATATGAAAGGTGTTTCACTCAGTTTGCTTAAGATAGAGGATTTGGATTGGGTGAAGTGGTTGAAAGAAAATACGGAAACTGCTAGTTGGTAATACAAATAGGATGGTTTCAATTGGCCATCCTATTTTTGTACGTAATTCAGCTATGAGAAAAATTCAATTACTGAAGAATTCTGCACTCAATATTACAGCAAATTTACATTAAAAATGTAAATCCTCATTTCCTTCGTATTTTCCTTTATTAAGCCTTTTTCTTATGAATAATTCTGCAACAATTAAATTAGGTACCCACGCTAACCAAGCAATAATAGCATAACTAAGTTCAAAATGTTCTATTCCAAATAGAACGATAAACAACGGTAGCCAAATTCTTAATGTAACTGCCGCAAAGGTTAAAGAGTAATTTCTGATCATCCAATTTCGATGGTCTTTCATTTTTTTATTCTTAACTCTATGTAACGCTTGATATGCTGATGTTAACCAAAATACGGATAACAAACCGAAACCTAGCTTTGCTACCAATCCTCCCGTAGCATAAAAGGACAGGTACAGTCCAGAAATGCCTCCTAATAATATACCAACCATATAGATTCTCCCAGCTATTCGATGACGGTTGATATTCCTTTCTCTAAATTTAGTGGATAATGTAAACGGACCAATTACTAATGCTACTATACTCGTTGTAATATGCGTCAATAACATACTATACCAGAACTCACTTAATTTAGATCCAAACATAAGCTTCGCTTTTACAAGCCCTGTTTGAAATCCATCCATAATAAAATATTGGACAACAATATAACCAGATACTAAAAGAGCAAAACAAGTAAATACAAACCAAATTTTCCTGTTCAAATTTCACTGCCTCCCTATTACATTCATGAAAATTAGATTATACGTTACTGTTCATTCTTGTAAAAAATAGAAAATCCTTCTAGACAAATGAAATACCTCCGAAAAAGAGACATGTAATAGATTAAGATTTCAAAAATAATGAATATATATGTTATATTGTTAAAGGTACTGAAATGGGGGGGCTAATGGATATGTTGCAACAAGTAATAGATACATTTAAAATGAGCAAACTTTTTATATAATAAAAAAACCTCAAGTATATCATTCTATACTTGAGAGTTTACTCATCTATTCCTCCGCATCCCTCATACTGTAATACCCCAAATTAATAATAATCAAGAAATACCCACCCATAATTCCAGCAGCAAATGTCCACATGTACTCACGATGTTCAATTTCATACATAATAATCGCGCCGAGAATTGCGGCTGCGAACCGGTTCATCATTCCGAGCATCGGTGCTTTTTCTTTTTTTACAATGCTATTTCCAAATTTTTCGATACGTCTTCCTAAAATCCAGGCGCAGTACATACTAACTAAAAGGCCAATGCTTATCCCTACAAACTGGGCTCGAAAAGGTGTAATCGCCCATCCCAATAACATCACGCCTAGCAAACAATATATTTGTATTTTGAATGATCTTAATGCCATACGAATCATGTTATACTCCTTACCTTTCTCGTTAGTCCCATCTTTCGGACTTCAAACTTTCAGATATATCTTTTTTAAAATGAGGGAATTTGATTTTACTCACCATTAAATACGCGAGTACGCATGTACCAAATGCCACGGAAACTGGATTATTCAAAAAGCATAAAATGAGGAGACACATGGCTGCGAATGGAATTGGCATTCCGATGAATGTCGGGAGTTTGCTTTGTTGTGTATTAAATCTCGCAAGCCGCAGCATTCCGCAAATACTGTAAGCGAGCGCACATATCATCCCAATAGACTGCAAATCTTTTAGCGCAACACTATAGGCAAAAATAGACGGTGCCACGCCAAACGTAACTAAATCCGCAAATGAGTCTAACTCTCCGCCAATTTCCGAAAAAGCATCTAGTTTCCGAGCAACCATGCCATCAAACAAATCAAATACCATACCTGTAATAATGAATATAACTGCACCATACATATCGTGAACGAAAACAGCGTGAATAGCGAGAAGTCCACATACAAAGTTTGCTATCGTAATCATATTTGGTATGTAACTCATCACATGCTTCCCCTCCTTTTTACTCATTACCTCATCTAAGTTCTTACTCATTACAATCAAGATCCTTCTGTTTTTCTTCCAATATAACTTTATTTATTTTCTTTAACGTATCCGTCATTTGTTCTAAAGCACCGATATCGATTTTAGAAAAATACTTCTCAATTAATACATCATCTAACTCAGACAACTCCTCCATATACTTACTACCGTTTGGACCAAGTGTAAGGAAATACTCCCTTTTATTATTAGGATTTACTTGCTTTGAAATCATCTTCTGCTTTTCCAATTTCGATAAAACTTGGCTCACAGCACTTTTCGATATATTAAAAGTAGTCGCAATGTGATTTGCTGTCGTGTTTTCATTTAAATGAATATGAAATAGCATACTCTCTTGCTGTCCTGTAAGACCGTACTCATCTTTCAACTCCTGGAATAGTAAAATGTAAAATTCATTATAGGCTCTGTTCATTTCATTAATTATTTCTTTATATGTTCTCGTCATAGCACTCTTCCTCCATGCTGTTATTTTGTTTCGTTTAATAGTTAAGTTCACTTAACTTAACTTAACTTAACTATATTATACCGTTATGTTTGTGTAAAGGGAAATCAATTTCCATACTTTAAAAAAGAAGACATCCATTAAGATGTCTCCTTCTCATACGTAAAGCTCTAAACTTTCACTATTCTTCTCAATTACATCTTTATACAAGCAAAAGTGTTTCTCTCACCTCAACTTATATATTAGACAATATATAAGTTTTATGTTGTAAACTACTAACCGTTAATCAACTGTTGCTTAAATTCATCTAAAACTCTCTTTCTCTCTTCATAATCTTCCGTATCGGCTTCTTCCCAAAGCTCAAGGTCAGCCCCACGTTCAATTAATGCAATTGCCTTGTTACGAACTTCTTCTTGAAGACAGCCTTTCTCCAATTGTATTGCCGCAAGACCAATATATACTAAAGATATTTCTTCTAACTCTTCCTCTATATCAAACTCATCTACATACTCTTCTAAAATGAACTTAGTTGCTTCTTCCGCACTATTTCCCTCTTCTATATACTCAATAAATTGATCTTTCACATCACAAGTCGTGTCATCATCAAATAATCCAGTTCCCCAAGCGCCCATATGCTACAGCTCCTTCTTTGTGCTTTTTTCATTTCTATTTCAATCTTAAATATAATAAAAATTCATTACAAGACTAGTTATATACATCGTTATATTTTACAATTACTATAGGCAATAAATATCTTTCACTACATGTACCATTCTGAATAATCAAACATAACCATCGATAAAATTCCATATAGACCCATTACTGGTTAAAATGTTATAATGAAATCACCCTACATAGTTACTCATATTTAACTTGAGGAACTAGCGTCTTATTAAGCAATGCGCATAAATCAAATAACAAAGACACTTTTTACAGTGTCTTTTTTATTTATATTCTCATCGAAAATATCTCTTTTATACACAAAATCTAGCAAATGAAAAAGGAGACTATCATATGGAGCATCCTCTAGCAAGAGAACTACGTAACATACGTATATGTCTTATTATCTTGATCATTGTCATTGCATTTTGGGATCGTGACAAACCTGTGGAAATCACTGATCATGATAGTGACCCTATCTTAAACACTAGCAATATGACCCAAGTTGGCGATAATACATTTGCCTATAAAGACGAATCTAATCAAATTAAAATATTTAAATTTAACCCAGATACAAATGAAATAAAGCTAATAAAAGAGTTTTATGCTAACGAATATTGATTACATACATGGGACAGAAGGCACCTCAATGTGTCCTTTTTTATTTTCAAAAGGACTTGCTCACATTCATGCGTCAAACATAAAGTAAATAGAATCCGTTAAAAAACACGAGTGACCCTTTGTTTTCCCCTCTTATTAAAGGAGGAACTATTATGGGATTTGGTGGTAGTTGCGGCGGAGGCTGCGGTTTTGCTGGAGGATTTGCATTATTAGTTGTGTTATTCATTTTATTAATCATCGTTGGAGCTGCTTGCTTCTGCTAAACAAACTATTGGAAAAGACACTCTTATATGGGTGTCTTTTCTTTGTAAACTAAAAAGTATATGAAATGAAGACATAGTAAAAACGGGATACTTACTCAAATTGTTTTTCACCTTATTAATTATATCCAAAAAGTTGGATAGCTCCTTTTACTACTCATATTATTAATAAATAAAGCAATAACTACAATAACAAGAGAGCCAACTAAAACCGGTGTTACTAAATAACTCCAACTGTATGCCCCTAAAATAACGATAATTGGATCGGCCCCTGCTGGAGGATGCGTTGTTCTCGTTAACATCATAATAGCAATCGACATCCCAACTGCTAAAGCAATTGTCCAATATTCATTCCCAAACAAATGATATATTGATAGACCAATGAAAGTTGAAATCAAATGTCCTCCAATAATATTACGCGGCTGAGATAACGGTGCACTCCAAACTCCAAACGCTAATACACAACTCGCCCCAAATGGAGCCATTAACAATTCTGTAGAAGTCATACTCGTTAAATATGTTAAGGTGAGAATTGTTAAAAATCCACCTAATAGTCCCGTCAAAGAGTCCTTTATGTTTACTTGTAACGGACTTCTTCCTTTCCCTTTCATTTTTGCAAAATATCGTACACTTATTGGTGGAGCCTCTTTCTGCTTAGCTGCTGTTATATGATTCATCATTCTCCTCCTTTATTTACCAACAATTATATTTCAAACAAACTAACCGATCAACATTAATTTTAGGGGTTAGTTTTAAAATGCATAAAAAAAGATCAACTGCTATAAGTTGATCCCCTAAACTTCTTCACATTTTCGATCCTGGAATTTTGCTACCTTTTTTCGGTTCCCACATATTTTCATAGAACACCATTTTCGTTTCCCACTTTTATCTATAAATAATAAAACACAGTCGGGATTTGAACACCTTTTAAGGAAAATAAGTTTATTTTCTGCTACTAAGGTTAAAGCATCAAATGCAATTATCGATACAAGTACATCCTCAACTTCTCCAACTGGGATAGGTACTAGACTCTGTTCAATGACTTTATATGTAAATGGTGCCTTCTCAATTTGTTTTTCCAAATACGTAATAAAATCATTAGAAATTTCGTGCTGATCAGCAATTGTCTCAAACTGTTTTCTCAGTACTTCTCTTGCCTCTAATATGCTAGATGTAACTTGATCCATTCGTTCTTGAATTCCTATAAGTGTTTTTTCATTCCAAAAAGGAAGATTAACCTTTATTACATGTAGCCATTCTAATACATCTTTATCCGTTATTAATAAATCATAACGTTGTCCACGCCTAACTAGCTCTGTATTCACTAAATCTAATGAGAGATTTCCAGATATAAGCGGGAATTGTTTTGTTTCCTGCATGTACTCATCACCTACTCTTTAAATAATCATATTCCAAATTCATACAGAAGTACAACTTTTTTATAAAATACACAGTATGAAGATCAAAGCCTTTAGCTATAATTACGACTAAAGGCTTTTTTCTATATAACTAAAAAGGAGCTAACTGTATGGAACATAATAAAAATGGAATGCTTGCTTTAATCGTTTTATTTGTAGGACTCGCATTTTTTGTTTTCGGTATGGTTTATCATTTGTGGGGAACGGTTTAAAAATAAATAATAATCCATTTAAGAAAAAGTACTCGTATGAGTACTTTTTTTAAAATGTCATGTAAAAACATTCTAAACTTACTTACATGCATACAATCACCAATGATAGTTATATAATTGAGAAGGTTGTAAATTATCAATCTATTACAACGTGATTTGGAAAGGAGCTAAAATCTGAAAATGTTAGAAATCATTTTTGTTGCTGTATTACTTTTATCTAGCATCACTCTCATTTTTATCGAACGTGGTTTAACGAAAAAAAATGTAGCCATTTTACTGATCAATTATGCATTCTTATTTGCCACCATCATTGTAATTGGTGCAAACTGGCGTATGATCCCCGCCTATTTCTTATTGTTCGTTTTAACATTACAAGTTTTTTTGAAACCAAAAACTACAGCTGTTTCTAAAAAGTTAGTGATGAAAGTTTTAAAAGGTTTAGGAATTATCGTAACTGCTATCGCAATGTTTACATTACCTTTACTTTTTCCGATCATAACACTCCCTGAGCCTACTGGAAAATATACAGTAGGAACGAAAGCTTTTCATTTAATTGATAAAAATCGAAAAGAAACCACTGTACCAAATAATCATAGAAATCGTGAGTTAATGATACAAGTATATTATCCTGCCGAAAAAGGATCAGGGAACCCTTCTACCTATTTTGAGAACATAAACGCTCTCGCTGAACAATTGGCAGTAACAAACGGTGCTCCGTATATCGTAACGACACATTTAGGGCTGACAAAAACACATTCTTATCAAGATGCTAAGCCACTTCAAGCTAAAGAAAAATTCCCCCTCCTTTTATTCGGCCATGGGATGGGATTATATGGTCAACAAAATACATTCCAGTTAGAGGAATTAGCTAGTCAAGGCTATGTAGTAATCGCTCTTAATTTCACAGGATACGCAGCAACAACTATTTTCCCTAACGGAAACCGTGTGGACTCTATACCAATTGAATATACACCTACGGCTTTAAATACTCTAGTTCAAAAATGGGAACAGGATACTACTTTTGTTTTAAACGAAGTAATAGAAGGTAATTTCGATAAAAGTTTTAAAACTATCGCAAACTTAATTAACTATGACAAAATCGGAATGTTCGGTCACTCTTTTGGCGGAGCAACTTCCGCACAAATGTTAGTAAAGGATGCGCGTATTAAAGCTGCAATTGATATGGATGGCGGATTGTATGGCGATCCACTACCTAAAGACGGTCCTCAAAAACCATTCATGTTGATGAATGCTGAAGCTACGATTCATTTTATGAAAGAGGCTAAGAATCAAAAGATAACCGGAATCCAAAATGAATTATTGGAAATAGTCTATTTAAGAAATAAAACTATTGAAAAACCGGGCGTGTACACAGTGGTAATTCCAAAAACAAACCATACTAGTTTTACAGATTTAGCAGCATTTTCACCTATTATTAACGAACCTGACGAAGATGTAGCCGCAAATTATACACTCATTAATAAGCTAGTAACTAGCTTCTTTGATCAAAATTTAAAAGGAATAAACGAAAATCATTTAGAAGAAATTCAGAAGCAATATCCTGAACTTCAGCTCATTAAACACTAATCATCATTCATTTATCTAGTCATGTAGCCTCTCACTATACTTGAGGGGTTTTTGCTTTAAAACAATTATAAAAAAAGGCCCCATTACTGGGGCGCTCAAAAAATAATATAAGTCAATGAATTAAAACAAATAACAGACAACTAAAATATATACGATAAAAATTGCATAATTCATATATATGCAATATTACATAGAGGAATTTCATTATTACATGCTATACTAAAATAGGAGTCGACAATCGTTATTTTCTTCTTAGTTTTAAAGCAATATGGATATATACCTTCTTATCGCATTTGGATTGTACAAGCAAAAGAAGACATCTTACTAGATGTCTTCTTTTCTTATATTTTTATGAATTCCTTTGAGCAGATGCTCTCCAAGCACGAAAAGATGTTGGGTGTCCAGAATGAGCTCTTTGCTTTGCAGCAGCAACAGCTGGTTTTTCTTCAATAGTCTTTGGTTTTTCTTCCACAATCAATGATTTTTCTTCAAGAGTATTCACAGCTGTTTGCATTTTTTCCAGCTGTTCTTTTAAAGCTTGCTGTTCAATCTTTAAATCTGTAAGTAAACGTAAAATCATTTCAGAATTAGCCATAAAGATCCTCCTTCCCCCAATACACAGAATAAAATACAATATGTCATCAGCGGAATAACGGTGACAAAAATAAGGTCGTCAACTCTCTTAAAATCTAAGCACCTTTATTTTTCAAAAGGACCTGCTCAAGATTATCCGTAAAAACATAAAGTGAATTAAATCCATTATTAAATGGTCTTTATGGAAGGAGGAGTTAATATGGGCTATGGCGGTAGTTGTGGTGGAGGCGGCGGTTTCGCTTTACTTGTTGTACTGTTTATTTTATTAATCATCGTTGGCGCTAGCTGTTGGGGCGGCGGATTCGGCTGCTAAGGGGAGGCACTCTTGAGAGTGTCTTTTTTTGTATTTTTGGATGTACAGCCCCTCCCTTCTGTAGAATGTGGAACAGATAGATAAGAATCTTTCGTATTTTTTCGCCTAAATAAGGTAACTCCATATAATTGATAATTCAAAAAATTAACCCTATTCATATGGTTAATTTTTCTATATTTGTTATAATTATTTTATATAAATAAATTGGAGGTGAATAAATAATGATACTATTATTACCTATACTGTTATTATTCTTATTAATAATCCTTGTTAAAATTTCTAAAATGGTGAGTAGAACCGTAGCTGTTTTAGTTGATTTTTTATTTTTAGGAGGATTCGCTGCTTATTCATTACATAAGTCTGTATCGGTAACAATAGCAAGTGGATACGCCATTTATTTTTGGGATATTTTATTTTTCATCGTTTCCTGTGTTCTATATTACATTGTTTTAAATTATCTAGTTATTAACTTTCCTAGACTAGCCGCATTAATTAATTACATTATTGCTTGGATTGGAACATTTTTAGTGTATGCCACAATCTGTATTATCTTGATAGGAAATTTACCGCAGTTATTAAATAATAAGTTTTTCAGTGAGCTTACTAATATTATTATTATTTCTATACTTGCAATCATAACATTCAATGTTAGAAAAACTATATTTGCCAACAAAGAGAGAAATGAAGAAGTTTATTAGTTTATGATTAACTACATATCATAGCGCGATAATAAAAAGGCATACTAAGGTGCCTTTTTTATTTATTTGAATTAGATCAATCCATAACCTTCTTATGCACTTGGGAATCCTATTCGTTGAGAATAAACAATTAGATAGAATTTCACCAGATAAGGAAGTATTTCTATTTCTTGTGTACTTATCATTTTTATTATTAGTGCTATTCCCCTCATTACATGAGATGCGTCCCTAAATGCACCCCCAATAAACCCGTACCAATTCTGTTGTGCGCTTCATTTTAAATCTCCTGTCTTTCCTTTATTTCATTCTCATTTACGCTTTCCTCATAACAAGTTTTCTTACACCTTCTTCAGTACATGTAACATTAAAATTGATATAACACTTCATGCACCATATACTGTTAAAAACAGTATACTGTCATTAACAGTATAAATTTTAATTCATTATAGGAGGAAGAACCATGAAACATACAGGAAGACATACAGGTGCATTTCTTTTATTATTTTTAGCTGAGGGCGATAACTATGGTGGGCAATTATTGCAAAAGTGTGAGGAAGAACTTCCCGTCAATCCAATCGATAGCGCCATTTTATATCGCACACTAAAAAAATTAGAAAACGAAGGTGCAATTGAATCTTACGTAAGTACAGATCATCAAGACAAACCGAGAAAGATGTACAAAATTACACCTGCTGGAAAGGAACAATTGGCACATTTCCAAATGGATATTGCAGAAAAAATGAAGAACTTATCCTTTTTCCTGGGTAAATATAAAGACTTACAGGAATCTGATCATGATTAACGGCGTGATTCTTTACACGTTAGCCATTATTCTTACGGGGATTTCTTTTATGAAGGACCGCAGTAAAACGAAAGATGCTCTAATGAAGTCATGGAAAATGTTTCGCAACCTTCTCCCTGCGATGCTCTCCATCATGCTTTTCGTTGGCTTATCGCTTTCTATATTAACGCCGTCCTTTATTTCTTCTATTATTGGGGAGCAATCAGGGTTTATCGGCATTGTGTATTCAGCAATACTCGGCTCCGTTGCACTTATTCCAAGCTTTGTCGTGTTCCCTCTTGGTCATACGTTAGTCCAACACGGTGCAGGCCTACCTCAAGTTGCGGCACTTATGTCTACATTCATGTCAGTAGGAATTACAACTATGCCGATGGAACAAAAGATATTTGGGCGAAGCTTTGCTTACGCACGTAATGCAGCTGCTTTGCTCATGTCTCTTCTATTCTCCTATATCATTTGGATGGTGATGGTATGAAAGAACTAAAAAGATATCGCTTCTTTTTCGTCTTACTACTCGGGCTCTTTATATTAACTTTTATAAATCAATCTTTAGGATGGAGTGCATTACAACTAACAGGGAATAGCATTTTAGATATGCTGTTTCTCCTCCCTCCTGTCTTACTATTTGTAGGGCTACTTGATCAATGGGTGAAAAAAGAAACGCTCATGAAATATATGGGTGAAAAATCAGGTATGTACGGAATCTTGTTTTCTCTATTATTAGGAGGCATTGCAGCTGGTCCCCTCTACATCGCCTTTCCAATCGCAGCACTACTCTTAAAAAAAGGTGCAAGCATTCGGTACATCGTATTTTTCTTAGGCGTTTGGACAACTGCGAAATTGCCAATTCTCGTGTATGAATTTTCTTCATTTGGAGCTACTTTTACACTCATTCATATTTGCTTTGGGCTAGTATTCTTCTATGTAATGGGGCTTATTTTTGAGAGGTTTTATAATCAGGAAGAGTTGCTAAGGTATGATGTTACGGAGGAAATGTAAAAGACATCTTTAATCATAAAGATGTCTTTTTATATAAACCTTAATTTTCGTTCTGTAAAACCCCTGCTACCTTTACTCCCTTTTTCTCTTCTTTTAAGAATAGCGATACGATAAAAGCAACAACGATAAAGATTAATCCAAGTGCAAATGCACCTTGGAACCCAGATGTTAAACCGTTTAACTTCTCTACTGGGTCCATTGGATTTGCAGAGCTTTCCATATAGCTAGCTGTTCCTGAAGACATTTTTGAAATAAAAATAGCCGTACCAATTGCGCCAGCTACTTGCTGCAGTGTATTAAACAGTGCTGTTCCGTGCGGATATAGGTCTGGTGTTAATTGATTTAAACCGTATGTTTGTGCTGTCATGACAAACATGAGTCCAACCATTAATACGCTGTGCATAATAATAATTTGTAACATTGATGTGTCAGGCGTAATGCCTTTAAATAAGAACATTGCAATTCCTACTAAAACAATCCCAGGAACGATAATAACTTTCGGACTAAATTTATCAAATAGTTTACCTGCGATTGGTCCCATTATGGCGCTAATCATACTTCCCGGAAGCATGATAATTCCTGATTTAAAAGCTGTAACGAGTAAAACTGTTTGCAAGAACATCGGTAATAAAGTCATCGTTGAGAATAACGACATCATCACAATGACGATTAATCCAACTGATAATGTAAACATCGGAACTTTAAAAGCGCGTAATTCTAAAATTGGATTCTCAATTTTTAATTGTCGAACGACGAAAATACATAATGAGATAAGCCCAACAATTAAAGCGCCATATACTTTCACATCGGACCATCCTAAATCACCTGATGCACTAAAGCTATATACAAGCCCGCCAAATCCTAATGTCGATAAAAGGATAGATGGATAATCTACTTTCGGTCTTGTTAACTCTGAAACATTTTGAATGTACTTCATCCCAATCATAATTGAAATGATCACGATAGGAATAACGATATAGAATAACCAGCGCCAATTTAATGAGTCGACGATTACTCCAGATAATGTAGGACCAATTGCTGGAGCTGCCATCATCACAAGTGCGATTAATCCCATTGTGGCACCACGTTTTTCAGGCGGACAAATAATTAAAATCGTATTCATTAATAACGGTGAAATTAACCCCGTCGCTACTGCTTGGACGATACGGCCAATTAATAAAACAGAAAATGTCGGTGCAAATCCCGCAATTAATGTACCAGCTAAAAACGTTACCATAGCGATCAAAAACATCTGTCTCGTTGTAAGCCATTGCTGAAGTAACGCTGTAATTGGGACTAAAACCCCAACCACCAACATGTATGCTGTAGAAAGCCATTGAATCGTTGAAGCTGTTACACCAAATTCTTTCATTAATACTGTTAACGCATTACCAAGTAACGTTTCGTTTAATAACGCAACCATTGCCCCTAAAAGTAATGCAATTAAAATGGGGGTATGTTTCAAATTAGAAGTATCAACTTTGCCACTTACAGGGCCCTTAGTTGTTATATTCATTTGCAAATTCTCCTCCTGTTTCTTACTTAAAAAACTTTAAATATACCTAAACACATGTAATATAATATACATATGTAGATTAAAAAGGGAGAATCAATTTTCAGCCACTGTATATTTAATCTACAAAAAAGGAGAATTGTAGATGAACGATAATGAAAAACAAATTGATTTACGTATTAGACGTACACATAAATTACTATGGGATTCCTTATTTGAATTAATGACGCAATCAAAACAGAAATATAGTACCATCACGATTAACCAAATATGTGATCGCGCGATGGTACACCGAACAACCTTTTATAAACACTTTGAAGATAAAGATGCTTTATTAGCCTTTGGATTTAAACGATACAGCAAGATGATTGCTGAAATACCCGTTTCAGATCGATTAAGTAAACCATTTCAAGTAATGGAACAATTTCTACACCATGAAGAACTCGGTAAAATATTAGAGACGCAAATGTCTGATGAACAATTTATTAACCGGACACAGTATTTAAGTCACGAAACGAGAAAACAAGAAATAGAAGCGTTACATCAACTGCGCAAAAATCATACGATGCCAAATGATTTAATCATTGAATTTTATTCAGGGGCAATCACCTCATTAAGCGCATGGTGGTTTAAAAATGAAAGAAAAGTTTCTGCGGCTGAAATGGATATGTATCTCCACCAACTTATTAACCGGGATATTTTTCAGTTTGAAAAGGAATAAGACTGCACCTTTTCAATCATGCAATCAAATTGACCACCAAATAGGAATATGATATATTTTCGGTAGAGTGCTATCACTAAAATGGCATATAATAAAAGAAGAGATGCGCTAACATCTCTTCCTTAACTGCTACCGTATAGGGTAGTGGTTATTATACGTTATTATTTTTTGCGAACCCCACCCTTTTGCTTCCTACGGCGCGGAGTGGGTTTTTTGTTGTCCTTATCTAGAAGTTGCTTCCGCAAAAAATACGCTGAAACTTCGCATATAGTCGCTTTGACAAACTCTTTTACAAGGTCAAACAAAAAGTCCATATTATCCCCCCCTTTCCTTCCAAATAGAAAGAAGGGATAACCACCCACCCTCACAATACGCAGTTGACTTTATTTTATCAAATGATTGTAAAGATATTATGTAAATAAAACAAATGAAATTTTATATGAAAAAATATGAGTTTATATTATTTTCATTCTCTTCACTTAGATTACTTACTGCACATAGTCATACAGATTTTTCGCTAACAACAAACAAGTTACGGTAATGAAAAGGGCGCGAACATACCCGCTTCCTTTTTTTATAGCAAATCTGGATCCGGCGATTCCTCCAGCAATTTGAGCAATTCCCATTATGAATCCATACGCATAGTTTACTTGACCTACATACATAAACATGAACAATGCACCAACGTTACTTCCTAAATTAAGAAACTTCGCCGTACCTGCTGCTTTTAAAAAATCATACCCAATGAATAAAAGAGCAAACATTAAAAATGAACCTGTACCAGGACCTAGAAATCCATCATAAAAACCAATAACAAAAATAAAAAAGGTAAAAATAATGACGTGTCGACCAGACAATTTTTTATGAGTGGAAATACTTCCCCAATCCTTCTTGAATATCGTATAAATAGCGACTGCGCCAAGCATGATCAGCATCAATGGCTTCAGTACTTCTGGATTCATTAAATGAACGGTCCATGCCCCTATTATGGAACCTATGAAAGTGATTGGAAATAATCTTAAAGCCGATTTCAAATCAAGATTACCAGAACGATAAAACACAATATTACTAGTTGCACTCCCCATTGTTGATGCTAATTTATTCGTGGCTACTGCACTTGCTGGATTCAATCCTGTAAATAATAAAGCTGGTAAGGCGATCAATCCACCACCACCTACAACTGAATCAATAAATGCAGCCACAAACCCAAAAACAATCAAAATCATTAATACAGATGGGTCTAAATAAAAATCCATACTAGTAGCCTCCCCCTTAGTCACTATTGTAATAGTAACTATCAATTTGCTAAATGTAAAGAGTTATTGTAACGTTGAAATATAACAGCAAACATCGGAGGACAAAAAAGTGGACTACATAGTGCAACAGCTTAAAAAAATGGGTTTTAATGAATATGAAGCTAAATCTTATGTATCTCTTGTTAAACAGGGGCCTGTCACAGCCTACCAAGTGAGTAAAGATTCGGGTGTCCCTAGAGCGCGAATTTATGAGATTTTAGGTAACCTTGTAGAAAAAGGAATTGTCATGAAGGAAGAAATAAATGACACCACTCGCTATTCACCCCTACCCGTTGAAATCTTTTTACAGAAGGCTCAATCAGAATGGCAGTCTACTTATGAAGGAATTAGCGATTCATTAAAAAAACTAGAAACTTCCGAGGAAAAAACGGATAATCGAGTCATTACTTTAAAAGACAATCAAACAATCATTAGCTACTGTCAAACATTAATAAAAAAAGCAGAACGACGTATTGTCATTTCGATGTGGGATGAAATGTATGAAGCGTTAAAAGAGGACCTAGCTGAGGTAGCTGATAAAGTCACAGTACAAGGCATTACCTTGCATGTTGAAAATCCTATTAAAAATCTAGAAGCCCATCGTATAACAACTTATACAGAAACCCTCTCTACAGGGCATTGGTTTATTTTATCAATAGATTCTAAAGAAATGATTTATGGCCCATCACTTGAAGAGCGTAATATTGCTTTTTATACAGATGACCCCGTTCATATATACTTATTAGAGGATTATGTATGGCATGATGTTTTAGTGAATCGACTTGTCCGACGTAGCCAAGATGACTTGGAGCAATGGATTACTGCGGAGAGACGATCTTTCTTTATGGGGAAATAAGAAACATATTCAAAAAATAAAGCATAAGTGAATACAGTGGAAAACTTATGCTTTATTTTATATGCAAAGTAATACTCAAGTCTTTTCACTATTTCCCCTCCACAAACCGACCAAACTCCTTCATAAACCGCAGCTTAAAACTACCCACAGGCCCATTCCGATGCTTCGCCACATGAATCTCCGTCATCTCTTTCTGCTTCGTTTCCTTATCGTAATAATCTTCGCGATACATAAGCATAATGACATCCGCATCTTGCTCAATTTGTCCTGTCTCTCTTAAATCAGATAAAAGAGGGCGCTTATCTTGACGCGACTCTACTGAACGAGACAATTGCGATAATGCTACTACACAAACATTTAACTCACGTGCTAATAACTTAAGTTTACGAGAAATCTCACTAATCTCTTGAAAACGATTGCCCTTATGCTTCGGATCGCCCGTAATAAGCTGCAAATAATCTACAATAATTAAAATCTTTTTATCACCGTGCTTCCTCTTTAACTTACGAGTTTGCATCCAAATATCTTGCACCGTAACCCCTGCATTGTCGTAAATCTCAAGAGGTAACTCACCAATCTCCGCAAACGCCTTACTCACCCTTTCCCAGTCTTCCATCGCAAAACGGTGCTTCGGATTTTTGAGCCTACCTCCTGACACTTCACCTATGCAAGATGCCATCCTTTTTAACAATTGCTTACTACTCATCTCTAATGAAAACAATCCAACCGCCGCTCCAGACTTCGCCGCATGCAGTCCAACATTTAACGCAAACGCAGTCTTTCCCATAGAAGGACGCGCACCAAGAACAACAAAATCACCTTCCTGCAATCCGCACGTCATTTTATTTAGCGATGTATAACCAGTCTCAATACCAGTAATCTCTTTCGCATCTTGATGAAGCTCTTCATATAAATCAACTAGCGCATCCTTCAAATCAAACTCACATACACAGTCCTTCTCCTCTAACTCACAAAGTGCCGTAATCGTCTCACCAATAATTTTCTCATTCTTCTCCGCAATAAGACGCTCTCCCATCTTGTGCCCAAGAACACCAGCCTGATACATTTTCCAGGCACCTCGAACAAGCCCCTCATAATAAGAGAAGTTGCTAGTAGTAGGCACACCATCCATTAACCCTATAAAATACTCCATTCCCCCGATCCCCTTCAAAAACTTCGGATCCACTCTAGAAGTGAACGTCACAAGATCAATCGGTTGCCCCTCATCTTCCATCTTTCGCATTAACTGAAATATAGACTTATGCACCGGCATAGAAAAATACTGCTCCGTCAAACGGCACTCCTTAATAAGCTCTCCATCAAGTAATAGAGAGCCTAACACCGTCTTTTCCGCCTCCACATTTTGAATACTCATGGACGCCACCCGCGCTCCGCTAAAAAGCGCTGCAACTCTTCCTCAGACGGCGTATTCTTCTCCCACTCCTCACACCTCGCCAAAAACTCCTCCGTCTCCCTCGTACTAACAGACGACCCCTTCTTCCGGAAATTCGCAGCATCCGCCTCAACCTCAGACACTTTCGTAAACCCTTTCCCGTACCAACCACGCAAAATCCCCTTCACATAAGCCATCTTCCGATTTTTATTCTCATACGAAATTTGAAGAGCCTTCAGCACAAGCTCCTCTGACAAATCATTCATCCATGCATTCAATTCCTCCACCGTAAAAGGAGACAAACTACCAAAATGTTGCTCATAAAACGTGAACACCTTACTTCCCGTCTCTTCCTGAACAACCTCTTCTTCCTCTTCTTCCTCTGCCTCCTCACAAACTGGATCAACATCATCCACAGCCAAATCACCAGGCATACCGAAATGTGCTAAAAGCATCGGAACATTCAGCTCCTCCTCCACGCACTTCTGAAGAAACATATGTACAAACTCCTTATTCTTCACACCCTTCAGCTCACGAAGCACACACTTCTCCACATTCGTATTTGTTACCGGATTATAACGAAGCCAATTCAAAACGAATAACTCCCGCGTATCCGCATCATAAAGAATCTTTCCATAATCAACAAAGCGCTGCACAAGCTTATCAACAGTCTCCCGATTATAACCCGTCTCCATCTCAGCTAACCGCTTCGGAAAAGGAAAAATCCCGCATTGCGTCGTCTTCGAACAAGTTAATAAGTACACATAAAAATACCGCTCCTCCGGCGTCAAATCCAAAACAAAATCATCCTGCCAAAAATTCACCTGCACAGTACGATACACCGCCATCCCAATTCCTCCCGTCCTAATTCAAAAATGAAAATTTCCTCTTTGTACTATATATAGGAAGGAGGGCTGGGTTTTTGGCGTGTTATTTCAAAAATTTTTTCGACTCCTACTACGGTGTTTGTTGGTGTTTTTGTTTTGTTATGTTTTTTCTTAGTGATTTATTACTTGGTAGGGGCTTGTAAGGGGCTTAGGAGGGGCTAGTTATCGGTTACTTCGATTAGGAAGATTCGATCTGAGAAGCCGCCTCTTTCTTCTGCTTTCTTTTTACGGATGTTGTTGATTTCTTCTAGTGTTGTGCCTTCGTGTTCGGCTAGGGCGTTTATTAGTTCTAGTAGATCGGATAGTTCTTCGAGTTTATGTTCCTTTGTTGTTGCTTCTAGATATTCGGTTAGTTCTTCTTCTGTTTTTTTGCAGATTTCTTTTATGTATTCTTCTTCGGGTAGAATTCTTGTTGTGGGTGTTTTTCCGTTGGATTTTATTATTTGTGGGATTTTGTTTCGGATTAGTTTGTTGTAGGTTGGCATGTGGGTTTCCTCCGTTTGGTTTTTCTTCTATTATAATGGAAAAGCAGTTTAACTAGTTGTTAAACTGCTTCATTGCTTCTTTTATATAGTTTTCTTCTTCAGTTGTGAAAAGGGTTGGGAATTCGGATAATGGAAAATTTGATTGTTTAATTATATCCTCTACATCACTTTGAGATGTATCCAGATAGTTCATTACCTCTTCTATTACATTGAAAAATTCCTTCAAGGTAACTTGAACGTCTTGATGACCCGGATCTTTCTCTCCTACCTTATATTTTTTCAACTTCCCTATCACATCCATAAATCGCTGTTCAAACTTTTCTTTTAGTTCCTTATTATTATAAAACGCTCGAACACTATCCGTTGAAAAGTGTTCCCCTAGCCATTCCTTATTTTCTTTCTCCCATATGAATGTTTGCAAAAATGAAGAAAACAAAGCGACATCCACTCGTTCTTCCCTTTGAAACTTCTTCGTCATCTCATCCATATGCGAAAGTACTTTCGTAATTCTTTCTTGCTCTGCCAAAAGCAATTCCCTTTGAAAATGCATTTGTCTTAAAAAATCTTCAATCTCTACATTCCGCTGTAATATAATATTTTGAATCTCCCCAAGCGAAAAACCGAGATGCTTAAACGATTGAATTTGCTGCAACACATACAGATCATCTTTCGTATATAACCGATGCCCACCTTCAGTATAATCGCTCGGCTTTAATAAATTAATCTTGTCATAATAACGAAGCGTCCGCACCGTAACATCCCCAACACTTGCAAACTCACTAATCATCCACGCCATATCATCACCTACTCCGATAACTTCTCTTTCACATACTGAAGCATATGAGAAAAACTCATCTCATTCTGCCTACAATATTGAAACAAACCTACGACAAGCAATACAAAAGGAACATTATCTCCATAACGTTTTTCATACTCACTAATACCATCATAAAAGCACTCATACTTTCTTTTTCGTAAAACAATATAAATCGCAATAAACAACACTGCAATCATAACCAAAAGTCGCTTTCCCCTTATCTCCACTTCTTGTTTCATCACCTATTCTCCTTCCACCGCATACTTATCTTCTTTAAATAACGGTATTCGAATGAAATAGCGATATGGTTCGTCGCGTATTACTTTCCACGCAACAAAAATCACTTGAACGACCTCAAAGGCAAACACAAGCCAAAACAAAACATCACTAACACGCGAACTAATATTAAATAGAAGAAAAATTAACAAATGAAAGTTGAAAGCCTTTCGGCAATGGTATTTGTACACCTCATTTTTCCGTGCCAGTGTAATGTACATGAGTAGTGGTGAAAAGATTCCTATTGCGGCTGAGAGTATTAGCATGATGATGGTGTTTCTTTTTTCTTTTGTGGTGATTTTCATGAGTAGTTTGGTCCCCCCTTTTTATTTTGTCTTCTTTAGGTTAGGGGGTGACGTTGGGGGAGGTGCAAGGGGATTATATATAAATTAGTAACACTAATATAGATAAAATTAGACCTTTACTCAGTTTTTCTTTCAATATGACTGCTCTATGCTTTTTTAGCTTTGCTACTGTTGATGTAGGCAATAGTATCTTTCTTAAACTTGATTTTGTTTTTCCTCCAAGCAAGAACGTCCTCCCGTCATGACTTAACGTTCGACTAATGGTTAAATGTCCCTTGTCTAAATCAACATCTTTCCATCGCAAGCCTAACAATTCGCCCTGTCTCATTCCATTTACAAGGGCCATATGAAAGATAATAGAATATCTACTATCATGCGCAGCTTTCAAGAACGATTATACTTTATGTTCATTCCACACAATGAATTCCAAATCTATTGTATGCTCAAGAGAGTTCCAATATCCTCTTGAGGCTGTGAACAAACGCTTTCCTTAACTGTAATTTAGATTTTCACCTAGTCTGCCAACTTACGTATTAAAATACTATTTCAAACAAAAAAGACAATGCACATGCATTGTCTTTTTTCATGCCCTAACAGGAATTCTGACTCCAGGCCGATAGCTTATAGCCATGTTTTGCGGTACTCAATCCTTGAGGCATCTAGTTTTTTCTTGATTATGTATATTGGTCACTTTTCACCATAATTAGACCCTCATAATGTCGTTAAGTAACTATTTATACATCGTAATTCTATATTTTCTCCTTATTATTAACAAATGACTATTTTGAATTTTGCAATTTCCATAAAAAGTAGTAGTTACTATTCTTTATATCATTTGGAGTTTGAAACATATCAATAGCTGAAGTTCCAGTTGTTCCTAAGAAGGTGAACAAACCTAAGGTTTGAAGGACTGTAGGTGACACAAATTGAGTAGTAAGACCTACTCCTAAAGCTACACCCGTGATAAGTGCACCACCTAAAGTTTTTTTAGTCGCTAATGATTTACTATTCCGCATCTTCCTGTTAAGATTTATTAATTCTGAAGCAATATTATCATTATAGAATTCTTGAATCATCTCTGATGTAATACTATCTTTCTCTTTTACAAATGATTGTATTGATTTCTTAAGAGTGATTTTATAATTTTCAAAAGCATCCTCTTCTGCTTCTTTGAGCCTAATTATGCTGTCAATAGATACATTTTCAACAATTGGAGTTTCAAGGTGTAGTTGCTGCATAACTGAATTATATTTACTATACTCATTTTGAATATTTACTTGACTTAAAAACTTGTCATGCGCATTCCTATCAGTGAGTAATGGAGTTCCTAAGTAACTCGAATTTGCATAGTGAAACTTTAACACTGATAATTCTTTCATAATCAGCTTTTTAACAAGGCCAATCTCCTTCAAAACCTCTCTGCCAACTTTTCCATCAGGGACGTTCTGTAATATTTTATCATTCCTGAATATCCCCTCATGGTCTAATAGGGATTGTGATTTATCTTCAATCTTTAAAAGCTTTCCACCCCTATAAAACCTAACTTCAGCTTCAAGATTATCCAAATAAAAGTCTGTCAGTTCCTCAATATACTCCTTAGTAAATATGTTATCAAATCCAGCTAATGATACAGAAGCACAGGTAGGACAAAGGTCTAGATGAAATAGTTCCAGTTTCCCCTTCTCAAAAGCACCTCTAAGTTCATTTATAACAATTAGATCATCAAAAAATCTTTGTTTCATTTGAGATTCATCTAATTTTCCCACTAGATGGTGATAAGAGTTAAAGTAATCTGGAATATAGGCTTTATTTGAATAAAGCACACTAAATGCTCCTGCTTTCTTTAAAGTATCTAAGCGACAAGACAAATTCCTGCAACCAAAATCACTACTCCCATTCAAAGAACCACCTAGATACAAATCAAACATATCTTCACGCTTCATCTGGTGGGATGTTGACGCCTTAACAGTTTCTGATAGCGATTCAGCAATATCTCCAATCTGAGATAGTGACATCTTCCCTACCTCTTCCCGTAGCCGTGTTTTAGAAAGATTGTGATAATCTATAACTTCAAAAAAGCTCTCCATGTTCAATTCCACCTTCTAGATAAATTCTACTTAACTAGAATTATATACCTTCCAATCCTCATATATCTATATTTTCTCCTAGATTTTTTATAGAATATTCAATATATATTTTTCTCTGTATTTTGAATATCATGCACCTCTACAATGACCAATGCTTCACTCTTTTAAAACAGCTATGTGAATTGTGGATAATCTATTTTTATATCAATGAATTCCTCTTCATATATGCTACATAGCCTTTCTCCTTCAGCACCTTTACTTACACCTCTAACTCTAGCCGCCGGGTAGAAATCTATTGTGACCGTATTCCATATTATTTCCTTCTATTAATTCTGTCGCTAAGTTATACCAAATTACAACTCCTATTTCTCATAATAGTCCCCATCTATATTTGAAAATCCCCCTCACCTTTTCACTCCTGATATAATACGCCATCCTCTCATAACCACCTATAACGCTCAATTATGCTGATGCATACAAGCATACAAAACAACACCTAGTAAAAATTACAATTGCAATTACAGTTGTCACAATGTGTTCCTATCCGTAAAATAATGATATGCATGGGAAGGAGTTATAATATGCCGACTTTTCAATATGGAACTACAGCTATTGAGTATGACATCGAATATGCCGACGATAAAAAAGACGTATCTATTATTGTTGAATGGATGGAAAGCACTCGACTCGTAGTCCCTACAGGTATTACCGACGAACAAATTGAGGATATTGTGCGAAAGAAAGCACCTACTATCTTCCAGAAGCTAAAAGAAGTGAATGAGATAACTGAGCCTCCTTTTCCAAAAAAATTTGTTAGCGGTGAAAAATTTGCTTATTTAGGACGAAACTATCGATTAAAAGTATATAGAGAAGAAGGTCTACAAAAAGTTCAGTTAAATTTTGTAAGAGGTAAATTCATCGCAACCGTTCCAGTGGGATTAGACGAAAAAGAGAAGAGACAACAATTGCTAGACTTGTTCAAAGCTCGGTATCTTGAACACGGTAAAGCGAAGGTACAGTCACGTTTAGAGCTGTATTGTGCTAAGATGGGCGTTACACTTAATGATGTGCAACTTAAGGAGCAGAGAATGCGTTGGGGTTCTTGTACATCTGAAGGTAACATTTATTTAAACTGGAGAATTATCATGTCACCAATGTCTATTATAGACTACGTACTCGTGCATGAATTGGCTCATTTAAGATATATGAATCACAGTAATGACTACTGGAACTTTGTGCGCTCTATCCTCCCCGACTATGAACAACGTAAAGATTGGTTACGTGTAAACGGACCTACTTTAACACTGGAATAGAAGGAAAGCCATCTCAAGAAAGATGGCTTATTTTCGTTACTGATGCTATTTCCTATAATGCACTGTTGCTAAGTCAATCAATTGCTGTGTTAGACTCTCCAATTTTTCTTTTGGACAAGGACTTACACGGAGCTGCTTCTTAATCTTCTTTCGCATTTCACGTTTCACATCTTCTTTAGTCGTCCATTCCACTATATCTACTTCCTGCTGAATGATGTCCGTTATAAGATGCGTTAATGCTTTCAAATCCTCTGCTTCATCATATTGCGGCATTTCTTTCTCCAGCATTTGATAAAATGGATATTGTTCACGGGTAAAGCCTTGTTCTTCACCTTTTTGGGCTGTATTTCGCATGTCATTCACCATATTACGATATTCTGCGAACAACTCGTCGATATTCATCTGGCGGTCTTTGCGTCGTTGAAGTAGTTCTTCAAGCCGTTCTTTTAAAGATGTATAGTAGACTGGATTCTCTTCCAACTTAACTCGTATTTCATGACGAATGGCATGTTCCATTTCAGCCGCTTTACCTTCTGGTGTCTTCGTTTCCTCTATCTGTTTTTCAAATCGATTCGAAAGAATATCAATTGACTCATGAACAACATTAATACCTACTGCCGCAAGATGCTCCTCTATAAGCTGCTTTACCTTTTCTCCGCAGTCACTAATATCCATCCCATCGGCTTGGTCGGCAGAGTGGTTCTTTTTCTTTCCTCAAGTTCTAACTGTAACAACCCTTTAGCAGACAATTCTAGAGGCTTCATTCTTCTCCTTGTAATGAGCAGAGAGTTGAATCTGTACTATCCCGTAAGTCATGTCCTGCTTCATAGAATCAAAGGTAACGATAAAAAAAAAGACCTCCCGAAGGAAGTCCATTTTTAATTATCTAGTGTTATTGGCGGTTCAAGTATTTGTTCTCCACTTACTTTTCCTTGATAGCTCTTAAAATTGAACCAGTTGCTATTAACATCGTACCTGCTACAAAGAATGACGCACTAAGTACAAAGAAACCTGTAAGTACATTTGTATTGATAATATAATTATACGCATCTCCGCCTACGTAGGCATATTTATTCGAATCGGTATATGTTTCAGAATTTTGATATCCTCCGAGTCTATCAAATCCTAAGAAAAGTAATACTGCTGAATGGATATAAAAGATAATTCCCCAAATTGTCCATTTTTTTGTTTTCACGATAATTCTCCTTTTTGTGTCTGTTATAAATCAATGAATTAATTAATTAATTAATTCATACAGTTTAATTGTTTTTATTGGGATGTAAATCATATTAATCTCGACTTTCTTAGCCCCAACATCTTTTCCTAGCTTATCAACTTCTGATGTTAATTAATTCTTATTATCAACAAGATTTAAAATCTCTTCGATTTCTGTCCTTCTATTGTCAAGTTTCTTTTTCAGCTTCCACGCTCTCATATTTCTTTCTCGGACACTCAACATTTCCATACCATGTGTCTGAACCAACCTATGCCTCTTCTCTCCACAAGTCCTCCTCTAATTGTGGAAATTATCCCTCCTCTACATCAAAAAAAGGAATGGGTCTCCTCATTCCCCTTACCATTATACAGACAGCTAAGCACATAATTTTGTGGTCACGAACTGGTCACATAGCTTGCAAAAATCACTGCTTTTTTAATAGAATTCCGTTTATACAAACCCGTAAAAACACCTTTAAATCAATGTTTCTCCAGTAGCTCAGCAGGGAGAGCGCCACCTTGAAAGGGTGGAGGTCATCATTTAAAATTTCATATCCCCGTTATTTACAATTTATCCGACTAATATTTATCTAATCTATTTCACAATTACATTTATCATTTTTAAAAATTTCTCTATTTCCCCTAAAACTTCCATCGTTCCCAAAATATCAATTCTCCCTTGTCCATCCTCCACTCTATAATCCCTCACCACAGCAACAGTCATATATCGCCCATTACCAAACCTAGGTTTCTCTACATTAAAAGAATAATTATGACTTCGTTCGATTAGCGCCTTACTCCACTTATCCCTAAGTTCTTTTCTTCTATCCTTATCAGCAACATGTATTTTAAAACATAAACGTCCTTCTTCTAACTGCAAATACTGCTTACAATTATTATCTTCTTGTTCATTCCACCATAAGGCATAGAATCCACCATTCGGATTAGCTACATATCCATATTGGCCTTCGATCCCACGTTGCTTTAACTCCTCATAAAATCCTTCCCAAGCTTCACCTTTCCATTCGCTTAATGGAAGTGTCTTATATGAATCATATTTTTGATCTATTTCTCTTAAATAAAAATAGTAGTCTAAAAATATTTGATCTTGAACTCCTCTATCTATATTCTCTTGTAAAAATTCAAGCATTTGTTTTCTTGTAAACAACATATACTTTGCATCAATTACCGCTGAGTAATCACTTTGATTACCTATTTTATAATAAATGGGCAACAGGTCATTTTCTTCATATTTTTTAAATTTCATTACATCTTCATAATAACGCTTCAATTGATTAGAATGTTCTTTTGTATACGTTTTATCTTCAATTAAAATAGCCTGATTACCGTTAATTTCAATGAGTATATCTAAACCTTTGAATTGTTTTGTAATCTTAATTTCTTTAATAGCGGCTGGAAAGTTCTTTTTATGTAAGTCATATATTCTTCTAATAAAATCTATACCAGCTTCATATAAGCATTCATCGGTTTCTTTATAGACTGGATTCGCCCACTCTGCTAGCCAACAAATAAAAGCATCTTGCGACAACTCACTTGTTCCATGTGAAAATAAATTTGGTCTCTTATTCATTATTTAATCCCCTTTTACTACTCCCTAACATTTAGTACCTCTAAAACCTCCCTAAACAACACCGATCCCCTCCCAATAACCAACTCCAAAGGAACTTCCTTAACTCGCCCATCTCTCCCCAACATAACAACCACATTCTCATAATCAACCCAAATCTGAACATCCTGCACATAATAACTCTTAATAGAAGATGCTTCATCTAAATTGCGATGATCCAGCTCAACCTTAACTTGCTTCGTAAAACGGCGCAGTGTTTTCCAAAGAGTTCGTTCTTCTTTTGATTTCATAAATAGTTCTGGGAGTTCTTGTACTTCTTTTAACAACGACATAGTTGTTATTGTATATGTTTGAATGCCATATCCTACTGGGCGGATGAGGTGGTCTAGTTTTTTCCATGGCTCTAGTTCGAAATGTACATAATCATCGTTTTGTTGCATTTGAATGTGTTTAATTTTGGCTACATATTGAATGCCACCTTTTTCTCCGTGCCATTTTTTCGGTGCATATAATGCTATGTACTTTGCTTCTTGCCATCCTGGTTTTAGTTGTGTAACTGGTAGCCGATATACGCCATTCTTTCTATATGTTTCATAGTCACTTTCAGTTTTCACACTGCCTACTAATACTTTTTCTTCTAATGAAGAGTGCCATTCTTCTTTTGTTCCTCTTGGAAGAATGCCTTCTCTTATAATTTCTTCTGGGCTTTTTTCAATGAGACGATCTAGAAATTGTTCTACTAATCTTGTCGCGTTTGGTAAGAACGGGAAGCCACCGATATTTACTTTTTCAATACTTTTATAAAATGGATGGGTCTCGTACACTTCCTCTTGGTTCCATGGGAATAATACGTATGCTCCGTAAGCTGTTCGTTCAAATGGTCCTTCTTCTTCTATTACTAGTGCGTCTCTGTAACGGTGCATTGTATTAATGTCTTCTTCCATTGGGCCAGGAGCGCCATACTTCCCTTTATAATGAGATATTTCAGCAAAATCAATTCGATATTTCGCATCAAAAATGTATTGGTATTGATAACTCTTTCCCTTTTTCTCTATAGCGAGCATCGTATCTGGCTTTTGTGTAACTGTTGGCAGTCGACCGTTTCTTTTTTGGAAGTAAAGTTCGATTGTCTCATCTGTTTCTGGATGCTTAAACGTTCTTTTGGCAGTTTTACTTTCATCAAGTGTTACGTATAAACCATCTTGCTTAACTTGAATAACATCTTGATGAAGCGGTATATATTTCTTTGATAAAATTTGTCCAAGTTTTAAATATGTCCAGTATTCATATAATCTAGCCACATCTTTTACTGACATTTTGAAAATTTGTCCTCGTAACGTTAAACCTCGCGATAGCATTAAGAAGATTTGATACGCATCTCTATAGCCTGCAGCCATTTGGATAACGAGTGAAAAAACTGAGCGATCTAATTTTCCGATTCCTCTCCAAAATGGATCGTTCAATTCATTTTTCATTCGATACTTCATATTTTTTACACGTTCTAATAAATCTTCATCCGTTACACCACTTGTATATCTAGACTTTGGCTCTAGCGCCTTAAGTAAATCATCTATTTTATGTACGACTCTTTGAATCATCCATTTAACAAATCGATTTTCCAGCGTATCATAAGAAACTTCCTTATAAGCTGTAATGCCTTTAGTCGGTATATTATTTTCTCCTTGCAGCAAGTGTGGTCGCTTTCGTAAATAATTCATTCCGACAGAATCCAATTTACGAATTTTTTCTCCTCGTACTAGTTGATGTCTAGTCATAAGCGTATGATGCGGTTGTCTTTTAATATGAGAGATTGACTTCATAAATCGCTCAAAGGAATCACTTAAAATACGATAAAATTCACTCTTCGATGGATTTGTAGCGTAAATTGCAGATGCTCCTAAATAAGTTCTCTTTAGTAAATGAAATGCTAAATTATAAATTTCATCATTTACTTCATCTAATAAAGCTCTGTAATCATCCTTATAATCAAGTTTTGTCGGGAAAACTTCAAATGTAACAGTTAATAAAGTATCTTGCTCGTCTTTAATTTCAAACGTTGTATTTCCTACTTCATTCGGAAACGAAAGATTCCCCATTAACACATGAAGTGATCCCATTTGAATAGAACTAACTTGTTTTCGAAATCCTGGATGTTCATGATAAAAAGAGAGCTGCTTGTTATTTTTCGGAACAACAACAAGCTGATAACTTCTATTTTCAAAAAAGATTGGCGGGTGTTCGTTCCCTTCATCTAACCTCTGCAATCTCGCATCAAATACAGATACAGATACAGATTCTACCTTCCCATCTACATGAAAATACATCATTTCATCCGCGTTCATAGCGTGATATTCTTTTAGACTCTCATATTTTTCATGATAAGGATTTCCTTTAATCGTCAATGATAGTTCCTCTGTTTCAATCTTAACTAGCTCTATCTCATTATTAGATCCAGAAAGAGGTGAAACCATCATACTCGAACCTCCTTAACATATGAGACAGCTTGTTAGCTGAACGAGGATACTTAGCATATGAAGCGTCATTATTGCCACTATCATATTCTTCATTTGCACATAATACATACAACTGCTTTAATACCTCTTCTGTTCGTCCATCGCTCCCTGCAAGACGCGGTAAAATCTTTTGATATATTTGATAATCAAGTGCTTCATCGAATGACAATAACTTTCCTTGTTCGTTATATGCCATATAGAAACAGATTTCATCTCGTATACGATACCCAACTTGAGCTCCAACTGTTTCAAGTGTTTTATTTACTTCTATTAAAATGTTCGATATATTTCTCACAAGATCTTCGTTTTCTTTAAAGCATTCTTTTAAATGAAGATACTTGGTCGCTAAAGAGCTATCAGAAACAATTTCAGCTTCCTTCTCTTCTACATCCATTAAGAAATTAAAATAATCTAAGTTAACGGTATTAAACTCAATTGTATTCGCACGATCTAATACTTTCTTACTTAACGGATGTGTCGTTTCATCCATATTTACCGTTCCGATAATATATACATTTGATGGAATCGTAATGTGCTTATTAGTAATCGATTCTGGAATAACTGGTGACGTAACAATTTTTCCATCTTTCCATTTACGACTTTCAATTACACTTAAGAAATCACTAAAGTAGTATTCCACTCGAGCTAAATTCATCTCGTCCAACACTACAAAATAAGGTCTATTTGGATTTGCATCTGCATTTTCAAGAACTTTAATTAACGGTCTTTCTTGAAACTCGCCTTGAAGGTTCACATAACCGAGTAAATCAGAGCTATCACTCCAATCAGGTCGAACCGGGATAAGTGTAAATTGTCCATTCTCTTCCGTTGCTCCTAAACTTTCCGCAAACCACTGAACAATTTTCGTTTTCCCTGTACCTGAAATACCTGATAAAATCACAAATGGCTTCGTCTTTAACGAAAGGAAGAAATTAACAAGATCATTTTTCTCATAAAAGAAACCTTTACTTTGAATATAAGAAGACACATGATCGATAATTGATTGTTGATCTAAATACACTTCTTTCCTTTCATAAATCATTTCATATTTCGTTCCTTCCTCTTTATAAGCTATGAACCCCTCATAATAGCGAAGCATTTCTTCTAGGTCCTCTACTAACTCTTTTTCACTTGGCATTTTATTAACATCGTACGCAATATAAGCCGCTGTTGAATTCGCATATCCTTTTGCTTTTGAGCTTGTTCCTAGGAAAATCTCATCATCTTTTTTCACCTTTTGGGACATATGTATTTGTTCACGAATCTCTTCTTTAATTTTTTGCATCTCTTCTTTAGTCGTTTCTGTCACACCTTGCGCCAGCGTTAAATATAATCGCTCCATATCTTCACTAAACAAATAAACGATATAATAACCTCTCTGCGTAGATGTCGTAATATCTTTATTCATAATCGCAAGCCATGGAACAGCAGCCCAATTCCCTTGTCCCACTGACCCTGTAACAACATACTGACTATGATCAATAAATGGTAATCTCGTTATTTCCGTTGTCATTTCATTCCTAACAAACGATCCCATTTTATGCCCCGCAAATCTTTCTGTTCTTGCCTGTAAATACTCATTCAGAACCGTTAAAAACTTTTCACGCAAATTACTGTCCATACTACCGCCCTTTTCTCCATCGTCTTTTGCATATTGTTCAACAGGAATCCATTCACCATTAATTAGCCCTACTTGTTCAAGCCAATCTAGTAAGTTACCGGTACGCCTCTTCGCTACCGATTCAACCATTAGATTATCACCTAAAGAATTTCGAACAATCGTCATTCCCAAACCTACTAAAGCTTCTTTCTTTTCATCCTTTGAATACTTCTCTAACAATCCAAGAACAAATAAAGCATGACGGAAATATTCCTGCCTTAAAACTAGCTGTGCTATATAAGCATTCTTATCTTCCGATTGAACATATTCATTTAATAAAAGCTGATTCATTTCATGAGATTCATTCAAAAATCCCAATAATCTCAAATCTTGGCGTGCATTCGATTTTACTCTATATAAATTCTCATCCGTTTGTTCACGTAACGTACTTGGATTATATGTACCATTCATTATCTCTTCTAAAAAGAGCATGACTTTATCATATTTTTCACTTGGTAGGTTATCGGTTTTGAATTCTTTAAATGTAATAGCTCCTGATTCCATTACATTCACAAATGGCAGCTGTGAAAAGAAGGCTAATAAGAAAGCATTACATTCACTCACTTGTCCGAAATCTTTACTCTTTACCGTACGCATAGCGATAATCTTTCCCCAAGCATTCTTAAGAAGCTCAAAACTCACGTTAAAATAAGATGGTTCTTCTTTTGCATATTGTCCACTTGAAGTTTTAGTTTGAACATCTAATCCTTTATCATCCTTGTTTATAATCCAATAAGTTTTATCACCTTTTATATCTTCAACCTGCTTCGTTGTTTTAGCTAATTCAATTATGAGTTGCTCCAACATTTTCATCCCCACCGTTACAATTAATTACAATTACTACTATTTTACCAAACTATGTATAAAAGAAAAATCATACAATTTAATGTATGATTTTCTACTCTACTATTTAAAATACTTCTGATAATCCTCTTCATTTTTAAATTCAATCGGCCCAACATCCATTCGGAATTTTCCATTCTCGTACAATAGTGGTGAAGCCTCTGAATGGTCTTTTGAGTAACTTTCTACGTGTGAAATTTTCATCTCATTTGAATTGGTGAAATCAATATGAGCAATGCACACCCAATAAGCATGGTCATTTATTTCTAATAACGGTGCTGTTACAACGCTTCCCATATGATTATCGACAACAGCTTTTGCTCTCATAGAATAAAAACTTCCTACACCATTTCCAACAGCACTATACGCAGCAAATAAAACATATTTTAAAGCTTCTGGTCGATAAATACGAATTGTTTCTTTTCCTGGTTGTTGCGAATCACCATCCAGCACAATATACGGCGACACTTTAGACGAACCTAGATTTTTATAATAAACCTTTCCTATCTCTCCATTCGTTGTTACGTAAAAACAATATAAGTCTAAATCTTTATTTGTTTCCCACTCTAAAGTAGCTGTTACCATTTTAGATTTTTGTATATTGATAGATTGTTTTTTCTTCAATTCAACCTTCACTGCGTTAATAGTTTTTTGTACTGGAGGCTTAGTAGGAACTATTTTCTTCTCTACAGGAGGAGTAAATTGTTTTTCATCTTCTGCGATTTCTATTCCAAAATTTGTACACAATGCAGCTAACCCTCCAAAATAGCCAGCTCCAATAGGATTGAACTTCCATCCTCCTCCATGTCGATATAGCTCTCCAACAATAATGGCACTTTCATCTGTAAATGGATATGTAATAGGAAAATGAATAATTTCTAAACCTGATTGTGCGTTACTTATTTTCAATTGAATATGGGAAACATCTCGTAACGCCTGTTTCTTCTCTTCCGCATTATGAATTGTAATCGAAAAGACAATCTTTTGTACCTCATCTTTTATATGAGTAAAATCTATCGAAAATCTTTGTTTACTTCCATTTGTTTCATTTTGATTCAATTGAACAGATCGACAACTAGAATAAGGTTGTCCATAGAAAACGAAATCTTCTTCTTTAGTAATTTTCCTATTAAACCCTACTAAAAAAGCTGATGCATCTACATCCATATTCATCGGGGCATTCCAAGTTAAATCTACCAGTAAACCTCTAATCTCCGGATGATTATTAGTAACGTCTATCTTTTGTCCCCTTACTAAAGTATGTATCATCATAATTCCCCCGTCCTACACCTTTAATGTTTTAACATTCAGTTCAATTATACTCCTCTTTAGATTTTCAAGGATACCCTCAAGATATTTCGTTCCTTAATACTTGTCCAAAGGACGGTTTATCATAACTTCCAGCATGAATGTATAAATGCTCAGATGATCTTGTCATGCCTACATATAATAGCTTACGTAGTTTAATATCATTTTGTTCGATCTGCATTCTCTCAAACTTGTCTACATCAACTAAAAATACAATTGGTGCCTCAAGACCTTTTGATGAATGATATGTCGTTATAATTAAATGTCCTTCAGTAATATTTTTTGTAACTTTTACTTTTTGACGTATTTCATGATTTAGTTTTTCCTGTATACTCTCACAATCTTTTCGCTCTCTACATAAAATCAATATATCTTCTGGCTTATAGCCCTCGCGCTTAATAAGCTCGTAAACTTTATTACTAATATCTTCATATGATCCTTCAATAAAACTAACTCCATCTTTCATTTCGTTCTCAAAAGATAGTTCACTCATTGGACAATAAAATTTATTTACTTCCTCTTCCAATTTCTTTTCTTGTTTCAAGAAATTAAGGGCTAAATCTATATGTTGACTACCGGCACGATAAGATTTCTTTAATAAAGAACTTCTCCCGCGCATATCAATACCTAAGCTCTTCCAACTATGATCTGAGTTATTATAAATGCTCTGTAGTCTATCTCCTGCTAAAAATAAATTTATCCCAGTAACAGTTTCCTTTTGATTATTAACATAAGTATGTTCTTTACAAGACTTCACACATAATCGAATCCAATCATCTAGAAAGTCTTGGTATTCGTCCACTAAAACAGCATCATATGATGATTGCGCTCGCTGTATAGCTACTTCCGGCAATTCTTCATTCCACCACTTCACTGTATTTTTTGGGGGTACACATATACTTGCTGTATCTAGCGCAAATTTATGAAAAGTGCTAACGTCTATATTCTCCAAGCGCACATTCATAAAGGCAAGATCAGCTGCTAAGGAATTCAATTTGTTTTCAATTTTTGTTTTTAACGACCTATTATACGTTAATATTTTTATTTTCCATTCTGGATGTTCACGTACTAGATGAATTGCACGAGCTAGCAATAAAACTGTTTTTCCACTACCTGGAACTCCAGTTACCATATAGTGTCCGTACGGTACACGCTTCGCGAAACGCTCTTGCTCTGCATCTAGTGCTGTAATTAATTCTTTTGTACTGATTTGATTATCGCTACAACTAACCTTAATTTCTGGAAATAATAGTGTTCGTATTGCAATAATTTCATCTTCTTCTACAAAACTAAATTCATTTTTAAATAATTGATTTATATTTACTGCACTTAACATGTCAGATGAAATACACTGCGCTGGTGGCTGATTAAATACTTGATCTAATCCACTCTCTTCAATCTTATTAGAATGAAGATACGGAAATATAACGTTAGTATGTAATTTAAACTTTAATTCATTCCGTTCATTTTTTAAAACATCTTGCAAACTAAATAATCTCTGTGCTGCAGTATGATATAAGTTAGCTTTACAAAACGGATTATCTACCAGTTTCCCATCTGCTAAATTTATTTTTCTTCTATCCGCTCTACTAATGTAAGAAAGTTCCCAATCCTTCACTTCAAAGATTGTTACACCTCTTTGTGAATCAATTAAAATAAAATCTGGTTCTAAATGTCTAATTCTTGGCTGAATATATAAATACGCTTCTCTTTGCACATCTTTATATAAAGACCGAACCTTTTCAAGTACTTTTCTCTCACCTGGAGTTAAGCTCGGCAAATCATTCGGTATAATATGTAAACTCACAAGAATCCCCTCTTTTTTAATATTATGTGCGTTTTACATTTATATAAATTAAATATAAATATATATAAATAAATAATTTATAATAATAAAAAATGATCAAAAGTTCTCTTTTATTATTACACGCCATTCTAATTTTAAATTATATACTAAAATATAAGTTTTCTGGATTATTTTTCTATATCCAAAACAAAAAGACACTTTTCATAGTGCCTTTTCCATAAGTCTATACCTAACCTTTTGTATCACTAATTTCTCTTTTCTCGTTTGCCCTGACTAATTAACTTAATAAGTTTCTCTCGATTAATTAATACAACTCGATTCACTTTAGCGAGTTTGTATGCTGCAGCTGTAAATTCACTATTTGTAACAACCCATGTTTCATCAGCTTTATAAAATTCTTTTGCACCAACAATCTCCTGAACAGATTTAATTCCAACGTTATTCTTATAGCGTTTTGCCTGTACAATAATTCTTCTATCATTTTTTCTCAAAATTAAATCTGCACCAAAATCGTTAGATGCTCTAGTAACCTCTGTTTTATAACCCAAAGCCTGAAATAGACGTCCTAAATATTTTTCAAACTGGTGTCCGCTCATTTTATCGATATCATAAATTCCTGATTGCCGAAGTTCTCTTAGCTTTTTTACATTCACATACATATATAATAATATAATTGCTGCCGATACCATTATTATCGGTACTAAAAATTCCGGTTTCCACAACACCCCGAAAAACGTCATAACTAGTAAAGATCCCAATATCGATTCATCTTGCTTTTTCTTTCGCTTAGCCATCTTAACTCCTTTTCACTCATAAACCATAATAATTACTTTAATAACCTATATAAAATATCCCACCTAAAATAACTAATGCTATAGCACCTTTAATGATAGGTAGCATATCATCTGGTATATAAGATCTAATAATTACTAGCAAGGTACATACAACAAATACGACACCAAGGAGTATCCACCCGTCCCAAAGTACTTCTTTTAGTGATTTTGGTAACTCTATATTATTAACATCCATTTTATTTCCCTTTCTATCTTAACTTATAAAATTATAATAACGTATTATTTTTATAAAGGGAAATTTTTATATAAATGTATATACTAAGAGTGATATCGATATTTTATAAGTACAAAGCACTAAAATTACTTATCTCCTCTATCTCCACCAACCATCCCCCCATACCACCCACTACTCTCCTCCAAAAACCCCCTCGTCTCCCCACTCCCCTTATAAAAACTCTCCCAACCCCGCTCCCTCAAAATCCCCTTCCAACTATCACTCTCAACCATCTTCTTAATAATGCTATCCCAATAAGCAACCTCTTCCTCCGTCATATCTTTTGGGCCCATAATTCCTTTCCAGTGCTGGAATATGACGTTGATTCCTTGTTCTTTCCATGTTGGGATTTCTGGTAGTCGATCTAGTCGTTTTGGTGCGGATACGGCTAGTATTTTTATTTTGCCGGATTTGTATTGTTTTTCGGCTTCAGATAGGGTCATGGTTGCGGCGTTTATTTGTTTGTTCGTTAGGGCGTTTATGATTTTTTCTTTGTTTTCGTAGACGAAGAATTGTAGTTCGGCTGGGTTTATGCCGAAGGCTTTGCTTACTTGTACGAAGGATAGGTGATCGTCGTTTCCTAAGCCTGGGGCAACTCCGATGTTGAAGTTTTTCTTGTTTTGTTTTAGTTGTTCCATTAGTTCGTTTGCGTTTTCTATGTTTGAGTCTTTTGATACGACAACGACTTCCCAGTCTGATGCTAGTAGCGCGAGCGGCGTGAAGTCTTTATATGTTAGTTTACTGTGGCCTAGTAGGTTGTTCGTTATGAGTAAGCTTGAGTTAATCGCCAGCACGTGACCGCCTTTTTGTTTCGTATATTTCCATCCGACGTCACCACTGCCACCTACTTTGTTTGTGACTGTGATTGGTTTTGTGAAGATTTTTTCTTCTGCGAGCGTTTTTTGCATCGCCCGCGCTGTTAAGTCCCAGCCTGCCCCTTGAACGTTCGGTGCAACGATTTCTAATTTGTCGATGTTCACTTTATTCGTATGGGATTTTTCTGAGGAACAACCAACTATTACTCCTGTCATGATCCATATACATAGTAATAATCGTTTTTTCATAGCCCTCGTCCTATTCGATATTTTCGTTCTGGTCGTCCAATTATTCCGTATGTGTATTCTACTGTGCACTCGTTTGTCGCCACTAAGTATTCTAAATATCTTCTTGCGGTTGTTCTGGAGGCCCCCATTTGCTCCCCCATTTCTTCTATTGTAATGCCCTCGTCGAACCCTTTTATAATTCCTTTCACTTTTTGCAGTGTTAACGGATCGACACCTGTTGGTAAGTTTTTTATGTCTTGTGTTTGTGAAGTGCCAAAAAAGTTATCAATGATTGCTTGATTTACTTCATTGCTACTATGTAATAGTTGCTTCTTTCTTTTATAGTCTTCAATTGTGCGAACGAACTTTTCTAATGTGACCGGTTTTATAAGGTAGTTGCTTACGCCGTTTCGAATTGCTTTTTCTAGCATATGGTTTTCATTCGCCGCAGTAACCATAATGACATCAACGTTTGGAAAGTCAGCATGGATTTTCGGCAATAAGTCTGTTCCAATTCCATCTGGTAAATAATTATCTAATAAAAGCAAATCGATTTCTTCCCTTTGTAGTAGTTCCATCGTTTCTTTTGCGTTTAATGCTTTTCCGATCACTTTTACGTCCTTTATTTTTAATAAAAACTCTTCCTGAATTTGCGCTACGCGGAAATCATCTTCTGCAATTGCAACCTTCAACATATGCCCATCCCCCTGTTTGTCATGTACTTTCTTTCAATGTTTTCGGAAGGTAAATTGTAAAAATAGCTCCCCCATTTTTCTCATTTTGAATTTCAATTGTTCCTTCTAGTACATCTACCATTTCTTTCACATTTGCTAGTCCGTAACCACGATTGTTTCCTTTCGTTGAAAATCCTTTTTGAAAAATGGTCGTGATTTTTTCAGCTGGTATTCCTACTCCGCTATCTATCACTTCAAACACAATATCGTGCCCAATATCCGTAACGAAGAAGGAAACATTCTTTTCCTCTCGTTCACTCACCGCATCAAATGCATTGTCGATTATGTTTCCAAGTATCGTAATAAGGTGCGAAACTTTTATATGGTCTGGTAACGGATGAAGTGCACTATCTCCTTCAATATGAAAATCAATTTTCTTCTCAGACGCTGTTCCGATTTTTCCTAATAAAATAGCTTGTACTTTCGCATCGTGAATTTGATGGAATAAAATATGGTTTTGGCTTTGATGAATATTAGATTCTTGTTGAATAAATTCAATCGCTTCTTTGTAATGCCCTAATTGCAATAATCCCGATAAGACGAAAAGCTTATTTGTAAACTCATGCGTTTGAGCACGCAAGTCCTCTGAATACTTTCTTACCTCAGATATTGTATTCACTAAATTTTGCAGTTCAGTTTTATCTCTAAAACTACATACAACGCCTACCGTATTATTATTTTCGAGTATTGGTGTCATGTTTAAAATAAACACTTTATCTTGAAACGCGATTTCTTGATCGTTTTCTAGCACTCTCCCCATATTAAAATTAGGTAAAACTTTTGAAATGTGCTGCTGCATATAATCACCATTTACATGAAGCATTTCCTCTGCTGATGTGTTCATCATCGTAATAAAACCATTTTGATCAATAGCAATAATTCCTTCTTTTATAGATAGTAATATTGCACTTCGTTCCCGGTATAGCGCTGCGATTTCATTCGGCTCTAAACCGAGTGTATCTTTACGAATACTACGTGCTAAAAGAATGCCACCAACAATTCCAGCTAGTAATACAGCTAAAGAAAAGAGTATAATTTCTTTCGTTCTGCTCAATATGTTAGATTCAATGCCTTTTATTAAAAACTCCACTGTCACAACACCTACTACTTGATCATAGTCTCCGTTATGAACAATAATGGGTGCTTTCGCCATTAAAGCCAGACCACTTACACCATTTCCTTCGAGCGTATAATAACCGCCAAAAGTAAGTGCTTCATAGTTATATGGATTGTTACTCTTTGTTCCAATCAACTCAGAATTAGAATGTGAATACATAACCCCAGAGCGATCTTCTACAATGACAGTATCTGCACCAGCTTGCTCACGAACTTGTTCCGCAATAGATTGAATGGTACTTTTATGCTCATTATTTTGAAAAGCTTCTTTTATAGCTGGCATAAAAGATAGAGATTTAGCTGTTTGCAGTGCTAACTGCTCCACTTGGCGCTTCGTATCAACGGACTGAATGTAAACAAATATTCCTGCTAATAGGAGAACAACAAATAAAATTAACGCGATAATTAAGCTTACTATTTTCGTTTGTAATGACACTTTGCGTGATTTCTTCATACCCCATACCCTTTGATAAAATATTCGAAACTATCAATCTCCTTTTTCTATTATTATGACAAAACGAATAATGAAGCAACCATTAAAACTCTCCATGTACATAAAGTACAAAAAGAATAAAATTGTCATAATATTGAGATTTTATTCCGTAGACAGTACAATTCAACTACAATGAACACGCTTTCATATATACCTTTTATTTCTAAGCAAGAGGAGGAATGATTATGGCTCAAGCAAACTCAAAACGAGTCGCCGGCAATATTTTCAAAGGTTCAGTCGGCAATTTAATTGAATGGTATGACTGGTACGTTTACTCTGCCTTCGCTGTTTACTTCTCAGCAGAGTTCTTTCCTAAAGGAGATCCAACAAGTCAGTTACTGAACACAGCAGCTATTTTCGCAGTTGGATTTTTAATGCGCCCTATCGGCAGTTTATTAATGGGACGCTATGCAGATCGGCACGGACGCCGGGCAGCATTAACACTTTCGATTACAGTTATGGCCGGTGGTTCTTTCATTATCGCCTGTACACCTAGTTATGAAAGCATCGGTATTATGGCACCAATTATTTTAGTTCTTGCTCGTTTACTACAAGGATTATCGCTTGGCGGAGAATACGGCACTTCCGCAACGTATTTATCTGAAATGGCTAGTAGTGGTCGCCGCGGTTTTTATTCAAGCTTCCAATATGTAACGCTCGTTGCTGGACAAATGGTTGCGTTAGGCGTTCAAATTGTTCTTCAGCAATTACTAAGCGAACCAGATATGAAAGCTTGGGGATGGCGTATTCCATTCATTATTGGAGCGATGGGCGCAGTAGCTGTATTATGGCTTCGCCGCACGATGGATGAATCGGAGCAATTCGCAAACGTAAAATCACAAAAACGCGAAAGTGCAGGAACCGTTCGCGCGCTTATGAAACATCCGAAAGCAGTATTAACAGTAGTCGGTCTAACACTTGGGGGCACTGTCGCCTTCTATACGTACACAACATATTTACAAAAATTCATGGTAAACACAGTCGGTCTTCCTAAAGAAATTGTAAGCTGGATTAACTTTGTCGCACTACTTATTTTCGTTGTGCTTCAACCAATTGCGGGGCTACTATCCGATAAAATTGGACGACGCCCACTATTAATGGCATTCGGTATTCTCGGAACATTACTAACAGCACCAATCTTCTTCTTTATGGAAAAAACGACAGAACCAATCGTGGCGTTCTTACTTATGATGGTCGGCCTCATTATCGTTACTGGTTACACATCGATTAACGCAATTGTAAAAGCAGAACTCTTCCCAACTGAAATTCGCGCACTTGGCGTAGGTTTACCATATGCCCTAACAGTTGCGATATTCGGAGGAACAGCTGAGTTCATCGCATTATGGCTAAAGAGTATCGGAATGGAATCACTATTCTACTTCTACGTAGCTGGATGTATCGCAATCAGTTTTATTACGTATTGGCGTATGGCAGAGTCATCGAAAACTTCGCAGATTGAGGCGGAGCTTGGTGGTGGGGATAAACTAGCTAATAATAAATCTAGTTAAAAGTATGTATTCTATGATCTTCGTTTATCTGAAAAAGTATAATTCATTAATATGCAATTTAAAAACCTCTACTTATATGTAGAGGTTTTTAAACTTTATAACAGCAGATAAAAAAGAACAAGTTGATTTACGGGACAAGTCTGTCAAAAATCAGAAAGAGTTCATCGATCAATTTTTGGAACTTGCAGCATAAGATACAATTCCATTAGGAATCTATACACTTTATTACCCTTTATTCTATTTTTGTACTAGAACCTTCTTTTTTGCTTTGTTCTTTGAGATATGCTGTTTCTTCTTTTGGAGTAGCTAATCTTTTTGCTTTTCCCGTACTTTCTCCACCTGCTTGCTCCCACATATAATTATGTTCCTCAACCGCTTGAGAAAAATCACCTTTTTCCCAACGATTTAAAATCACAACATATTTTTCTTTTTCAATTATTTTATCGCTTTGATCTAACAAGTGACGAAGCTTTTTAATATTCTCAGGGGACATTACGATAAAACCAATCTTTTTATCAGCTATTACTTTTTGATGCAACATTTTGTGCATAGAGTCGATTATGACACCCTCAGAGTTGACCAAATCGTCAATTTCCTCACCTTTGGCATCAACTGTTCTCTCTTGTATTTGCTTATTTTCACTTCCAGGATTGAAAAACATTCCTACCATATATCCTATAAATATACCAAATACCACGATACTAACTACAATCATCGAAAACTTTTTCCATCTATCCATTTGCAATATCCCTCCTAGAAAGCACCTTAATATTTGCACTTTGTAGTAATTGGAGCATAAACTTAACTACTATTCTATATTTTGTATCTTGTTCAAGAACATTACAATAATTTCCCCTCTCTTTTCTCTTCCTCCGATAAACAACTTAAGTTTTCAATCAATCCAATAACATTAATTTATATAAAGAGCTATTTCAAATCAAAAGATAGTACAACGAAATGTTTAAAGAACAATGTATGTAATGGGCGACAAAAAAAACCTTACAATTATATCGAACACCACTCCGATTATATCAACGTTTCGGCACAACATATCGACTTACCGACAAATTCCGTAGAAACTACCAATCTACAAAAAAATCCCCTCTAAAATGGTTGTTATATATGATCGAAAATGTAGAATGAGATTAAAGATAAAAAACACATTTAGGAGGTTATCATGACATTTGATGAATTGAAAAAGAACAAACCAACAACCTCATGGGTTGAGTATGATGAAGATGGGGAATTTTTCACTGAAGAAAATATAAGTGCAACAAATAAGGTTCTTGACACTTACATCAACAATTTACAAAAATTAGGAAACAACCCAACCGAAGTCGAAATAATGCAAGTCGTCCAAGAGGTCGTTATTAACATAAATGAATTAAACGTCGAACATGACAACTTTATCGAAACAATGGCAAGAGAAGATCTCTATGATTTTATCGATACAGCAGCACAAATAGCTGGCTTAGAATCCGAAGAAGACATCACAGAAGAATGGCGAGAATGGTAAAAAAGCTGCATACTCTTGGTGTCTAAATTTACTCCTTCATAAAACTTTGTCCCTTATTCTCCAATTTGAAAATAAGGGACAAACAAAAATAACTCCAATAGAATCAAATACTGATATATATTAAAATCAATAATATGATTAGATTTTTTTCTAAGTTCTTCTTCTCTAACTAAAATTAATCTATTTTCCAAACTCATTTCTCTAATCAATTACCAAGGCGTTCTGAACATAAATATCTTATATTCTTTAAGATGTATATCTTTAGAGTATTAAATAAACAGAAAAACAGCCGACTCTTTGTATAAAAGTCGGCTGCTTTCTTATCATTCAAGCTCTCCCTTGCGAAGGAGTTCAACAACTACTTGTGAATGCCCTAACACTAGCTTTTGCATTACATTTGTAATGCGTAGTGATTGCCAAAAAATCCCCCCTCTTCCCGTCTACTCACGTAAATGTTCCATAATAATTATTAAATACTATATCCTTGAATAATTTCATTTGTCTGAGCTACAAAACAACACTCTTCAGGATAGACCAAGATAGAATGATGATAACTATTCTTGTTAAACGAATGACTTTTTAACACGTTCCCATTCTCATGTATAGCCGCGACTATTGTTTCCAAATTATTTGATACTATCCATAGATAAATGTTCTTACTCGGAATCCATAATACCCTTGATTCGAACGCTTTCGGAAGAGCGCTATACCTCCATAAGACTTCACCTTGATAATTGTAACCTTTTACTTCTGCTTTTGTGACAACCACTAAGCTACTCGATCCCAATGTAACAGATTGAATACTTTCTTGTTCTTTAACTTCAAGGATTTTCTCTAAATCCGTGTTATAGAACGATAACAATCTTGTTCCTATTCGCAATACCAAATTATGTTCCATTGTTTCATAAGCTTCATAAATAGCCGCCGAAAACTTTAATTCTATTTTACTATTTCGACTTTCCAATTCATATTTTTTCTTATCTGTTCTTTTTAATCTGAAGTTAGGTAAACTTACATCGTTTAATCCTGCGCCGAACACATTCCGTTTTTCACTTTCAACATCGGATTCATTTATTTTTAGTCTCCATTTTCCTTTGCCGTCGATTTCGAATATACCAGAAACAGACTTCTCCCCTCTATCAGAAGCAAAATGAACAATAGCCCTGTCCTCGGAAATAAAATCCAGATTAAATCCATGAGCATCCACTTTGAATTTATCAAGTTGTTGACCATCTTTTGAATAGGTAACAATATGCCCAGGAAGATAAGTAATTTCTGATCCTGAAGGTATACTTGTAAACAAAACCTCTCCATCTAAAGATAAGAATAGCGACCGCATAGATGAATATATATGATTTTCCCAAATAACATTTTCACCAAGGTCATAACATACTAATTTATGGCTCAAACGGTCTTTTTCTCTTTGTTTATCAGATAACTTTGCTAATTCATTAATTGATTTCTGCGGTCCTTCCTCAACCACGTAGACCCTTTGATTTTTCATGTCAATAACCCGACTACCAAACCACTCTTTTTTACTCTTTATCTCCCATCTTCCTGAGAACCGCTTAGTCACAGTAATCTCAGGTGCCACCTCACTTTGAACATCAATCTTTTCTACATCTGTAAAGGTTTTAGCCTCAAAATGTTGCCATTGGTGATTTTCAGGAGCTAACCAAAAGTATCCTTGATTATGAATCCCTCCATCAAAAAATACATTTTGACCAGATAAAATGAATAATTTCATTCCAGGATGCCCTTCTGAACCTTTTATGAGATTTCCAGTGTCTTTGTGTAGTTCATATAATCGATTATCTTCACACACAACTAAATATTTTTCTTGATTAGGAATCAATTGAATAGTAGTGGCTTGTTTTGGTAGCTGCGCGCCATAAATAAACTTCCCTTCTCTGTTTAACCAGAAAGTTTCTCCAGATTGAAAAGAGACAACCAATTTATTCTCTATCCAACAAATATATCTACCTTCATTTTTAAATGCATTAATCCATTTGAGCCTCCCACTACTATCCCAGGCAGAAACTCGCCCCTTCTCTTCTAAAATGAACACCATGTCAGTTTTGTGATCATGTGCGAAACCAGCGAATGGCGAATTAAAACTCATTCTCTCAAATCCCATAGAAAATTGAGCTGCTAATTGTTTAGCAAACATACTTATTGCTTCTTCTTCAGTTTTTGGCGGGGCAGATAATTCACGTTGAAGTTCTTCTTGTTTTTGTTGTAATTCTTTTTCTTTCAGTTCAGAAATAGCAATTCTAGCTTTTAAATTACCGTTATTGTCCAATCTATACAATCTATCCATACTCGAGACAAAAATATCGGTTGAATCCGCTGACACCTCAAGTAAATAAGGCATAAAACTAAGCTCACCAAACATCGTAGAGAGTGTTTCTTTAAAAGCAATTCCCCATTTTAGATCTCCATTAAAGTCAAAACAATAGAGCTTACCTGGACCGTCATATGTTTCCCGGGTTCCCACTAGCCAAAAATCATTACCTATCGCAAATCTAAAAGGTTGCCATTGAAACTCATATACAATAGCTTGCTTATTCTTATAATGTACAAAAGCAACCTTTTCTTTATCGTGAAGCAGAGCACCCATGTGATTCACAGCAACAGGATGCATTTTTTCTAATGCTGTTTCTTTTAAATTGATTTGTTGTACTTGCTCTTTAGTAATCATTTCAATAGTTCCTGCCGCTTCGACAACAAGTAAATCTTGATTATGATAAAGATGACGAAATTTCCTACGAGACCTGGTTTCAAAATTTATTAATTTAGGATTTTTCTTGGCTACAGAAAAGAACGAATCCCATGTTTGCTTGCTATCCGTTTGTAATAGAATCGTTGATATTGGTCGAATTGTATCCTTATCAATAAAATCATAATATTTATTTTGTTTAATATCACCTAAATGACGCTCTAAATTTACCATTGGACCATTATTAGGTTCCTTAACAGCCGGATTAGAAAATAACTTCTTGATTGTATTGAATATCCCCATAATTATCCCTCTCTGAATAGAATTAATTTATTTTCTTAAAGTATCTCTCTTAACAAATACATTTCTCTAATTAGATACTACCATAAATATATATAACTAAAGCACCCTAATTTCCAGGGGACTTTTGGCATAAATCACCTATACCGTTAAAACATATCTTTTAAAGATTAAATAGAAAGAAAAATTGCCGACTTTTATATAAAAGTCGGCTGCTTTCTTATAGTTCATCCTTCCCATATGAACAGACTCAACCACCCATTATAAGCGCTTTCTAATCTTAACTTTTAAGCTGTTTAGTTTTTACAGGTACTAAGAGGAACATCTCCTAAATGCGGTATTCATAGCTAACCTGCATAATATCATTCCCTAATATGTCCGATAAAGAGTTCTTATTTTTAATTGATGTACTCAATCCTGGAGATGAACTATATTCACTAAAAGAATATCGAAAATCCGCAACCATTTCGATATTCATATCAAAGCAGACTCTTTCTTGCAATTCCTTATAGTCTGATTTAGAAAAATTAATAGGGCTTTTTCCATAAAAATAGACAAATTGATAATAGTGTGTACCTTCCAATTTTGAATGATGATTTTCTATTTCCCTTTTCACTAATATACCCATACAAGAGATCTCTCCATTATATTTATCCTTCATACAAACTGGATAAGATTCTAAAAGTGTATCTTCTTCAAGATTTATATCATTCAAAATATACATTTTTCATATCCCCCTTTATTCCATATCATTTAAAAATATGCAAGGAAAATGAATATATAACTACTTGTACAATATTATTTTCTAATACAAAAATTAAGAAGGACTATGTATTATTCGGATTTGAATCATATATAGATTCGGAAGGAACTACAAAAAAGCGAAAATCTTATATATGGAGATTCATCGAGCATTGATGTAGTTGTTTTGCGCCCTCTCGTGAAGAGCTAATCCAAAAGATATTAGATGAGATTCATAAACATGTGGCAGATCCAGAAGATCGTGGCTACAGCATATCGACTTACCGACAAATTTCGCAAAAACTACCTTCCAAACTAGCAACCAATCCCACCCAAGCACCAACCCTATCAACAAAAAAGACCACCAAAAAGGCAGTCTCCCTCAAAACTCAATCCTACTCCCAACTCCGCGCTCCACCGCTCTCTCATACAAATACTTCGCCACAATTATATCCACTACCGCCAAACCAACCGATTTGAAAACAGTAATCTCCTCATTGTTCTCCCTACCAGCTTTTTCTCCGCTTATAATTTGACCAAGTTCAGCGTGGATGTCGCTTGCTTCAAATAAACCTTCCTGTATCGGGACTTGAAGGTCTCCTGTTTCTTCTAATGCTGCCTCTTTTGATTCAACTACTACTTTCGTTGCGTTAGCAATGGCGTGAGATGGTAGTTCTTGCATGTTCGGCCTGAATGAGCCGACGGCGTTTAAATGGACGCCTTTTTGTAGTTTTTCTGAGAAGACTGGTGTGGATGCGTTCGTAGTTGTGACGATGATGTCTGCTTCGCTTATTGCTTCATTTGCATTTGTTTTAACATAAGCAGGTGTATTGAATTTCTCTTGTATATATTGCGCAAATGCATACGCTTTTTCTTCTGTTCGATTGTATAAAATGACTTTTTCAATATCTCTAACCGCACATACTGCTTCGGCAATTCCCTTCGCTTGTTCTCCTGTCCCGATAATACATAAAGTTTTTGCGTTATGACGAGCTAGATGTTTTGTCGCTACTCCGGATAAGGCGCCTGTTCGAATCATCGTTAAGTAGGATCCTTCTAAAAGTGCGAGCGGTTCTCCCGTTTGAAAGTCTGATAGCATTACAATCCCATTTATCGTTTTCTTTCCTATCTTTTTGTTCTGCGGGACTACTGTTACTACTTTTAGACCAAGTGCTTCAAGTCCTTCCGCTACTGAAGGCATAATTAATGCCGTATTTTTCTCATTCGCAAATGGTAGTGAAATACGTATTGGTGTGATCGTTCTTTCTGCGGAAAATTCTTGTAAAGCAAGCGCCGCGTATGCAATGACTTCATTCATATTTACTAAGTTTCGTTGTTCGTTCGCGCTTATAACTAGCATATATTTCCACCTCCTCCTCTTATCCTAACAAAAATCCCCGATTCAAATCATCTCTCGGGTCTATAACGAACTGATGAAATCCTGTAATAAATGCATTCCCCGTTACTTTCGGAACGACAGCTTCATATGTATGTACCGCTGTTACCGACAATACTTCCCCTTCGAATTTCCCGTCAGTAATACATTCGTGGACGAAAATTTCTCCCTTTTGCAGGGCATCTTTTGCAAAAAGAGTTGCGATTCTTGCGGAAGTTCCTGTGCCGCAAGGAGAACGGTCTACTTGCCCATCAGCGAAGATTGTTACATTTCGTAACGTTGCGTCTTCCCCTTTCGGTTCATCTGAGAAAATAACGCCGTATATTCCTTTTAACCCTTCTTCAAGTGGATGCTTTACTTCCATTTTGCTCTCGATGTAGTGCTTAATTTTACCGCCCCACGTTTGAATAGCAGCTAAGTCTTTGAAATCAACTTTCAAACCAAATTCTTTACTATCCACAACAGCGTAGAATGCTCCGCCAAACGCGATATCTACTTGAAATTCATAGTCATCTATTTTAATAGGAACGTCTTTTTTGTATACAAATGAAGGAACATTTTCAAATGATACGGACTCTACTTCACTCCCCCTATATGTTGCGTACGCAATGACTTCCCCAGCAGGGCTATCAATAATGAACTTTTGTTTCTCACCTGTCACTTCAAACATGCCTGTTTCAATTCCTACTGTAATAACAGCAATAATGCCATGACCACACATCGTGCTCCAGCCTTCATTGTGCATAAATAATACTCCAAAATCAGCGTGTGCACTTGCTGGCGGTGTAATGATACAACCGTACATGCCGTGATGTCCTCTCGGTTCATACATAAGAATCTCGCGAAGATGATCCAAATGTTCCATGCAGTATGCACGTCTTTCTAGCTGCGTTTCTCCCTTTATTTCCGGCACACCGCCTGTAATAATTCGAAGCGGTTCTCCAGCTACGTGAGCATCAATCGTCGTATACACTTTACTAACCTTCATTTCTATCTCTCCCCTATATGTTGATACTCTTTTCATTGCAAATATCATGCCAACGCATAGGGTATGAATTTGTATACATTGTTTAAAAAAGCATACAGTACTGTCTATTTTTTTATACACGATCCAGAAGCTATTTTATGGAACCACTCGATACAGCCAGGCTTATTATTTTCAATGGAAAGTTACTTCCATCCCCAACATATACTGTTCAAAAGCAAAAAGGAAGTGATCCCATGTATTACGGAACAAAAGGCTGGTACGTAGCTGAACTAAAAAAATTAGGTGTTCGCTATCATGAAGGAAGAAAACTAGAAAGTTACCGCGGACACGTCTTACGCAATTTATTACTTGCACAGCAAGAGAAATTAAAAGAACAGTAATATTCTAATGTAACGATATCGGCGATTCTTAGAATATATCAGCGATTTTTTAAATTTATCAGCGATTCCACACAATATATCGGCGATTTTTTAAATATATCGACGATTCGACATGGAATATCGACTTACCGACAAATTTCGTCAAACCACTCCTCCATTCCACCAACCAATCACACATTCATACAAAGCAAAAAAGGTCACCCAAACGGGTGACCTTCCTTTCTTATTCACAAACAAGAATTTGTCTAGTAAATGATCCTTTTCTTGTAATGCAGCGATCTGTAATTTCAAATCCTGCTTCATGGATCATGTCGTCCATCGTTTCCATTGTGACAACGACTACCTTTTTAGCAATGCGGCGCGCGCTTGAAAGAATGGAGAATTGATCTTCTGGTGTTGCGTGCGTAAATAGGTCATATGGCATATCAATAATTGCAACGTCGTAGTTCTCAGTAATTTCCTCGATTGGGCCTTTTGTTACTGTTCCTTCAAACCCGAAATGTGCGATGTTTTTTCTCGTTCCAAGCACTACAAGTGGATTTATATCTCTACCAACGATGTTAATCCCCATAGAAAGTGCTTCTACTACTACTGTTCCAATGCCGCAGCACGGGTCAATTGCTCGTACTCCATCTGGATTTGGTACAGCGATATTTGCAACTGATCTCGCAACACGTGTGCTAAGAGATGTCGAATAACTATGCGGTTTTTTTATGTGATGATACCAAACTGGCTCACTTTCTACATAGTGTCCGAAATACCAACGTCCTCCAAGAGGAACAATCCCGAATACACGCTCTGGATTACGAACATCCGCTTCTCCTTCAATATGCATGCCGAGGTCTCGTTCAATGAGACGTCTTTCTCCATATTCAATTTTATTTTCTCCAATGAGGTCATTGATTTTAACGAAAATAACTTTAAACGACGCTCCCGCCAAATCAATTTGTTCCACTTGTTTTAGAATACTTTCTAAGTTGTCTCCTTCATACATAACCTCAACGCGCTCTTTCATAAAAGGACTTCTACTCGGGTCAATTTTGACATCACTTTTCAAAATATTAACGTGAGACTCCATTCCAAAGAACGAGCGCATTTCCAAGTAACATAAAGCACGCTCCTCCTCGCGAAATGCATACGTATATATACATGCAGGTGTTTTACTATGATTATTCAATCTATTATCATCCTCTATATCGTTATAATTACAATACTTTTTCGTATAAAATTAAATGATATCACATGCCTGAAATAAAGAGAAACGTTAATAAATAAAAGAGACTGCCAATTGGCAATCTCTTTTTATTTATTAACGGAAAGAAGATACGTTATTACCTTTTGCTTCGTAATAATCTAAAATACCTTGATAAATCGCTTCTGCTGCAGCTTGTCTCTGTTTTGGTGTAGCAATTTTATCTGCATCACTCTTATTATCTACAAATGCTAATTCTGTTAATACAGCTGGCATTGTATTTTCTCTAGTTACGTATAAGTCCTGATGTTTCACACCACGATCTTTTGTTCCAAGTGCTGCTACAAGACGGTCTTGAATTTTTTGTGCTAATAACTTACTGTCTTCTACATGCGGATTCGTTACTTTTGCTCTTGCTGACTGATAATATAATGTTTCTGTACCTTGTCCATTTTTATATTGAGAGCCATTAGCATGGATACTTACAAAAATATCTCCATTATGTTCCTGTGCAAACTCTACTCGTTTTTTCAATGAATCTGTTGAGTTTACTCCTGGACGTGTATTATCTGTACGAGTGAACATAACAGTAAATGGTGCTTTTTGCTCAAAGATTTTCTTTAATCGTAATGATACATCTAATACAGTTTCACTTTCTTTCTCATAATAACCAACATTACCCGAGTCAATTCCACCGTGACCTGGATCAATAATAATCGCTTTACCTTCTAAGAAGTTCTCTTGTTTTACTGGGTTTAATTGATTTTTATCAACCCACTGGAAACCAGCGCCTACGCGGATACGAATCCAGCTTCCACTCTCTTCCATAATCGTTACTGTTTGTGCATTATATGTACCTAGCACTTTAGAACTATGTGAAGCTAATTCATATGCAGTAAAGTCTTGGTTAATTGTTTCTGTTTTTTCTGTTAGAGGTGTCCACTTCTCACCTTTACTTGTTACAATTTTTAACCAGCCGTCTGCTCTTTGTTCTTTCACTACAACCATTTGTGGCTTATGCTGAACATCAGTAATACCAGATGATAATGATGGTTGATGATATGTAATAAAGTTTCTGTTCATATACATTCTTTTTGATGTATCTGTTTTATTTTGATCAGCCATCGCAATAAACTGAGCTGCTTCTGCACGAGTTACAGTTCCTTCAGGCTCCCAGCCATTTCCCGTACCTTTAGAAATCTCTAAAGCTACTAAAATATTAGCTTGTTTCTTACCCCAATGAGGTTCCAAATCTTTAAACTGTGTTGGAAGTTCTCCAATAATTTTCTTATCTAATGAGTATGCTTGTACTAACATAGATGCCATAGATGCACGGTTAATTTGGCTTGATGGATTAAATTTACCAGTACCATCTCCACTAATTACACCTGCTTTTTCCACTGCAGCAATGTACGGAGCTGCCCAATGGTTTTGTGCATCTTTAAAAGATGGCTTTGCTTTTGGATCAATTGGTAAACCAAGAACGACTGCTAAAATTTTTGCAGCTGACCCTCTATCTACTGCTTCAGATGGAGAAAACGTTCCATCTGGCTTTCCATCAAGCGCCTTTTTTCCTACTAAATAATCAACTGATTGTTGCGCCCATGAAGGGACATCCGAAAACTTCTTCGCTACTGCGAAACTACTTACTGGAGACGATAATAAACTTGCGGCTAAAATACCTGCCGCGACTGCACGATACTTCATAAAAAATAATACTCCTCTCGACAATCATCTTTTAATAACGCGTAATCTTAATATATAAATCTCTTCAAATCCGAACAAAAAAAATTAGTGCGCCTCTATTATTTTATAATACTCGAATTATGTAGTAAACCTAATTTCTTAATATTGTAAAATAAATTACAATTAATTTACTCTTTGTTAAATAAAGTCGATTTCTCTGCACACAAAAAATAGGCTACTAGAGGTAGCCTATTTCTTTTCTTATTCTGCAATCATCTCTGATAATACATATGCATAAACAAGTGCTTCTGTATGAGCAATCGAACTTTCATGTGTACGCTCAAATGCATGAGAAGAATCAATACCTGCTCCAATTAATGCATGCTTCACATCAAATCCAGCGCGAATCGCAGCTGATGCATCCGATCCATAGTACGGATAAATGTCTACTTTATATTCAATATTGTTCGTTTTTGCAAGCTCTACTAAATGTTTACGTAGTGCATAATGATACGGACCACTAGAGTCTTTTGCACAAATAGATACTGTATACTCGTCAGATGCTTGTCCATCACCTAGCGCTCCCATATCAACCGCTAAATATTCAACCGTTTCTTCTGGAATGTTAGAGTTACCACCGTATCCAATCTCTTCATTGTTAGAAATTAAGAAATGAGTTGTATATGGTAATGTTACGTTTTCATCTTGTAATCGCTTAATTAATTTTAATAGAATCGCAACACTTACTTTGTCATCTAAATGACGTGATTTTATGTACCCACTCTCTGTAATTTGAACGCGTGGATCAAATGAAACGAAGTCTCCTACTTCAATTCCTAATTTACGTACTTCATCAGCTGAAAATACGCGCTCATCAATACGAACCTCAATATTTTTCTCATCGCGTTTCGCCTCACCTGCATCTTTATATACATGTACAGACGTTTGATGCATTAAAATCGTTCCTGTATACGTCTTACCACTTGATGTTTCAATTTCACAATATTCCCCTTCTACAGAGTTCCAGCGAAATCCGCCAATCATAGAAAGACTGAGACGACCATCTGGCTTAATTTCTTTTACCATCGCACCTAACGTATCAACGTGTGCTGTTAATAAACGATGCTGTGCATCATTTTTCCCTTTTACCGTTAAAATAAGAGCACCTTTATTGTTACGCTTCGTTTCTACATTCCACTCACTTACATAGTTTTCAATAAAACGAATAATTTTCTCTGTATTTCCAGATGGACTTGGAATAGAGACAAGCTCCTTAATCAATTCCATCGTTTCTTTCGTATGATGTGCCATTGTCATTTCCTCCTCATTTTTCCTATTATTTAGTATACCGAATTTACTATAAATCCTCTACTCATATAGCTTAATTTTCTAAATTATAGTAAAATTCACTTTAGTATATAAAAGGAGTTATACAATATGAATATATCAAAAAAATATGTACACATTACACTCATTTTGTTTCTAGCATCATTACTTTGTTTACAAGTTTCTTATGCAGTTCATACTACTACTTCTATTACAACCGGCTGGGTATTAACAGCTATCTTCTTCATTATTAGCTTAATTGCAACAAAAAAGCATAGCGTTAATGAGTAATGCTATGCTTTCCCTACAAATCTATTCTTCTGAAACATCCAACAAGTAAATACCTCTTTCAAACCCACCGCGCTCTATCTCTTTCTGCTTACGAAGACGTTCTACATCTTCAATTGTTGCACCTTCTGCACGCGCTAATGATATGATTACTTCCAGTGCATCCGCAAGAGAATCAAGCGCATGTTCACGCTCTTTCATAGAAGCAAATTCACGAATTTCTTCTGTTCCAATTTTCGCTAAAGCTTGTATGTATGCTTGTCCTGTTAATTTTTGTGCTGTATATGTTTTTCCAGACATTAAGATTTTCTCTGGAACACGATCTCTTACTAACTTGTTATATGCTGACATCATCCATCCTGGTTTAAAATTCTTATAAAAATCTATAAATTGTTGGCGAACCAAGTCAAATGCCAACTACCGAAAAGGAATCTCACCTTTTTCCTGTCCGTAAGATTTGTGACCTTTTCATCCACCTATTGTGAAAGAATGACGGCAGGTTCCTGTTAGGAACGATCTGTCCTTGCATACTACCATTCATCCAAGTCAGCAATATGCAAGAGGTTATAAGAAATAAACCAGTACCTCCCTTCTATATTTAAATTTTAAATAATAATTGTTGATTGTTCATATAAACAGTTTTGTGAAGAATACTCCACAATTTCCAATTGTGATGATCTTTCCATGTTTTAATCGTTTGTAGCCATTTTTTATATACTTTTTTCGTATTCGTATCCTTTTCGCTTTCTTCCATTGAAGCGACAAAAATACGGAGTTTTGTTGTAATTTTGTTTTTTAATAATAGAACAACTTCTTTAGGTAATCTTTCTTGGAAACCTAATCCACGTCTTACGATTGTGAACGCAGCGGTTTCGTGAACACTAATACCAAACTTTTTACTATATTTTAATTTTCCGATCACACTTGTATAGGCAGGATTTACTGTTTTGACAGAAAATCCGTTACGAAGAGCCATACGAATTAAACTATCCAACATTTTTTTATACGTAAATTGATGAAATTTACGATTGCTGTATTTATCAGTATCATGAGACTGTTGGAATTTCAAATCCTCTAAAACAATACCACCTACATTGTTTTCTATTAACCATTTTTTGATTTGTTGTACGATTTGTCCGATTACTGTTGTGCGTTTGTTTGTTGAAAATGTATCAAGATTGTGTAAGTAAAAAATCTTCGAACCCTTAAAATTACCTTGTTTTGTACATAAACTAACTGCAATGCGGTCCGGATTTACATCAATTCCTGCAATTACATCTGATTGTGGTGTTTCCTTGAAATCTAGTACACGACCTATTTCTGTTTCATCAAACGTAATATTTACATAAAATTCATTTTGTTTACGAATGATTTCTACACTATAT
>WPCI01241115.1_pt1 | contig 61407 bp, 43 predicted proteins | sample 5399871 | NCBI WGS metagenome assembly WPCI01 (sample SAMN12869469, study PRJNA574797) | sludge metagenome | isolation source: wastewater treatment of pH7 | place: China:Beijing | collected 2019-05-20 | reverse complement strand
AGATGGAGATAAAGAAGGTGTTGGCGACCGGGAAGCCAACCTTGCCCCCGGGCAGCGGTTGACGGAAGGCCACGTTGAGCTGGTCACCCTGTTGGAGAACCTGCGGCTGGGCGATCTGTTCGCCCGCCGCGTTTTGCCAGGTCAGCTCGGAAGCAATCGACTGCGGCCAGGCGCTGAGTCCCTGCACCTGGAAGCCCGTCAGGTCGGGGAGGATGTCCACTACCTGAGCGTTCAGGCAGTCCACCTCAGAGCAGGAGACCTGAATCTTGTACTCGAAAGTCTGGCCCGGCTCCAGCGTGACCGCTGACTTCGAGTCCACCGTCTTCTGGACCTTGAAGTACTCCGGCAAGCTGTTGGGATCCACAGCTCGCGGAGTAGCTACCTGTCCTTCCGGAGCGGTGACCTCGGGGGCGAGGTCCTGTTCGGAGCTCGGGTTCGATTCCACCTCGGTTTGAGAGGAGGAACTTGTGCCCCCGGACTGGTCGGCGAGCGCCGGACCGGCCATGGGGATGAGGAGCGCTATGGCTCCCAGCAGTGAAAACAGTAGGTCGCGCCAACGACGACCCGGACCCGTCCGTGCGCGACGGCGTGCAGGGGATGACATGCGGTTCTCCTTAAAAACTACTAACACAACGGAGCCCGATTTTGGGCGTGCAGTAGCCAACCACGAAAAGACGTGTTACTCAGCCGCCTTTAGCCTAGACCAAGCGCTAGATTTAATCCAAAGAATGGTCGTGTTAAATAATTGAAGGGCCGCTTGCAGTGCGGGGTCTGTCGACTACAACGGCCGCCTAGATAGTTGCCCATCCTCTGCCCACACCTCTCCAGTGAGGCTCGGTCCCCCGCGCTGACCGGCCATGTCGTTCAAACTCTTACCTGGAAGTGCCGATGCAAAAGACATTTTGCCGGTGTCTAAATGACATCTTCGGCATTCCACATTGAGCCCCTCATAAGCGTTGTGATAAATAGCTGCGTTATCACGAATCGATCGACCCAGACGATCGACTCACTCCCGCCCGCTGACGAAAACTGGCCCGCTGCTGCCAGCAGAGCCGGGTGCACTTCCATTGCTAAACAGCCCGATTTATTAACACGCATGGTCTTGGCGGTCATCGTCGGCCACGACGGACAGAAAGTTAGATCAGCCTTACCTGTCACCCAATGTCAAGTATTTCTGGACCAATCTGCGGGGATTTGCGGACCAAAGTGGGAAGGTTGCCCTCTCAGCTTTCGGCCGGGCCGCCGACCGAGTGACCTCAGGGCCCGAACCGGCCCGATTTTCGGATCCATCGGAGGCAGAATCAGCCATGCCTTTAGTCCCTGCTGACCTCAAAACCGTTTCAGACTGTGGTACGTTCCACTCTGAGTATGGCTCAGCCCCGACGCCGCGGTCGCCCTCCCCCTCGGCTCCAGCCAGCTGCAGCGCGCACCCAGTCCCCAAACCCGACGCCGCGGTCGCCCTCCCCCTCGGCTCCAGCTGACCGGGTGCGGACACGGCTGCACCCCCATCCGGCCCAGCCCAATCCAAACCAGCCCAATCCAACCCGATCCACTCCCGGATAGCAGAACGGCGCCCGGACCGCCTGGTCCGAGCGCCGCTCCCGCAATCCCGCTGCTACTCCACCTGCAAGATCCCGTGAGCTCCCTTTTCCGCCAGCGTCATAATGTGATTCACGATGGCGTAGTGGCCCGGCTCCGGGGCCACCAACTCGACAAAGCCGCCCTGAGCAGCCTGCAGCGGCAGCACCTGCGCCCCGGTGACTCCCATGGTCAGGCCGTCGGTAGATTGGCCGTGATGGACTGAGTAGTGCCCCTCACTCCAGACGGTGTCGAACTGCGTGCCGACAATGTGGAAGGCCAGCGGAGAGTTCGGCCCCACGTCCAGCACCCAGAACCGGACCCGATCCCCAACTTTGGCGGTAAGTGGGTGGACGTCGTACTGGAAAGCCCGGCCGTTGAACATGGCCACGTCGGGGATCATCGTGTTCAACTTGTCGGCGGCGGTGTTCCCCGCCTCGTCCTGGTAGTACTCGGACTGGATCAGGACATAGGACTGATCGACCGGTTCCAGCCCGTCCGGCTCAATGATGACCGACCCGAACATCCCGTTAGCAATGTGCAGCGTCATCGGCATGGTGCCGCAGTGGTACATCCAGATTCCCGATCGGCCCGCGGTGAAACGGTACTCCAAGGACTCGCCCGGTTCGATCGTCCGCATCACCTCGTCCGGCGCAATCTCGCCGGCATGGAAGTCAATCGAGTGCCCCATCGTCCCGTTGTTGACCAGGGTGATGACGAACTCGTCCCCCACCCTGCCGTGCAGAATCGGACCCGGACCGGTGCCGTTAAAAGTCCAGAGTGGACGGACAATTCCGGCCCCCAGGTCCTCCTCAGACTCAACCACTTCGAAGGTGTACTCGCGCGTCTGGGGCCCGTCGGCGGCAGGCAGTGGTTCAACCCGGGCCGGGTAGGGATCGTGTTTGGTTGCCTCGTCCATCAGGTCGGCCATGGTCGGCATAGCCGAGGCGGTGGCCGAGTGGTCCATCCCCTCGTGCCCCATCCCCATCTGATCCGTGGTTTCGCTTTCACTGCCGGTGGCCACCACCTCCAGGACCATGCCCATCTGGCGGTGCCCGGGCAGGGAGCACCAGCCGTCCAGATTCGAGGTGATCACGCCGACGTCGAGGCGGGCCGACGCGCCCGGTGCCAACGCCTCGGTCGCGACACCGTTGGCAAACACCAGGTCGTGCCGCTGATCGCCCGTGTTCTCAAAGTTCACCACCAGGTTGTTGCCGGCGGGAACTTCGATGGTGCCGGGCACAAAGCGCATCCCGTCCACCGTCACGGTCACTTCCGTGGTTTGGCCGGTGGCCGAACTGGCCGAGGCGGCCGGCGCTGAACCGGAGCCAGCGGCCGGCTCGGAGCCGGTGCCAGAGACCAGGGACGGCGAGATCAGGGCAGCCGCGAGGGCCAGGACGGCCACAATCACGATTCCCAAGACTGCGGAGGCCCCCTGCGCCACCGTCACTTTCTGCTTTTCAACCACGGATTCCCCCTTCATGGGTCGGTTCACGTTTAGCTTTAGCCTGGCGCACCCCGGCCGCCCCCATGGCAGCGATGTCACCCAGGAACGACACGATAATCAGACCGGCCCAAATCCCGGTCAGGAGCGTGGACTCCACCCCGCTCAAACCGGCAAATGCTGCCAGCAGCAGCCCGGCGTTTCGAACCGCCAGGCGCAGACCGCCCGCCACCTGCAGGGTGGCATTGCCGACCCGGACCGGTGTCGGCCCGCCCCCAACGACGACCGGCAGCAGGTAGCTGAGGGCACCGATCAGGATCTGCAGTACCCCGCCGACCCCGAGGATCCCCACCACCAGCCGGGAGGACTCCCGGAACGTATCGGCACCGGGTGCCCACGCCAGCTCGGCTGCCAGCCAAACCAAACCAACGGCGAACCAGAGGATCCCCGCGGCAAAGTTCCAGGAAGCATATTCGGCCAGCGGCTTGCGGACCGCCACCTGCAGCAGGGGCATGCCGATCCCCCAGACCAGGGCAGCCGCATAGACCAGAATCGCCAGGCCGGCCAGCGCCAGCAGCCCGAAGGTGGCAGCCACGGTGGCGACCAGCAGCGCCGCGATCAGGACCGGCAGAATCTGCACGGCCCGGGTGACGGCCCCGTCGGCCATCCGGGTCCGCAACGCCGTCGGCCCGAGCGTGACCAGGGTACCGGCAATTGTTAAGCCCACCCAGCCCAGGCCGTTAACCAGGGCGTGAGCCACGGTCAGGCCGCCTTGGAGGCGAACCAGTTCTGCGGGCGGGTTTGGCGAGAGCAACACGATCGTCAGCAGGCTGGCGTAGATGGTGCCCACCACCAGGAAGGCCCCCGACGCGGTGTAGTAGCGAATGATGACGGCGAAGCGCGCCGCCAGCGCCGAGCGGCCGGCCAGCACCAGCGCCACCACGTGCCAAGCCACGATCAGGCCGATCGCGGTCGCCCCGATCACCGCGCCGACCGGGGAGGCCAGCCACATGGCGGCCACCAGCTCCACCAGCGCCAGATTGAACAGCACCTGGCGGGCGGTTTGGTGCGCGCCCGAGTGTTTGTCGCTCGGGGGGAGGCGCAGCAGTGAGCGGGAGAAATACCAGGACCACTGCAAAATAGCGTTGGTGATCACCCCGAGGGTAATCAGGTGGACCGTAGTCCACCACTGTTGGTTCAGTTGGCCCCCAAACACAAACGAGTAGGCCAGGATCAGGGCCGCCAGGATCATCCACATGGTGGTGATCCGATCGACTCGGGTTCGACGCGGCCGGTTGGACGGTTGTGAACCGGGACCGGTTGGGCCGGTGGCCCCGCCGCTGAGCGGAATGCTCATCGCGTCCGATCCTTTCGCCCGTGCCAAATGATCAGGGTCAGGGTCGAGAGGACGAAGACCAGGACGGTGAGCACGTCGACCGCCCCGCCAAACTGCCAGGCCACCTCGGCCGACGGCTGCCCCCAGGTGGCGCGCGCCCCACCGAGCACGCGAACCAGGAGCCCACCCTGGAGCAGAGCCCAGATGGCCCACATGATCGGGTGGTACGGCACCGGTCGGCGCACGACGGCCGGCACGATCACCGGGGCGTGAGCCATCACCATGGACAGGCCGAACCCGATCGTGAGCGCGTGAACCACCGTGTCGTAGCCGTAGCCGGACAGGACGGGTCCGCGCACCATCCAGATTCCGGCCGCGAGCAGGGCCCAGCCGTAACCGGCCAGCATCGAGGCGGCCATGAACTTGGTCAGCCCCGCGGTGTGGACAGTCCGGCGTGCAATGTCGTGGTAGCCCACGTCCAGCATCAGCAGGCCGAGGGCCAATCCCATCAGCGGGTAGCCCCAAGCCGGGGTGAAGAGGGTGGCGACCAGCGCCAAGAAGTAGAGGAGTGATTCCAGCAGGACCCGCATCTCGGTGGTGCCGCCGGCAAAGGCGATCCGGGCCAGCTCTAGCCGCTCCCCGACGATAGTGAGAACAATGAAGGCGGCCCACCAGGGAAGCACCAGGGGAATCTCCAGGCCTCGGGCCCACAGCGCCACTCCCACGGCCCCGGCCACAGCGCCGAGGATTTGGATCAGGAGGAAGACGGTTTGCTGGCGCCGCCAGATGACCAGGTAGATCGCCACCAGCGTCACCATCGACAGGGTCCACAGCAGCCCGGGCCCCAGGTGGGAACCGAACAGGTCGGGTTGAGCCAGTCCCAGCAGGGCAGCCAGGACCGCCAGCGCACTGGCAGCGGGTGACAGGTAGGCCCACACGGTGAAGGCTTCCCGATCAGACTGGAGGGCCACCGCCCGCTCCAGGGTGATCGCGGTACCCAGGAACCCGTACAGCATCAAGATGCCGTGCAGGCTGGCCAGGCTGTCGGACTGAACCGGGGCCGCCAGGCCCAACCGGAGCAGGGCCGCGTTCAGACCGGCCAGCAGACCCAACCCTCCGCCTGCCAGCAGCAGCAGTCGTCCCCGGGGGACGCGCGGAGTCGCTGCGGGCGGATGCACCGGAGTTGGACGCGGTTGTTCAACCTCGTTCGACGCTGAATCTTTTTTCACACTACTACCGTAGTTAAAATCCGGACCCAATGGCCAGGTAGGAAGCAGTGGGGTTTGTCTACTTCTTCACCCCGTCCGACAAACCGGGAGTCCCCGCCCCGATCAGGCCCAGTTTTCCGGGGATTCAGTCGCGGCGTCCGGTCCGCCAAACATAGGTGCACAGGACCGCGGTCGACCCGACGAGGATCACCGCCCACCACGGGAAATGGGGCACCGTGGGGTCGCCCTCCATTGCCGCCACCTGCTCGGGAGGGGTCGGGAGCACCCGGGCGGCCGTGACCAGGATCCGGTGCGTGTTGATCCCCAGCGGGGTGCAGGTGACCAGGGTCAGCAGGTCCTGCCCGGGCTCTTCGCGCAGCGCCTCGGTCTCTTCGGGTTCAACCACCTTCTTGTCGATCACCCGGTAGGCCAGCACCTCGCCCAGCACCTCCAGGGTGATGGAGTCGCCCAGCTGCACCCGATCCAAGTTGGTGAACATGGTGGCGCTGGCCAGGCCTCGGTGACCGGTGATGACCGCTCGGGTTCCCTCCCCACCCACCGGCAGGGAGGTGCCCTCTAGGTGACCGAGCCCCCGCAGTAGGGTGGAGTCGGCCGTCCCGTGGTAGACGGGCAGGTCCAGGTCGATGGCGGGAATTTGGAGGCGCGCCATCAGCCCACCCGGGCCCACCTGTAGCTGCTGGTCGTAGGGCAGCACCCCCTCGGGAACCTGGCCCTTCCCCTCGGGAACGTGCGCATTCCGAGCCAGCACCGCCCCGGAAATCAGGGCGGCGTTGTACTTGTCGGCGTTCTCCAACTGCTCGGCCCGCGATGGGTTGGCGCTAACCACGTCCTGCTGGTAGTTCGCCACCACCTTCGACTGGGCGTACTGGGTGAACCAGGCCGCCACGGTCGGGTAGAGGAAGATCAGCAGGCCAAGCCAAACCAGGACGGCGGCGATCAGCGTGATCCAGCGCGGACGCCACCGACGCCGACCGGCAGGTTGGTGCTGGTGGGCCCGCCGCGACCGGTACGGGTGGGGAGGGGACTCAACTTGGCTCATTTTGTGCTTTCCTCAGAGGACGAGGCGGAGGGGCCCGCCGGAAAAAGGGCGCAAACAGCGCTGGTGGCGGGAAGGGCTGTCTTCCCGCCACCAGTCTTCTCAGGCGGTGACTGATTCGGCCTCGGTTCAGTCACCTTTGGCTGTTAGGCCTTCGGGTTGCGCTTGCGCGACACCAGGGCGGCGCCGCCACCAAGCAGGACCAGGGCCAGGCCTCCGCCCATCATCAGCAACTGGCCGTTGGCCCCGGTGATCGGCAGGGCCGGACCGGTGTGCTTGACGTTGGAGACCGGGTGGACCGTGACGGTGGCGTTGGCGTCCGCCGTCAGGGTGACCATGGACCAGGGGTTGGCGGGCAGCACGTAGCCGGTCGGAGCCATGGTTTCCTTCACCCAGTAGACCTCGCTCATGTCCGCGTTGTTGCCGACCCAGAGGGTGACATCGAAGGTGCCGTCGGCGCCGGTGGTGTAGGTGCCCACCAGCTCGGACTCATCGGCTGCGTCCTCACCGTCGACCACGTGGTTGCGGTAGATCTGGAACTCCGCACCCTGCAGGGTCATGGACTGATCCTCCCCGGCGTACTTCAGCACTTCCAGGGTGGCCCAGTTGGTGGTTGGCCCTTCGCCCGGGACGATCTCGGTGGTCCAGTTGTTCACCACGCCGTCAACGTGGTTTTCAACGATGCCGTCCCCGTTGACCGCGGTGGTGATGGTGACCTCCACGTGGCTGGCCGGGTTCTCATTGAGCTTGGCCAAGCCCGACTCCTCCATCGTCAGCACCAGCTTGTTGGAGCTGTCAACGGTGACCGTGTAGTCGGTTCCGGCGACCAGATCCGACCCCACCTGGGTGCCCGCGTTGAGGATCTTGACCACCGCGGAGCCATCCACGTAGGTCAGGCGCGAGTCCAGCGGGTCGTTGACCATGAACGAGGTGATCCCCTCATCCGGGTTGTAACCCACCAGCGGCACCGTGATCTTCCAGTCGGTCATCCCATCGGGCTGAACAATGGTGTCGGGGTCCATGACTTCCTTGTCAATCGTGTCGGTTGACAGGTCGTTCTTGGGGTAGATCACCACGTCGTAGAGCCAGGAGGCACTGTCCGCATCCGGGTAGGGCAGGGTGACCAGGGTGGGCGGGGAGATCATCGAGACCGGGTTGTTACCCGGGCTGACCTCGCGGACCAGGTACAGGCCCTGGGGCAGGGACTGCATGGCCATCCCGTCACCATCGGTGGTCAGGGTGACCGGAGTGCCGTAGGTGTACATTCCTCCGGCGCCCAGGTAGTCAGCCTTGACCGCGTCCGCGTCCAAGCCCTCTGCCCGATCCCAGCCGTCGGCAGACAGCAGATCCAGGTCGCCGGCGCGCGGACCGGTGGCGATGGAGTTGACCGGAACGACCTCGAACTGGACCCCCATCAGCGGGACCGCGTCGTCGGGTACGTCAACTGCCTTGCCGTTGGCAGCAAAGTCCCAAGCCTGATCCGGGGTGGCATACTTCCGGATCTCCAGGCTGGTCGGGTGCTGCCCGTCGATGTTAGCTACTGACGGAGTGACTGGTTCGTCATCGGCCGCAAAGGCCAGTCCGGTCATGGTGACCAGCCCGAGCCCAGCCGCGCCGAGAGCAGCTACCAACCGCCTCCCCCGGCTATTAGTAATGATGCTCATTTGCATTCCTTTCACTGTGTGTTCCTGCCCCGGCGCGGACGCGTTGGAGGCGTGGTAATTATTTGGTGCCGGCGCGTCGGCCCGAGGACCGAAGGCGGTTTGGATGGCGCGAGTAGTAGGCGGCAGCGATCATGGCCCCGAGGCCAGCTACCAGTCCCCCACCCAGCAGATAGGTGTCGGTACCGAACCCACCCGTGATGGGTAGAACCGGACCTTCGCGCAGTTCGTTGTCGAAGTTGCCAAGGTCAACGGCCAGGTTGGTCGGGCCCAGGTCAATCTGATGCACGGTGTCGTCCTTGATGAACCCGGCTGGAGCCGTAGCCTCAACCAGCTGATAGGCCCCCCACTTCAGGTTGTTCACCTGGAACCGGCCCGGTCGAGGGTCCTGGTCCGGCCCGGTGCAGGGCCCGGCTTCACAGTCCTCCACCTGCACGGTAGCCGAGCTAGTCCCGGTCGGACCGGTCAGGGTCCAGCTGGAGCCGGAGAGGAACTGATCGGTCCCGGCCGCCACCTTGCCCCAGGTAACCGAGGCGGGTTGGTCGTTGTTGGTCAGGGTACAGGCGACGTGGGTGTCGTCCGGTCCGATCACCAGTTGGCCGTCAATCAGGGCGACCGGTTGACCGTCACCCACGGCACAGGCAATGCCGGACAGCTCGTACCCGGGCTGGGCCACCTCGCCGATCTGGTAGGTGCCCGGGTCGATCTCCATGGTTTCCCCGGAGGCGAACTCGAGCGGCGTCCCGGCCGGGTCCAGCGGCGTGGCAGTCAGGGTGAAGTCATCCGGTTCCAACTGGCCCCCGAAATTGTTCTCTACGCTCTTGGTCAGGGTCAGTGTCTGGCTGATCCGCTGATTGACGAAGGTGCAGTCCACCGTCTCACCTGGATGCACCGGGCTGATCTCTGAACCCTCTTCGGATTGGAACACCTGCGGGATCCCCGGGACCCCGTTGATGTCCGTCACCACGCACTGGCCGGAAACGAACCGGTAGTGCTCCTGCTGCGTTTCCGCCAGTTGAACCGTAGCGGCGTCACCGGAAGAATCGAAGTACAGGTCCCAGCTGGTCTGGCCGCCCGTGTTGGTGCTTTGAACATCTGGCAGCGGGTTGTGGCGAACGTTGCCGGTCACCGCCGAGTCGGTCAGCGTGATCGCCCAGTTGGCGCGGGAGGTGGGATCGTCGTTGCCGTCCTCATCCAGCACCTGCTTGGTGACGTTCACGTGGGCTACTAGCGGCGTGTTGACGAAGCGACAGACCATCCTTTCGCCCTCGTAGGGGATGTTGATGACGCCGTTCGTTCCGATCCCACTGGCGTAGGGCACGGTGTTGTCGTCCAGGTTGCACTTCCAACTGGTGGCGTACTGACTGGGATCAGCGCCATTGATAAAGGTCTCTGCGAACGTCAGGTCGACCCCGCGGTTGGCGGGCAGCGGTCCTACCCGCTGATCCTGCACCCCGATTGTGGTGCCGGAGGTGGTGGCGGTCCCGATCAGGTGGTCCCCCTGAGACATGGACAGGGTGAACTGGTCATCTGGATTAACCCGCCCGTTGGGCAGTTCCTTCTCAATCACCACGGTGGGCGGGGACGAGCAGGAGGCCAGGTCGGCGCTGGAAGCCAGGTGCGACGTGACCGTTTGGGCCCCGGTCATGTCCGGCATGTTGTAGGAGGTCAGGTTGCTGGAGTCCCCCAGGAACAGCTTGCCGCTGGCATCAAGGGCGGCACCGTTGACGTTGCTCATGCCGGAGTAACTTGGCTCCGACCGAGAGGCGTTCAGCCTGGTGTTGGGTCCGGAGTTGCTCAGGTCGGCGGCGGTCACCGAGTAGACGGAGATATCGGAGCCGGCGCCGCGGACGACGTAGAGGTTTCCTTCCCGGTCAAAAGCCATGTCCCCGTTGTTCGAGGATGCCGCACCCTCGGAGGTATCAACATAGCCTCTGGCACTAACCGTGTTGGTGGCCTCGTTGTAGGCCCAAATTCGGAACTGTCCCCCGCCGTCAGTGAAGCCACCGAAGAAGTAGGTGCCGCAGGAAAGACAGACCGCGCCCCCAACCAGGTTCGTGTTGGTACTTTGGGTGACCCCGGTGGACGCCCAGGTACCGGTGTTGGTGTCATACTTCCAGACGGTGCCGCTGACGTTGTAGCCGGAACTGGTACTGCGGCTGATGGCAAACACCTGGGAGCCACCCGCGCCAATTCCCAGTCCGTTGAAGTAGCTAACGCCATCGGCCGCCGTCCCCATCGGGCTCACCTGCCCGGAGGGGTTCACCTGGTACATCTGGCCGGATCCGCTGACCGAGTAGATGTACCCGGCCCCACAGGACGGGCTGGCTGAAGTGGCCTGGTAGGTGCCGAAGTCATGCACTCCGTCGCTCCACTCGCCCCAGCTGGGGTTCGAGCCCCAGCCGTCAATCTCATTCCAATTCGCATCGCCCGCAAAAGTGAGGCCGGCAGGAGCCGAAACCGGCTGGAGCCGGTAGCGCGAACTGGTGGAAACGGTGTTGTTCGGCTGCAGCATCTTGACCGCAAACACCCCGGGCGTGTTATCCAAGTCCGGACCGGCACAGGTACCGGAGACACAGTCCACCACGGTGGTCTCCGTCCCGGGCCAGCCACCGTTGCCGCGGGGGCCGTTCAGCTTAAAAGTGGCCCCTCCCAAAAGTGCATTGTCAGAATCTGTCACCTTCCAGGTCAGGTAGGGGGTGGAGGGCAGCGCCATCGGCGAGATGGAGGCCACCTCGGCACCGGATTGAGGCTGGTCCAATTCCTGTGATTCCTGGTCGGCATCCTGGTCGCCGGATTCAGCCGGCTGCTCCGCGACCCCAGCCGGGTCGGGGCTGGTTGTTTCGGCGGGAGGTTCGGCAGTTGAATCATTCTCTACCGGCACTGCTTCCGCGCTTTCTGAGTCCTCCTCATTGGGAGGAACTGCCTGATCCAGATCGGTTTGGTCAGCACCCGATTGGGGGGCACTGAGAGCTAATACTTCTGCTGACGAACTGGCCGGCGTGGCCAATTCAGAACTGGGGACACTGCCGGGGTCACCGGGGTCTGCTGCATCCGCTAAAGCCATAGTCCCACTGGAAAATACCGCCGCACAGACGGTGGCAGTCACTGCCAAAAAACCGCGCCAAGACTGGGATATCCCGGTCCCGGAGTGTCGAGGTCGTCGCTGGGCCATCAACGTCTCCTCCCTAGTCACGTGATCGCTCTACACTGATTCCTCACATCGGAAGTTTGTATTAATAAACTAGTTATGTCTGGTCACTCAGCCGTTTATTGACAGACTTCATCAGTGGTGTCCCAGATGCTAGCCCCAATTCTTCGTAATCCCCAACAGATGGCGGCCTAGCGGTCGTTTGACGCGCGCTAAGTGACGTAGTTAATCGATCGTCTTAATCCGCGTCAATTCATCTGATCTGTTTTTTTAACATCGACGAGTGCTGAACGCATTCGCGACCGAGACTGATCACAATCGGCCTAGACGCTGGTCAAAAAGGCTTTAGTATACTGGCGAGACGGTACGGTTTACCCAGCTCGACTAGCGGCTCATCTGCGGATAACGACCCCGCCTGACGCGCGCAAGTACTTTTATAGTGATCTTTATCACTTAACGAAAAAGGTGTGTAAAAGCTAGTCTGTTGATTAGGTGTGTGCTGATGGCCTGGTTTCGGCGTTCCTGGCTCCTTCGGCGGCGGATTTCCTCGCCGCATCCACTCCTTGTTGCTGACAAACCGGATCGTCTCCCCATTGAGACGACCGGCCCCCAGAGGTCCGGACAGCGAAGTGGGCGGATGGCCGAAGCCATCCGCCCACTGTCAGTATTGCGGTTGAGTAGTTGCTATTGGTTGCTGCGGCGACGCTGGACCAGGTACAGGCCCGAAGCAATCGCTACCAACGCCAGCCCACCGAGCGAAAGCAGTAGGGTTCCCTGCGCGCCGGTCAGCGGCAGGTTCGGCCCGTCCTGCTTCACGTTGTTGATCGTGGCCTGGTGACCCGTAGGCAACGTTCCCTCACCCACGAAGATCTGCACGGGAGTGCTGTCCAGCACATAGCCGGCCGGAGCCTTGGTCTCCACCACGCAGTAGGGGCGGCCCGGGGTGCTGACGTAATCATCTCCCGTGTACAGACCAGCAATGAAGACCTCGCCGCTCTCGTCGCTGATAAACGTGGTCGAACCGTTGACTTCCACCGGGTCGCCCAGGTCGCCTTCACAGGTTTGGTCCTCGTTTGCATTGAACACCTGGAACTCCGCACCAGCCAGCGGCGCTGAGGTGGAGCTGTCCTGCTTCAGCAGGCGTGCCTCACCCCAATAGGTGGTGGCGTGGCCGATCTCGACGTCGTCGGTCCCGGTGTTCTCATAGGCGTAGTTCGTGATCTGCCCATTCGCGCTAACCCCAATCACCGCGGTCTGCAGGTTCCAGATGAACTGGGTCCCCGCGGGCAGGGTGGCCAGCCAAGCCAGGCCCTCCGGCGTAAAGGTGTAGGTGGGTGCGCGGAGCTCGTTATCGGTGAAGGTCGCGTAGCTGGGGTCAACGGCCTCGACCGAGCCACCCGGAGTCTGATAGCTCAGTTCCGAGGTCCCGGGCGCATATTCCAGCTGGTCAGCCAGAGGATCGGACAGCACGTACGCGGTCAGGTTGGCGGCGCCGTCATCGTATCCGCCGAGTGGGCGCGAGGTGATGGTCCAGCTAGTAAGTGAGCCGAGCCCAACTCCCGTGTCGGTCATGACTTTGCTTCCGCTGCCCAGAATCTGGTTCTTCGGGTAGACATGCACGTCGTAGAGCCACTCGTTGGTCGCTGCCGGGCCGGTTCCCTCCGTCGACGGGTAAGGAACGGTGACCAGGAACGGCGCTACCGCAGCCTGCACCAGATCCGATTCCCCTTCAGTGACCAGGTACAGGCCCAGTGGCAGGTCCGAGAAGACGGTCACGCCGTCAGCATCGGTATTCTGTGCCGAACCCATAGGCACAGAGCAGTAGCCGGCGGGCAGATCACCGGACGCCAACTGCGGCAAGTTATCCCAATTGGCACTTTCCGATAGGTCCAGCAGGTCACAGGATTCGTTGGTCCCGACCCCCACTGCACTCACCGAGAACGGGATGCCCGCCAGCGGGTGCCGGTCCACTCCGTCCTGTTCGGTGCCGTTGGAGCGAACATTACCCGCAGCTCCAGCGGCCCTTGACCGCCCCGTCTTTTCGACGGTGGTTCCGGCGTACTTGTGCACGGTGATCGACCCTGACGTGGGCGCACCGGGTTGACCAGGACCCGGAAGGGAGTCAGCGAGCGCCGGGCTCGCTAGGCCCACCAGGCCGGCAGCACACAGTGCCAGAGAGCTGACCCCGGTGAGAGCACCTCGCCTCGTCATTTCTCTTACTTTCATAGTTCCGCGTTCCTTTCGTCAGAGTGCGGTTTTGTTGTTATCCAGCGGTTAGGTTTACTGATGGCGCACCGCGCGTGCCCGGTGGCGAGAACGCACATGGAAGGCACCAAGCGCGCCCGCCATAATCACAATTCCTAAGCCCGGCACTAAGAATCCAAGGCGGCCTATCCCCCCGGTGAGAGGCAGAGTGATCCCTTCAATCTGACTGTTACCGATGGGTCCCAGGTCGAGGTTTCCCCCGACCTGCAGATTTGCTGTTCGCGCCTCGGTGAGGCGCTGATAGCCAGCGGGAGCTTGTGACTCCACTAGCTGGTAGTCACCCCAAGGCAGGCCCTTTACTTTGAAGGCCCCAGGGGTTGGGTCCTGATCGAGCTGACCCACGCAACCTTGTTGTTGGCAATCCTCGACTTCGAACGGCTCGTGGCCGTCGGTAGTTAGTGTCCAGGCCGAATCAGGAAGCAGGACTCCACTCTCCTCGTCTACCTTTTTCCAAGTCAGCGTCCCGTCCACCGCGCGGTTTTGAAAGGTGCAGGCCACTTCAGAGCCAGGTTCCAGAACGACCTCTTCGTTGGTCACTGCCACCAGTTCGTCGGTCTTGAGGTCGTGGCAGGCAATCTGGTCAAGCGACACGATTCCTTCCCACTGTGGTAACCGTTCCGAGAGCAGATAGGTTCCGGGGGTGACCTCAACGTCCGTTACCTCCGGTGAGCCGGAAGCGCCCGTCAAGAGGACGGTGGAATCCCGGTCCATCCCCATCGCCGAAAGCGCCCACGCCTCGACGTCGGGGGCGTGACTCCCCATGATCACGGTCGCCTCGGGGGTGTACTCCTTGATTAGAGTCAACCTGGCCGGAGCCAACTCATTGGTAAAGACGCAGGACACCTGATCCCCTGCCGCCAGCGACACCGAATCGTCAGCGGAGCTGACCGGGCGACCCGCGTCGTCGACGCAGCTCAGGTCCGCGAGCCGATAGGAGGCAGTGTTGGGGTTGGCCTGGTTGGGTACCTCGCTCAGACGGTAGGTACCCACCGCCACGGGATAGGTCACCCCGGCTTCACTGCCCGGACCATACGGCAAGTCACCGGCCGACAAATCCCAGTCTTCCGGGCTGGCCAGCTGAGCGGTCGGCTTTCCAGCCAGCGCCTTCTGCAAGGTGAGCCGAGCAGGGGTCAGCGTGACCGTACACAGGCCAAACTCGCCCGAGCCAACCACAAACTCCGGGCTTGCTCCCGCCCAACTGGGGGTGGACTCCTCCCCCATGCCGTTGCGCAGAGTGCAGTCCCAGTCTTGGCGGTAATTGGCGAGTGCCCCTTCGGGACTGGCAGTCACACTCCATCTGACATAGTCGTCGGATTGTGACTGCACGAAACTTCCCGGCACGGTACTGGCCTGATTCCCGTCAGTCCCGGTGGACGCAGTCAGCGGGTTGTCCCCGTTGTGTTGCACCTGAATCCTAAAGTCACCATCGTCGAATCGCGGCCCATCGGGACCAGCTCCGGTCACGACGCGGTCGGGGATCTCCACGGTCCCCTCCATCCCGGAAATCTGCACTGCGAAGGCAACACCCTGCTGACCGTTCCCCGACATTTCCTGTGTCACCGACCAGCCCAATCCGGGCTCATCCGGGGCTTCGGCCACCAGCATCGCGGTTCCGGTCTTGTCGTGAGTCTCGATCGGCCCATCGCATCTAGCAACAAAGCCAGCCTGCTCGAACGCCACGGTCCCACCGCAAGCGTTGCCCATCGGGGTCTGGGGTTTGGTCGGATCGTTGGGCAGGACCTTGAATCCGTGTTCGCTGTCAGTGGTCCAGGAGATCCACTCTCCCCGGTCAGTGGTCTCCGCGTCGGCCACCAGAATCGAGTAGTGTGCGACCGGCTTGGATCCCTGGGTGAGCTGAATGTCTTTCAAAGTGACCCGAGTTGTGGCGGATTGACCGGAGTTCTTCACCATATATAGGGCCGGATGGTACTGCTGGTCCAGGACATAGAATCCGTGCCGTCCCAGAAAGGCACCGTTACTTCCATCGCCGCTTTCCCAGGTAGGGAACGGCATCGCCCTGACTACCCGCCCCCGTCCTTGGCCCTCCACGTCGAGCTTGGCCGTGAGGCGGAGGGTAGTTCCCGGAATGTCAATCGTCACCGGGAAGTCTGACACGTTGCCATAGAGGCCTCCGTCAAACTCTTCCAGCTGTCCTTGGCCCGCCGCAGTGTGTTCCCCATCAATGGTGCTGAAGCCGTCAAAGTCGAGCCAACACAGGCGCTTGGCTAAGGCCCCACCGGTGGCAAAGGCACAGCCGGTGCGAACGGCATCCCCCTCATCCGCTTGCGCGGAAACGGGCCGAAGAAAGCTAGCGGTTAAGAGCAGAGCGCAAACCCCCAGGAATAGCCCCAGCAAAATCGCAATTCGGGACCGGTCCCGCCGGCAGCCACGCAGGTTCGCAGCACCACCCGGATCAGGTGACCCGGAGATGGCAGCGCTCTGGTGAACGACGGGAAAGATGGACGCGGGCATAGGATGCTGCTCCTCGTGGAACTATTATGGCCTGATCAAGTTACCCAAGTAGGTTAGGTACCTGAGTCGGTTTTCAGTTCTTTGTTCGTGCTTGTGGCGATGAACTTGTGCTCTTAGATCAAAGTCGCTTCGGAGCCCGGCCGTCAAGCATAGTGAACCTAAGTACCCAATCTGTGCGACTTTGGCGAACATGACGAAACCGCGTCTGACCTGGGCTTTCTTCTTGAGCAAGGGCGGAAGGTCACAAAACTCCCAGGCATCTTGAACCAGGTCACAGTCTTATTCACCACCACTGGCCCAGCATCATAACCGTTGCAACTGCGCCGATCGCGCCCCCCTCGCCCCTCTCAAGAAGGCAACGGTCGGTATTTTCACACAGCCTCGTTAGATTCAAGACTGATTTGACAAACCCTAACTTGCATTCCAAGCCGACACCGAACCAACTTGTGCATGATTTCGATAGATAAAGCCGCTGGTGTGGCCTATATCCGGACTTTTGACCCTCCTAGAAACAAGAGAAACGTTGCCACTGAGGACCTTTGGTTGCCCAGTCGTTGCCAATTAGGACCGAAGTCCCTTTTGGCAATTAAGTTACGAGCACTGCATATTAAATAGCCAACCCTGGTTGCCCTCCCGCAGGTGCCGGTATCACCTGGTCGACTTTTGTCAGGCGCGGTGGCGACCACGGCGGCTGTACCACCTGGCGTAGGCCAAGCCCGACCCGCCCGCCAACACGGTTCCCACCAGCAGATAAGCCAGTGCACTCGGTCCGCCCGTTTGCGGAAGGACAGGTCCAACCACGGGCGCATTTGGGATCGGATCCAACTCAAGATCAGTTCCACCCGGACCCACCACGATGGCATGGACGGTGTCATCTAGCTGATATCCGACTGGGGCCTGATTCTCAACCAGTTCGTACTGTCCCCACGCCAGCTCGGGGATTTCAAATGCACCTGGGCGGGGATCCTGATCAACCGTGTCGGCGCAACTCCCCTCCTGACAGTCCTCAACCTCGATCCGAGTCTGGCCGGGTCCATGCAAGGTCCACCTGGACCCCGCCAGCAGTGCCGGACTATCCCGGTCCACCTTTGTCCACGTGAGCGTGCCCGGCAGGGGCTGGTTCTGGAAGACACAGGTGTAATCCTGCTGGGGCTCCACCGTTATCTGCCCAACCCCGTTTTGCATGGTGGCGTCGACCGGATGTCCGGCACCGTTCGTGCAGCTGAGTCCGGTCCATGAGTACCAACCGTCATCCTCGTCCGACGCTGTCTCCGAGAGCACCAGATCACCAAGCGGGACCTCTTGCAGGGTGACCGCGGCCGAGCCGGCCAATCCCGACACAACCGGCGCGGTCTGGCCCGGTTGAGTGGCGCTCAAAGTCCACCCATCGGGGCTCAGGACTGCCCCGGCAGCCACCCCACCCGGGTCCTCGAACGCTTTCACCAGGGTTAGGGTCGAGGGCCGATACGAGTTGGTAAAGTGGCAGGCAATGTCAGCCCCCGGCGGCAGGACCAGATCCGAGACCGACTGCCCCTCACAGATCAGGTCGGTCAGCTGATAGTTGGCCGTATTGGGGTTGGTCCCCGCCGGCACCTCACTCAGCGCAAAGCTGACGTTCGGCTTGATTGGAAGGGTGGTCCCGGCGACGCTGCCGGGCCCAAAACTCACCTGGCCGGCTGCCAAGAGCCAGTCCTCCGGGGCCGCCCCGTAGGATCCCGTCCCGGCGGTCTCCTTGGCCAAAGTCAGGTAGGGCGGAGTCAGAGTCACCGTGCAAACCGCGTTTACCCCCGGCTCTACGACCAGTTCGGGCGGTTCGGTAGAGTGCAGCTCCTCAACCTGGCCGCTCTGGTCGGTGAGCTGGCAAGTCCACGATTGGCGGTACTCAGTTAGAACGGCGGGGTCGTCGGCTTCAACCGACCAGGAGACGACATCGTCTGCCACGGACTCAAGCAACGTGGCCGGATCGGTGGACGCAACCAGCCCGTTCGAGCCGGTCTGAGCAGTCCAGATCTGCCCGCCCTCGTGCTGGACCCGGACGGTAAAGTCAGTCTGATCCGCCTGCCCGCTGGAGGGGTCCAAATAGCGATCGCTCAGGGTCAGTTTTCCCTGCAAGGTGGCGGTCTGGATGGCAAAAGCAACACCCTGCTGCCCTCTTCCGGTCATTTCCTGGCGGACCTCCCAGGGTTTTCCCGGCTCGTCCGGGGCCTCAACCGACAGCATCGGCGCCCCGGTCTTATCCTGCGAAGTGTTGTCCGATCGGCAGGTCGATTCCTTCCGGTCTTCGCTGATCTCGAAACCACCCCCGGTCGCCTCGCAGGCGTTCCCCATCGCACTTTCGCCCGAGTTGGCCAACAGCTTGAACCCGTGCTCACTGTCGGTGGTCCAAGTGATCTGCTCCATGGCGTCGGTGGTCTCCGCATCAGCCACCACCACCGAGTACTGGTCGATCGGCCGGCCATTCAGGTGCATCTGAATGTCGTGGAGGCGAACTGTGGTGGTTACCGGCGGAGCCCCATTGACCACCTGGTAGAGAGCTGGTTGAACGTTCTGGTCGAGGACATAGAACCCGTTTCTGCCCAGGAAGGCTCCCCGCACCCCCGTTTCCCAGGTGGGAAAGGCGCGTGCCTCGATGGCTTTGGCCCGGTCCTCCCCGGTGACGTCCAATTTCGCGGTGAAAACCAGGCCGGAGCCAATTTCGACCTCAACCGGATAGTCCTTCACGTTGTAGTAGGTGCGTTCACCATCGTGAAAGGCGTCGTCTCCGGTTCGATATTGCTGAGCTGAGTTGGCGGTAGTAAAACCGGAGAAATCGAGCCAACACAGGCTGCCGGCGAGCGGTCCCCGATCACCCGCTCCAGCGTAGGCACACGAGGCCACGTTCTCGGGTTCGATCGGGGCGGCCTCTGCCGGAGTGGGTGCGAATGCCGACAGGTTCAAAGCCACCCCTGCCAAAGCCAGGCTTCCAACTGCCAGGCCCGCCCGAAGTCCAGGTCGAAATCCGCCGTGCACTCTGCTCGTCAAATGTGTATCCTCCTGCATTGCCGGTCAAGTCCCTGCGCTGGCTCGGTCCGAGCTCAGCCGGGAAAATGACCGGTACTTGCTTACGATTGGACCCCGTTCACGACGCGGGTCTCGCCTCGTTTTTGAGCCCAATCGGCTTCCCGATCGGAAGCAGCAGGTACACGTTACAGAAGTGAGTTGCCGGGGAAAAGCAGGTGGCAACTCCTGGATATTATCGCGAATTTCACCGGGAACTCACCGCCAGTTTTCCCCGAGATTTCGCCCTTCGGCCGCGTGAGGAAAAAGGTCACAGCCGCCGCCCGCCGGGACTATGGGCCTTGGTTTGCCCAGCTGAAGCGCTGCGAGTGCCGGTTTGGAGGCTGGTTGTCCGCGCAATCGCGCGGATCGGAGGGATCGGCGGTAGTTTTGCACCACATTTTTCGACAACCGTACTCGATTTGACAGGCCGAGCTTGACATTTGGCTGGTGGATACCGGATCGAGGCGGCGCGCTATTGCCGCCTGGCCTTGATAGCCGACCGGGTGGCGAACACGGTATACCCACCGCAGATCAGGGTAGCCGCACCGGCCCCCACCGCCCACCAGGGGAAATGAGGCACGGTCGGATCGGCTCCCATTTTGGCTTCCTCTTCCGGAGGAGTCGGGAGGATTCGCTCACCGGTGAGGAGAATTCGGTGGGTATTGATGCCCAGCGGCGTGCAGGTGACCAGCGTGACCAAGTCACGACCCGGTTCTTCCTGGAGGGCTTCCTGTTCGTCCGGTTCGACAATCTTTTGCTCGATCGCGCGGTAGGTGAGGGTTTCGCCAAAGATTTCCAGCGAGAAGATGTCCCCCACCTCGACCTGATCCAGGTGCGTAAACATGGTGGCACTAGCCAGGCCTCGGTGACCGGTGATGACCGAGCGGGTACCCGACCCTCCAACCGGAAGCGAGGTGCCCTCCAAATGCCCCAGCCCGCGTAGGAGGGTCTCATCCCCGGTTCCGTGGTAGATGGGCAGGTCAAGGTCGATTGAGGGAATGCGCAGGCGGCCCATCAACCCGGACTGGTTGGCCCGAAGCTGCTCCTGGTAGGGCAGAACCCCCGGCCCTACGGTCGCGGTGCTGGTTGGGACGTGTCCCCCAACCTCCAACAGTGCTCCTGCCGTCAGGGCGGCGTTGTACTCGCGGGCGTTGGCCAGTTGCTCATCCCGGCTGGGATTGGCCGACTGAACTGCTGTCTCGTAGTTCTGCAGGACCTTTGACTGATTGGCTTGGGATAGCCAGGCAGCCGCGGTCGGGTAAAGGAATACCAGGATCCCAATCCACACGCAGACTGCTGCCACCACCGACAACACGGTATTTCTCGTTGATCCCGCTTGCGTCGCGGGGCGAGTGGGGCCTGGCTGCAGGTCGGTTTGCATGGGTAGTCCCTTCGAAGCAAGATGGCGGGAAGGTTTCCCTTCCCGCCATCTAGTATCGCCTATTTGTTAGCGCTCAGACTGCTTGCGCCGGTGGGCTACCAAGAATGCGCCACCGCCGACCAGAATCAGAGCGAGCCCGCCCAGGGTCATTAACAGTTGGCCACTAGCACCGGTAAGCGGCAATTCCGGCCCCTTATGAACGGTATTGGAGATCGCCAGCGTGGTCACGGTTGCTTCCTGGTCCGCGACCAGATCAACCTGGGTAATTGGCTGCGCCGGCAGGACGTACCCGGCCGGAGCCTTGACCTCTTTCACAAAGTAGCTCTCGGTGATGTCATCATCGTTACCAACCCACAGGTTCACGCTGATCATGCCAGACTCATCAGTAGTGTAGGTACCCACAAGACTCCCGGGAGCACCATCCACATAGTCATAAATCTCAAACACCGCGCCCTGCAAGGATGCATCCGCATCCCCGTCGGCATGCTTGTAAATAGTCAAAGGCGCCCAGTTAGTACTCGGCCCATCACCCCGATCAATCGTACTGGTCCAATCATTAACCCAAGAAGTAGCATCGTTCTCAATGATGCCAGCCCCATCCACCGCAGTGGTAAAGGTTAGCTCCAAAGTCTCAGACATCGGCGGGCCCAGAATTGCGGCAACCTCCCCCGACATCTCGAACAGCATGTCCTGACCGGTGAACGCGTAGGTGAAGCCGGGGTCTGACAGGTCAGTCACATCAAACGACTCCCCATTAGGGCGCTTCAGCGTGGCAGTCTCGGAACCCGGCACAAACGTGAGCCGCGGATCCAACTTATCAGTCACCTTCAGGTACTTGATCCCCTCAAGGGTTTCACCCCCAACTAGCGGGACCGTGATGGTCCAGTCAACTGTGGCGGGCTGAACACCCTCACTGGGAATAGAAACCGCTTTGTCGATCTGCTCATCACTGATGTCGTTCTTGGGGTAAACCCAGACATCGTAGATCCAGGAGCTGTCATCGACACTGGGGTACGGAATCGACACCAAGAACGGCGCCGTCTCATGGGTAACCGGGTTGTTCCCCGCGCTGCTCTCGTACACGACGTACAGGCCCAGAGGCAGGTCAGGCGCAACCGCCTGGCCATCCGCATCCGTGGTCACCGAAACGGGCGAGCCGAAGGTGTATTCCATGTTTGGCCACTTGTAGTCGAACCAAACGTCCAACGCCACCAGGTCGGCTGCTGCATCCCAACCTTCAGTTGTGGTCAGATCCAGCGCCACATCCCCCACAGCCTCAACCGGGACAATCTCAAAGGTCACACCTTCAAGCGGCATCGCCCCCGCGGGCAGATTCTCAATCGGCTTCCCGTTCGCCTCCAACTCCCACGGAGTGTCCGGAGTGACGAACTTATTGATCGTGAGCGAACCAGTCTGATCCGGATCAATATTTGCCGGCGACAAGACCGTGGCAGCAGCAGCGCTGGCACCCAGCCCACCAACTCCTAGGGCAATCGCCCCAATCATTCCCACTAAGGCCGTCCTCCGACGACCACTCTTTCCATTCATTATTGTGTTCCTTTCCAGGTGTTTACCCGAGGCAGAGCCCCGCTGATCTGCCTCTAGGAGGCCCTCAAACTTCCCAACTCTCATCTACCCGCACCCAACTTCCGACGATTCAGCCAAGCCCACGAGGTTAATCCCAAAGCAGCAACCAACCCGCCGCCCAGTAGGTAAAGGTCCGCGGAACTGCCTCCGGTTAGCGGCAAATCGGGGCCACTGCGCGGATAGTTGGGAGCCGTATCCACAGTTACGTCCAGGTTCTCGGGCGCCACGGTAACCGTCATTCCCACGTTATCTGGGTTGATTTGATACCCCGCCGGCGCAGCCGACTCCGAGAGCTCGTAATCCCCCCACCGGAGTTCGCCGACAAGGAACTTGCCGGCTGCCGGATCAAGATCCGCCCCCACACATTCCTCAGCCGTGTCCGCCACGCAGTCCGTCACCACTTGGCTCTCACCACCGAGCGGGTGGTGCAAGGTCCATTCAGATCCTGCCAGCAACTGCTCCCCGTCAGGCCCGGTCTTCACCCAGCTAACCGAACCGGGCAGATCCTCATTATGAACCGTGCAAACCACAGCACCGTCAGTGGGCTCCACTTCCAAATCCCCATCAACCAACTCGAAAGGTTCCCCACCATCCTTCTGGCAGGTGATCCCCGTCTGGCGATACCCAGGCCGGTCAACCTCCTCGATAAGGTAATCCCCCACTTCTGCCGGCTGGGCAACATTTGGCTCGGGGTATTCAAGCACTGCTCCGGCGGCATGGGTTGCCGTCAGATCGAAGTAGTCCTGGGCGGGCGCTGGCCCTCCATAGGTGTTGCGCACTTCCTTGTTCACCGTCAGGGTTCCCAGTTGCCGGTTAATGAAAGTACAGTTCAACCGGTCCCCGACGGTAATGTCCACCGGGTCCTCTGCGGGGAACGGGTCGCTTTCAGTACCGTTCACGTCGGTCTTGATGCACTGACTCCCCTCGGCTAGCAGATACCCCGGCTGCTGAGTCTCAGACAACCTTACGGGGAAGCGATTTTCACCTGGGCTGAAATCAACTTTCCATTGGAGGGACCCGCTACTGTCGGTTGTCTTGATTGCCTGGTCGATTTGCCCACCTGCGGCACTGAGATTGAACTCCCAACCAGCCTTGATGTCCGGATCAGTAATCTCTTGCCCCGAGGCGTCCTGGACGATCTTGGTGACATTGACGGACGCCGTCCGAGGGACGTTGACAAACCGGCAGACCACGTCTTGGCCTTCGGTCTCAATGTCCCAGCTACCATCCGTCCCAGTCCCCTGCGTGGTGAGGACCCCATCCAACTTGCAGTACCAGCTCGACTGGTACTGGGTCGCATCACCGTTGGTGAAGACCTCTGAGAAGTGCAACGTCCGGTTGGTGCTGACCGGGATCGGCCCCAGCCGCTGAGCCTGCACCCCCGGCGCAGTACCCTGCGTCGTTGCCTGTGAAATAACCGTTTCACCTTCGAGCAACTGCAGGCGGAACTGGTCGGAGTCGTTCACCCGGCCGAAGGGCAGTTCTTTTTCGATGGTGACGGTTCGAGGTGAGTCGCACGACGCCAGATCCGTACTGTTGGACAAGGCATTGGTAATCTGCACCCCGTTATTAACCGAGGGCATGTCGTACATCGTCAACGTGGAGGAGTTGCCGAGGGCTAGACCGCCGCCTGAGTCGAGGGCGGCACCATTGACTTCACTCAGCACCCCTCGAGCGGGCTCGGTCACTGAGGAGTTAATCGTCCCACCCCAGGAGCCAAGCAGATCATCCGCGGTGACAGAATAGATCACGGTCGAGGTGCCACTCTGGATGATGTAGAGGTTTCCCGCCAGGTCAAAGGCGATGTCGCCATTTGCCGCGTTGACGTTGTGCTCCGAGACATCGATGCGGCCTTTGTCGACCACCTGTTCAATGGTCTCGTCGTACATGTAGATATGGAACTCGGTTCCGCCGCTATTGAAGCCTCCGAAGAAGTAGCGACCATCGGAGAGTCGAACCGCACCCGCCACCAGGTTGGTGCCAGTGTTAGTTTGCCTCGCTCCAGTTGACTCCCAGACTCCTGTCTCCGTATCGAACCGGTAAACTTCAGCAGTCATGTTGTAGTTGTTGGAACCAGACCGGTTAATGGCGTAGACCGCCTCACCTTGCAGGCCAATCCCCAGGCCATTCATCGTAACTCCGGATCCCGAGACTGCATTACCCAGTTCATATGTTTGCCCGCCCGGACCGATCTCCAGGATCCGCCCGTTGGCATTGATCGAGTAGAAGTAGTCGGCCGCGCAACTGGGCACATGGGTCTGCGCCCGCAATGCAAAGGAACCAAAGTCGTGGATACCATCGATCCACTGCCCAGGGGCCGGATTCGGTGAGTTGTTGGTAACCCCAGCGATGTTCCGGTCCGGCTGCTGATCCATGAACAGATGTCCCCTCGGCGGGTCTACGGTCTGGACTCGGTATCGCGAACTGGAGTCGATCGGGGCCTGCTGCCGGCCTGTCTCAACCCGAAACAACCCCGGGGTTGGATCGATATCGTAGCTAGTACACGGAGCTTCAGTGCAGTCAGTCACCGTGACCGCGGAACCCCAGCCGCCCCGACTCGCGTAAGGACCATAGAGTCTGAAGGTGGCCCCGCCAATTGGCGTACCCTCCGAATCAACCGCCCAAACCAGGGCATCACCTACGGCCCGCGGCGCTGCCTCCAGCCCGACCTCTGGCGTTTGATCCACGGCTTCGTCACCCAACCCCGGCGCAGCGGGTGCCGGGTCAACCGGTGCGGGGTCGACAGGTGCCGGGTCAACCACCCCGGTCCCGGACATCTGACTTTGAGCCGAGTCTGACCAACCTTCCCCGCCAACGGCCGCCAGGGCCACACTTCCACCAGACAGAGCCAGGGCAATCGAGGTCACGACCCCAGCCCACACTCCCGGCCGACCTTTCCCACCCAACGCCTGTGCGTGGCGAGCTTTCGTCTTCCTATTCACGTTCAGCCCCTTTCCAGCAGCCGCAAGACTCGCCCACCAGCACTGAGAAAAGACGTTCTCCCACTTCACAGCCCCGGATCACAGCGCGACCCGCTCGTCAGTGAATATCCATGCAAATATCGGCACACAGCCGACCCCGATCGTCGTCGTCGAACAATCTGTTATTCGCACTAGGAGCACCTTCCCTCAGCCTGGCAGGTTTCCTCAATAGCAAGCACCAACGCGCCCTATTGATTGCCTAACATTACCGCCTTCGCAAATCATATGCAATGTCGGCAATAAGTTGCCTTTCGGGCATCGGAGACACCATCGCCATTTATTTCAATTTTGAAACAGATGTCAAACCGCGCCGTTCCGCCTGTTCAGAGGCCTGTGCCACCCTCTGCGTCACCAGCGGTTCAGCCGCGCCATTCCCTGAGACCCACCATTACTCAAGACTTCACGGAGGGACCAGTCAGCGGTTTATACCAAACTTGAACAATCTCCACCTGTTTATTCACAACTCGCCACACTGATAATTGCCTAATTACTTTCAACTAGCGTTGGAGGACTTTAATTTGCAAATCGTAATATTCTGCCCAAGCGGCCGCCGACCGCATCGCAAATCTATTCTCGTGACCGAATTGCATTTTCGCCACGTATTTACAACCCGCACCTACCTGCGGGTTTGGCCGCGACGACCAAACCTACCTGACAGTAGTAAAGAAACATCTCCAAGCACCTTATGGCCCGCTTCTGCCACCTAAGGATCCAAACTCGTGTCCCCGGTCACACTTAGTTCACGTCGGGATCCTGCGTGCCGTCTAGAGCCGGGGCGAGCTGCCGGCAAAATTTTCCCCTATCGTCAGGACCCGGGTTTCAGCCCAGAGAGTTGACCTGACCTGACCGCTGAAAGGCCGCCAAAACCCGCAGCTCCAGGACCTAAGGCCCCAATCCCTCAAGAACGAGCAAATATCGACCCAAAACACCAGTACTGTCTCATATACTGGGCACCAACCGAACGTCGCCTAGCCCGCGGACAACCAGCCAACCCCATCGTCAGCCCCTCCCCGCCTTCCGGGCATGCAAAAAGCGGGCCCCTCACGGGACCCGCTCTTTACAGCAGTACAGACTACTTGAGGATCTCGGTCACACGGCCGGAACCAACGGTGCGGCCACCCTCACGGATAGCGAAGCCGAGGCCAGTCTCCATCGCGATGGGCTGGATCAGCTCAACTTCGATCTCGGTGGTGTCGCCGGGCATAACCATGTCAGTGCCCTCGGGCAGCTGGATGATACCGGTGACGTCGGTGGTGCGGAAGTAGAACTGCGGGCGGTAGTTGGAGAAGAACGGCTTCTCGCGGCCACCCTCGTCCTTCTTCAGGATGTAGACCTGAGCCTTGAACTTGGTGTGCGGCTCGATCGAACCGGGGACGGCCACAACCTGGCCGCGCTCCACGTCGGTGCGCTTGATGCCACGGAGCAGCAGACCACAGTTCTCACCGGCCCAAGCTTCGTCCATCTGCTTGTGGAACATTTCGATCCCGGTGACGGTGGTCTTCTGGGCGGGACGGATGCCGAGGATCTCAACTTCGGAGTTGATCGGCAGCTTGCCACGCTCAACACGACCGGTCACGACGGTGCCGCGCCCGGTGATGGTGAAGACGTCCTCGATCGGCATCAGGAACGGCTTGTCCATGTCGCGCTCGGGGGTGGGGATGTACTCATCCACCGCGTCCATCAGAGCGGCAACCTTCTCGGCCCACTCAGCGTCGCCTTCCAGCGCCTTCAGAGCGGAAACCTGGACCACGGGAGCGTTGTCGCCGTCGAAGCCCTGCGAGTTCAGCAGATCGCGGCACTCTTCTTCAACGAGCTCCAGCATTTCCTCGTCGTCGACCATGTCGGACTTGTTCAGGGCCACCAGGATGGTGGGCACGCCGACCTGACGGGCGAGCAGGACGTGCTCGCGGGTCTGGGCCATCGGGCCGTCGGTGGCGGCAACCACGAGGATTGCGCCGTCCATCTGGGCAGCACCGGTGATCATGTTCTTGACGTAGTCGGCGTGGCCGGGGGCGTCAACGTGAGCGTAGTGACGCTTCTCGGTCTGGTACTCAACGTGGGACACGTTGATGGTAATGCCGCGGTCGCGCTCTTCGGGAGCGTTGTCAACCTGATCGAACGGCTTAAACTCGTTCAGATCCGGGTACTTGTCGTGCAGCACCTTGGTGATGGCTGCGGTCAGGGTGGTCTTGCCGTGGTCAACGTGACCGATGGTACCGATGTTTACGTGAGGCTTGGTGCGCTCAAACTTGGCCTTCGCCACTTGTTGTCCTCCTGGACTCGGGTAGTTTTTCTCAGCCTTAGGCTCGGTGCAATGCTAACACCGGTGGGGCAGAGTTCCTACAGGGTTTATTACTTATTGTGAGGCGTATCGCCCCCTGGGGACTACTCTCCCCGAGACTTTCCGATGATCTCCTCGGCAACAGCCTTGGGAACCTCGGCGTAACTGTTGAACTGCATCGAGTACACTGCACGGCCCTGCGTCTTGGAACGCAGGTCGCCAACGTATCCGAACATTTCCGACAGCGGGACCAGAGCGCGCACCACGCGCACCCCGTGCTGCTCATCCATGGACTGGATGGCTCCGCGGCGGGAGTTGAGGTCGCCGATCACGTCACCCATGTACTCTTCCGGGGTCCGTACTTCGACTTCCATTACCGGCTCCAGCAGGACTGCGCCGGCCTTCTTCGAAGCCTCGCGCATCGCCATGGTGCCGGCGATCTTGAAGGCCATTTCCGAAGAGTCAACATCGTGGTACGCCCCGTCGAGCAGGGTGGCCTTGACGCCCACCACCGGGTAGCCGGCGAGCACGCCGGTATCCATGGCGGCGCGAATACCGTGCCCAACCGAGGGGATGTATTCGCGGGGGACGCGACCGCCGGTGACCTTGTCCTCGAAGATGAAATCTTCTTCGGCGTTAGCTTCCATCGGCTCGAGCGCGATGATGACGCGCGCGAACTGGCCGGAACCACCGGTCTGCTTCTTGTGGGTGTACTCGTACTTTTCCACGGGCCGGGTGATGGTCTCGCGGTAGGCCACCATGGGCTTACCAACGTTCGCATCGACCTTGAACTCGCGGCGCATGCGGTCCACGATGATGTCGAGGTGGAGCTCGCCCATCCCGCCAATGACGGTCTGGCCGGTCTCCTGATCCAGCTCCACGGTGAAGGTCGGGTCTTCTTCCGCCAGCTTCTGGATGGCCAGACCCATCTTCTCCTGGTCGGCCTTGGACTTGGGCTCCACCGCCACGTGAATCACGGGCTTGGGGAAGGTCATCGACTCCAGGACAATCGGCTCGTTGATCGAGCAGAGGGTGTCACCGGTAGTGGTGTCCTTCAGGCCGATCACCGCGTAGATGTGGCCCGCGTGAGCCATCTCGACCGGGTTCTCCTTGTTGGAGTGCATCTGGAAGATCTTGCCGATGCGCTCTTTCTTGCCCTTGATCGAGTTCAGCACCTGCTGGCCGGACTCAATCTTGCCCGAGTAAACCCGGATGAAGGTGAGCTTGCCGTAGAACGGGTGCGCAGCAATCTTGAAGGCCAGCGCGGAGAACGGAGCGTCCTCGGACGGCTCACGGGTCAGCTCCTGGTCTTCCTTGCCCGGCACGAAGCCGTGCACGTTGCCAATGTCCAGCGGGGACGGCAGGAAGTCGATCACGGCGTCGAGCACCGGCTGCACGCCGGTGTTCTTCAGCGCGGTCCCGCAGTAGACCGGGAACGCCGAGCCGGAGATGGTCAGGGCGCGGATGCCCTGCTTGATCTGCTCATTGGTCAGCTCGCCGTTTTCCAGGTACAGCTCGGTCAGCTCGTCAGAGCCCTCCGCGGCCGCTTCCATCAGCTTCTCGCGGTACTCTTCGGCCTTCTCGACCATGTCCGCGGGGATTTCACCCTCGACCACGAGCGAGCCCATGGTCGGCTGGCCGTTCTCGTCCTTCGCGGGGAAGTGCAGCGAACGCATCCCGATCAGGTCGATGACGCCCTCAAAGTCAGATTCCGCCCCGATGGGCAGCTCCATGACGATCGGGTTCGCGCCGAGCCGGTCAATGATGGTCTGGACTGAGAAGTAGAAGTCGGCGCCCAGCTTGTCCATCTTGTTGATGAAGCAGATCCGGGGGACATCGTACTTATCGGCCTGACGCCACACGGTCTCAGACTGGGGCTCAACGCCCTCTTTACCGTCGAAGACCGCAACCGCGCCGTCAAGGACCCGCAGGGAGCGCTCCACCTCAACGGTGAAGTCGACGTGCCCGGGGGTGTCGATGACGTTGATCTGGTAGCCCTTCCAGAAGGTGGTAACCGCGGCGGAGGTAATGGTGATGCCGCGTTCCTTCTCCTGCTCCATCCAGTCGGTGGTGGAGGCGCCGTCGTGGGTTTCACCCAGCTTGTAGTTGATGCCCGTGTAGAACAGGATTCGTTCGGTCACGGTGGTCTTGCCAGCATCAATGTGGGCCATGATGCCGATGTTGCGGACCTTGTTGAGGTCCGTGAGCACTTCCTGTGCCACTAGTTGTTGTCCTTACTGTCGTCGGAGCTGGGACCAGTAGTGAAGCTTATCGGCCGAAGCCGACGGACCCCTACCAGCGGTAGTGAGCGAACGCGCGGTTCGACTCAGCCATCTTGTGCATGTCTTCACGACGCTTGACCGCGGCACCCAGGCCGTTGGCGGCGTCCATGATTTCGTTGGCGAGACGCTCAGTCATCGACTTCTCGCGACGCTTGCGGGAGAAGTCCACCAGCCAACGCAGCGCCAGGGTGGTGGCGCGGGAGGGGCGAACCTCAACCGGGACCTGGTAGGTGGCGCCACCGACGCGGCGGGAACGCACTTCCAGGGAGGGACGAATGTTTTCCAGGGCGCGCTTGAGCACGGTCAGGGGATCCTGTTCCGTCTTCTCAGCGACGATTTCCATCGCACCGTAAACAATCCGTTCGGCGGTGGACTTCTTGCCGTCCAGCAGGATGCGGTTCACCAGCTGAGAGACGACCTTGGAGCCGTACAGCGGATCATCGGCCAGGGGACGCTTAGGGGCGGGACCTTTGCGAGGCATTAGTTCTTCTCCTTCTTAGCGCCGTAGTGTGAACGTGCCTGCTTGCGGTCGCGCACACCCTGGGTGTCCAGCGCGCCACGCACGATCCGGTAGCGAACACCGGGGAGGTCCTTGACCCGCCCGCCCCGCACCAGCACCATCGAGTGCTCCTGCAGGTTGTGCCCTTCACCGGGAATGTAGGCGGTCACTTCGATGCCGTTGGACAGGCGCACACGGGCAACCTTACGCAGCGCCGAGTTCGGCTTCTTCGGGGTGGTGGTGTACACACGCGTGCAAACGCCGCGGCGCTGGGGCGAACCCTGCAGGGCCGGACTGTCTGACTTAGTGCGCTTGCGCTTGCGGCCCTTGCGGACCAGCTGCTGAATAGTTGGCACTATTTCTCCGTCTCTTCGATACTGGGTGGTAATGCTGCTCTCAACGACCGGCTCCAGTTTGCGGGCAGAAAACACCGCTAGGGCCGGTGCGCCATGACTGAAACCTTGACAGGCCAGGAGGATAACGCCCGGAGCTCACGGAGATGGAGCCCGCTGCCGCACCCGTTTGGGCGCAGACTGGGAACCCGACGTATCGAGTACCGTCAATCAGCGTAATCGCTCGGGATTGCCCTCGTCAACGAGGGCCCCTGTGGGATGGGACGCACTGGGCTGCCACCGGGGCCGCCAGCGCCGCCTCCCACTTCACCCGGTCGAGGTTAACGGCGGGTTAACTTGCCCAACAGCGGTTGGCGCCCGCCGCGCCTAGACCTACAATCGGCACCATGAGCGCTGAGCGAGACCCGCGGGACCGCCATTTGGCCCCCGCCCCGGCCGGAACCCCCGAGCCGAGCGCCGCCTCCTCCCCGGTCGAGGTGACCTCTTCCTACCCGGTGGCCAAGGCCATCCTGCATGAGCTGGACAGTTTCGCCGTCATCCTTGGCCCGGACCTGCAGCTGCTGTACGCCAACCCTGCCGCCCGCCAAAGCACCCACGTCTCCGGGATCGAGCTGTCAGATAGCCGCTTCCTGGCCCAGGCCAAGCAGGTGCTGAACACGGGCACCGCCACCTCCCACGTGAACGAGGACGAAACCCCGGTTCGGATTCAGTTCATCCCCCTCCCCGACCGGCACCTGGTGGTCCTGGTCGAGGACCTGGGTGAGGAGCAGCGGGTCCAGGCCATGCGCCGCGACTTCATCGCAAACGTCAGTCACGAGCTGAAAACTCCGATCTCCGCCATCAGCCTGCTGGCCGAGGCGGTGGTCGAGGGGGCGGACGACCCGGAGGTGGTCCGCGAGTTCTCTAAGCAGCTCCTGAAGCAGGCTCGCCGCCTCGGTAACCTGACCCGCGACATCATCCAGCTGTCCGAGGCTCAGTCCGACCTGCGGCCCGAGGATCGCCAGCCCGTCGACCTGCGCGAACTGGTGGTGCAGGAGGTGGAAGCCCACCGCGACCTGGCCACCGGCCAGGATGTCAGCGTGGAGCTGGTACTGCCCGAGCCGGCCTCGCGCCCCGCAATCACCGCCGGGGTGCCGTCGGCCCTGTCCACCGCGGTCGACAACCTGCTGTCCAATGCCATTCGCTATTCGCCGCCGGGCTCGCGCGTGCGGGTGACAATGACGTTTGAGAAGGACACGCTGATGGTGACGGTGGCGGACCAGGGCGAGGGGATTGCCCTCGAGCACCAGCACCGGATTTTTGAGCGCTTCTACCGGGTGGACCGGTCCCGTTCCCGCGAGGGCGGGGGCACCGGGTTGGGCCTGTCCATCGCCCACCACATCATGCGCGGGCACGGCGGCGCAATTGACCTGTGGTCCCGTCCGGGCGAAGGCTCCCAGTTCACCCTGACATTCCCGCTCCTGCGGCCCAGCCAGCTACCCGCCGATTCTCAGAAGAGAGAACCAGATGAACCAGCGAATACTGCTAGTTGAAGACGAAGAGTCGATTTCCGCCCCCCTGGTGTTCCTGCTGGAGCGCGAAGGATACCGGGTGGAAACGGTGGCCGATGGGAACGAGGCGGTGGCCCGTTTTTCCGACGGCGAGTTCGACCTGGTGCTGCTGGACCTGATGCTGCCCGGCCAGCCCGGCACCGAGGTTTGCCGCGCGATCCGCGCCCAGTCCAGCGTCCCGATCATCATGCTGACCGCGAAGGACTCCGAAATTGACGTGGTGGTTGGGCTGGAGCTGGGGGCCGACGACTACATTACGAAGCCGTACGGCGCGCGCGAGCTGATTGCCCGGATCCGAGCGGTGATGCGCCGACGCGGGGAGGCGGAAGACCCGGTCTCCGCGGACGAAGTGCTGGACGAGGCGGGAATCATCCTGGACACGGAGCGCCACTCACTCACCGTTCGCGGCGAGGACGTCGCCATTCCCCTGCGCGAGTTTGAACTGTTGGAGTTCCTGATGCGAAACTCCGGTCGCGTCCTCACCCGCGGCCAACTGATCGACCGGGTTTGGGGCTCGGACTATTTTGGCGACACCAAGACCCTGGACGTTCACATCAAACGCCTTCGCTCCCGGATCGAGGCGGACCCGGCTCACCCGGAGCTGATCACCACCGTTCGCGGGGTCGGCTACCGGTTCCGCTAGCGGCTGGGCAAACACCGGGGAAACGGAAGCTGCCCACCCGGATTTCCCCCTCGGATCCACCTCCAACCGGTCAGCAACTATTCACCCAATGTTTACCTGAGTGCCACGGCGGTGTCACCGAGGCTGCCTAGCTTGGTCACTGTCGGGATCGACCCGACAATCCGTTAGTCAGAGGATGACAAGCTGTGAAAAATCAGGTGAAATTGGGTGCACTTTCCGGTGCGGCCCTGCTGGCCTTGGCCGCTTTGGGCGGCTGCGCTGCCAACGAGGTGGGCGTTGCCCCCACCGAACAGTCCTCCGCCAGCGGGGCAGATGCTGCCGCTGACTCCAATCTTTCCGGCGAACTAATTGGCGCCGGTGCCTCCTCTCAGGGAGCCGCCGAAGAAGCCTGGATCGCCGCCTTCCAAAGCGCCCACCCGGGCGTGACCGTCAACTACGACCCCGCCGGGTCGGGAGCGGGACGCGAAACCTTCCAGCAGGGCGCCTCCGCCTTTGCCGGCTCCGACCGCGCCTTCAAACTCGAAGAGATCGAAGCCGGCCCGTTCCAAAGCTGTGCCCCCGAGTCCGACATTGTCGAGCTCCCCGTCTACATTTCCCCGATCGCCCTCATCTTCAACATTGAGGGCGTCGACTCGCTGAACCTGGACGCCGCCACCGTGGCCAAGATTTTCACCGGCCAAATCACCAAGTGGGACGACCCGGCCATTGCCGAGCACAACCCCGGGGTGAAGCTGCCCAGCACGAACATCACGGCGGTGCACCGCTCGGACGATTCGGGCACCACCGGCAACTTCACCGACTACCTGTCGGCCGCCGCCCCGAGTGACTGGACGGTCGGCTCGATCGAAACCTGGCCGACCGAGTTCGGCGGCGAGGGAGCCCAGGGCACCTCCGGAGTGGTCGAGGCGGTCTCCCGCGGGATCGGGACGATCGGCTACGCAGATGCTTCCCGCGCCGGCGAGCTGGGAACGGTGGCGCTGAAAGTCGGGGAAGAGTACGTGTCGTACTCGCCCGAGTCCGCCGCTGCCGTGCTGGATGCCTCCCCGCTAGAGCCGGGACGCACCGACCACGACCTGGCGATCGACCTGGACCGGACCACCGACCAGGCCGGGGTGTACCCGCTGGTGCTGGTCTCCTACCTGATCGCATGCCAGGACTACCCCTCCGCTGAGACCGCGGACCTGGTCAGCAACTACCTGACCTACGTGGTCAGCGCCCAGGGGCAGGAAGCGGCCGCCTCCGCGGCGGGCAGCGCCCCCATCTCCGAGGACCTGCGCGCCAAACTCCAAACGGCGATTTCAGCCATCGGAGCCAAGTAGACCAATGTACCCGGTGATTTCAATTGCGGAGGGGTCCAAGTCGGGCTCCTCCGCCCGGGGCGAGGGGCTCTTTGCCGGGGCCGGTCGCCTCGCCGCCGTCACGGTGGTGGCCATCCTGGCGGCCGTCGGCGCCTTCCTGGTGGTCCGGTCCATCCCCGCCCTGGTGGCCGGGCCGGCCCAGGCCTCCCTCCTGGACGGCAACTTCGTCTCCTACGTGCTGCCGCTGCTGTTCGGCACCGTGTGGGCCGCCATCTGGGCTCTGGTTCTGGCGGTCCCGGTCGCGATCGGGGTGGCGCTCTACCTGACCCACTACGCTCCGCCTCGGCTCCGGGCCGGGCTGGGCTACCTGGTCGACCTGCTGGCCGCCATTCCCTCCGTCGTCTTCGGTCTGTGGGGAATCACCGTGCTGGCCCCGGCCCTGCAGCCGATCTACGTCTGGCTGAACGAGCACTTAGGCTGGATCCCCTTGTTTAGCGGGACTGTCAGCGGCACCGGCCGAACCATCCTGACCGCCGGCGTCGTGCTGGCCGTCATGATCCTGCCGATTATCACCGCCCTCAGCCGGGAAGTGTTCCTGCAGTCCTCGCGCAGCGTCGAAGAGGCAGCCCTGGCGCTGGGGGCCACCCGGTGGGAGATGATCCGCCTGGCCGTCCTGCCCACCTCCCGCCCGGGCATGGTGTCGGCGGCGATGCTGGGCCTGGGCCGGGCCCTGGGCGAAACGATGGCGGTGGCCATGGTTCTGTCTGCCACCGGCACCATGACCCTGCAGCTGCTCACCTCCCAGAATCCCTCGACGATCGCGGCCAACATCGCCCTGTCGTTCCCAGAGGCCTACGGGACCAACATCAACGTACTAATTGCCACCGGCCTGGTGCTGTTCGCCACCACCTTCCTGGTGAATGCGGCGGCGCGCAAGATCCTGAGCCGCAGTGAGCGAGGCAAATAATGGCTATCGAAACCACCGTCCTCTCCCCCACGCCGCGCCCGCTGGTCCCCCCGCAGGTCACGGCTCCGCTGCGGGGCCCCTCCCGTCCGCTCCCGCACTCCGCGTCGACCGCCATCATTGGGGGCGCAATCGCCTTGTCGGTGGCCACCGCCTGGCTGGGTGGAACCCGCGAACCCAACCCGGCGGCTCTGCTGCTGCCCGCGGCCCTCGGGGCCCTGGTCGGGATGACGGTGACCATGGTGCTGTCTTGGCGAGTTGAGGGGCGCCGAGCCTCCGTCGACCGCCTGGCCACCACCCTGGTGACGGGGTCCTTCCTACTGGCGCTGGTCCCCCTCGGATCCCTGGTGCTGACCGTGATCTCCCGCGGACTGGGACGGCTGGACGCCGAGTTCTTCACCCACTCGATGCGAAACATTACCGGGGCGGGCGGAGGGGCCCTCCACGCGCTGGTTGGGACCCTGCTGATCACCGGAGCGGCCGCCCTCATCGCCGTTCCCCTGGGCATTTTGACCGCGGTCTACCTGACCGAGTACGGCAGTGGCCGCCTCGCCCGCTCCGTCACCTTCCTGGTCGACGTGATGACGGGGATTCCCTCCATCGTGGCCGGGCTCTTTGCCTACGCGGCCTTCGCCTTCATCCTGGGTCCGCAGGCGCGGATGGGGATTGTCGGCGCGGTGGCGCTGGCCGTACTGATGGTGCCGGTGGTGATCCGCTCCTCCGAGGCGGTGCTGCGCCTGGTGCCGGCCGACCTGCGGGAAGCTTCCCTCGCGCTCGGGGTGCCCAAGTGGCGCACCATCTTGAAGGTGGTGCTGCCGACCGCCGCCGGTGGCCTGGCCACGGCGGTCATGCTCTCCATTGCCCGCGTCGTCGGCGAGACGGCTCCGCTGCTGATCACGGCGGGCTTCACTGCCTCGATGAACTACAACCTGTTCTCCGGGCGGATGCAGTCACTGCCGGTGTTCGTCTACACCCAGTTCGCCAACCAGGGGACCCCGGCCGAAGCCTTCCTGGACCGAGCCTGGACCGGCGCCCTCATTCTCATTGTCCTGGTGATGGCGCTGAACCTGTGCGCCCGCCTCGTTGCCCGCCGAGTGGCCAAGCAGCGGTAGTCGAAAGAATCTGACATGTCGAAAAGCATTACCATTGACAACCTGAACGCCTACTACGGCAACTTCCTGGCCGTGGAAGACATCAACATGCACATGGCCCCGCGGACGGTGACAGCGTTCATCGGCCCGTCCGGCTGCGGCAAATCCACCCTGCTGCGGACGATCAACCGGATGCACGAGGTGAACCCCGGGGCCCGGGTTGACGGGAAAATCCTGCTGGACGGGGAAGACCTGTACGATCCGGCGGTCGACCCGGTCCGAGTGCGGCGCCAGGTCGGGATGGTCTTCCAACGCGCCAACCCCTTCCCCACCATGTCGATCCGCGAAAACGTCCTGGCCGGAGCGCGGCTGAACAATCGGCGGCTGCCCAAGGACGAGGCGGAACAGCTGGTCGAGGGGGCCCTGCGCGGGGCCGGCCTGTGGGACGAGGTGAAGGATCGGCTGGGCAAGTCCGGCTCCAGCCTGTCCGGGGGTCAGCAGCAGCGCCTGTGCATTGCCCGCGCGATTGCAGCCGGTCCGCAGGTGCTCCTGATGGACGAGCCATGCTCGGCACTGGATCCGATCTCGACCGCCACCATCGAAGAGCTGATTGCCGAGCTGAAGCAGCACTACACGATCATCATCGTTACGCACAACATGCAGCAGGCGGCCCGCGTTTCTGACAAGACGGCCTTCTTCAACATTGCCGGAGCGGGCAAGCCCGGCAAGCTGGTCGAGTACTCGGACACCGATCTGATGTTTTCGAACCCGCTGGTCGAGGCGACTGCGGACTACGTGTCCGGCCGGTTCGGGTAACTGCGGGCGGGGTGCGGGGCTTGCGGGGTCGCTGGTCGCGGGGCTTCCGGGTTGGCGAGCTGGCGGCAGTGCCCCAAACCGTGGCAAACCCTGCACAACGCTGGCAAACCTGGGCCCAACCGGCCCGTGGAGGCTCAAAACCCCAACGTTTGCCAGCGGTTCGCTACGTTTGCCAGCAGCAGGCACTGGCAAACCTCCCCAAACACTGGCAAAACCCAGCCCACCAGGCCCAAACCGGGCCGACCGCCCAACCTTTGCCACCGTTTGAACACGTTTGCCAGCAGTAGGGCCCCTTCGCCCCCGCCACCACAACGATCCGGACAGCAAAATGCCCCGAGGGAATATCCCCCGGGGCATTTAGGCACCGACTTACAGGTCGATCCCAAGCTTCTTGACGGCATCCCGCACGGGCTGAAACTGCAGGGCGATGACAACTGCCCCGGCCAGTAGACCCAAGCGGAACACGAACTTGAAGAACTTCTTCATCTGCTCCCCCTTTCGTAAGCAACCTAACAATGGCAACAATACCCGGTGCAGTCACTCCCTGCCCAGAAGTCGGAAGTAGGTCGGCACATAATAGCCAAAGGGCTGGCCCCTTCCTGCACGGAAGAGAACCAGCCCTTTAGTCACGTTCCTAGTTGCTGAGGAAGCCCGGACCCAGGTCCATGTTCGCCAGGAACTGTTCGAAGTCTTCCAGGCCCTCCGTGTCATCGGGAGCGGGGAAGTCAATCGGGTTGTAGTTCGAGGCGGCCATCGCTTCCGCGGTCGGCTCCACGGTGACGTTGTTGTACCGAGCCAAGCCGGTGCCAGCCGGAATCAGCTTACCGAGGATGACGTTCTCCTTCAGGCCGACCAGCGGGTCGATCTTGGAGTTCATCGCGGCCTCGGTCAGCACCTTGGTCGTCTCCTGGAAGGAGGCGGCCGACAGCCACGAGTCGGTGGCCAGCGACGCCTTGGTGATCCCCATCAGCATCTGGCGGCCCTTGGCCGAGGTGCCACCTTCAGCAGCAATCCGGCGGTTCTCCTCGCGGAAGGCAACGGAGTCAACCAGTTCGCCCGGCATGAAGTTGGTGTCACCCGGTTCCAGCACGGTCACGCGGCGCATCATCTGACGGACGATGACCTCGATGTGCTTGGCGTGGATATCCACACCCTGGGACCGGTAGATCTCCTGAACTTCGGAAACCAGCTGGGTCTGTGCAGCAGAGCCGCCGCGCAGCCGCAGGACTTCCTTCGGGTCCAGTCGACCTTCGGTCAGCTGGGTGCCGGTCTCAATGTGCTGCCCGTCGCGGACCAGCAGGTCCTGACGCCGGGAGACCTCGATGACCAGGTCTTCCTTGTCGTCGTCCCGCTTGATGATGATCTTGCGGATCGACGGGTCGTCGTCGTCGATCTTGACGACGCCGGCGGCCTCATTCATCTTGGCTTCACCCTTGGGGGTACGAGCCTCGAAGAGTTCCTGCACGCGCGGCAGACCCTGGGTGATGTCGGACCCACCGGAGGCAGCGCCACCGGTGTGGAAGGTACGCATCGTCAGCTGGGTGCCGGGCTCGCCAATCGACTGGGCGGCGATGATGCCCACCGCTTCGCCGATGTCGACCCGCTTGCCCGAAGCCAGCGACCGGCCGTAGCAGGCGGCGCAGGTGCCCACCAGTGAGTCACAGGTCAGAACCGAGCGGACCCGGATCTTCTCGATCCCCGCGGCCAGCATCTCGTCGAGCACAGCCGCGTCGACCTCGGAGCCGGCCTCGGCCACGACGGTGCCGTCGGGAGCGACCGCATCGCGAGCCAGCACCCGGGCGTAGGCCGTGGTTTCGAGGATCTCGGAAGGAGCCAACGCCCCGTCCGAGGTGGGGTAGCCGATGACGATTTCGACGCCGCGTCGGGTGCCACAGTTCTCCTCGCGGACAATCACGTCCTGGGAGACGTCGACCAGACGACGGGTCAGGTAGCCGGACTCGGCGGTACGAAGCGCCGTGTCGGCGGTTCCCTTCCGGGCGCCGTGGGTGGCGATGAAGTACTCGGCGACGGTCAGGCCTTCGCGGTAGTTCGCCTTGATCGGACGCTCGATCAGCTTCTGCTTCGGGTCGGACACCAGTCCGCGCATCCCGGCCAGCTGCTGAATCTGCGACCAGTTACCACGAGCACCGGAGTCAACCATCCGGTAGACCGGGTTCTGCGCCGAGAAGTTGTCGCGCATGTCCTCGGCCACCTTGGCGGTGCACTCGGTCCAAATGTCGACCAGTTCGCGGTAGCGGTCGTCGTCGCCGATCAGACCCATGTCGAACTGACGCTGAATCTCAGCCGCCTTCTCCTCGTACTCAGCCAGGATGGCTTCCTTGTGGGGAGCCTGCTGGATGTCGGCGAAGGAGATGGTGCCGCCCGACCAGGTCGCCCAGTAGAAACCGGAGGACTTGAGCGCGTCAAGCGACTCGGCCACCAGCACGTTCGGGTACCGGGTGGCCAGCTCGTTGACGATCTGGGACAGCAGCCCCTTCTTCACAGCGCGGTTCACGTACGGGTAGTCGACCGGCAGCGCCTCGTTGAACAGGGCGCGACCGAGCGTGGTCACCAGTTCGATCGGCTCGCCTTCCGACCAACCTTCCGGGGCCTCCCAGTCGCTGGGGGGAACCAGGTCGGTGAAACGCAGCTTGATCTGACGGTTCAGGGTGATCCGGCCCGCGTCGAACGCCATGGTGGCTTCGGCCACCGAGGTGTACTCGGGGACGCGAACGTTGCCGTCCTCATCCAGGTCGTCGGCGAACTGATCGTCCGGGTCCTGGGTCAGGTAGAACAGGCCGTAGATCATGTCCTGCGAAGGCATGGCCACCGGGCGACCGTCAGAGGGCTTCAAGATGTTGTTGGTCGACAGCATCAGGATCCGCGCCTCGGCCTGCGCTTCCGCCCCCAGGGGCAGGTGCACGGCCATCTGGTCGCCGTCGAAGTCCGCGTTGAACGCACCGCAAGCCAGCGGGTGCAGCTGGATGGCTTTACCCTCAATCAGCTGCGGCTCGAAGGCCTGGATTCCGAGGCGGTGCAGGGTCGGCGCGCGGTTCAGCAGCACCGGGTGCTCGCGAATGACCTCGTCCAGGACATCCCACACCTCGGAGTGCTGGCGCTCAACCTTGCGCTTGGCTGCCTTCACGTTCTGGGCATAGTTCTTGTCCACCAGCCGCTTCATGACGAAGGGCTTGAACAGCTCCAGCGCCATCTGCTTGGGCAGACCGCACTGGTGCAGCTTCAGCTGGGGACCAACGACGATGACGGAACGGCCCGAGTAGTCCACGCGCTTGCCGAGCAGGTTCTGGCGGAACCGGCCCTGCTTGCCCTTGAGCATGTCGGAGATCGACTTCAGGGGACGGTTGCCCGCGCCGGAAACCGGGCGGCCACGGCGGCCGTTGTCGAACAGGGCGTCAACCGACTCCTGCAGCATCCGCTTCTCGTTGTTGATGATGATCTCGGGCGCACCCAGATCCAGCAGTCGCTTGAGCCGGTTGTTCCGGTTGATCACGCGACGGTACAGGTCGTTGAGGTCCGAGGTGGCAAAGCGTCCACCGTCCAGCTGGACCATGGGCCGAATGTCCGGCGGAATGACCGGAATCTTGGTCAGCACCATGGACTCGGGCTTGTTGCCGGTCGCCAGGAAAGCGTTGACCACCTTCAGGCGCTTCAGCGCCCGGGTCCGACGCTGGCCGGTCCCGTTGGCGATGATGTCGCGAAGGATCTCCACCTCGGCCGCCAGATCGAAGTCACGCAGGCGCTTCTGAATGGCCTGAGCTCCCATCGAGCCGTCGAAGTAGGTGCCGTAGCGGGTCTTCATGGCCCGGTACAGGCCCTCGTCGCCTTCCAGATCCCCAACCTTCAGGTCGCGGAAACGTTCCCACACCCGATCCAGGTTCTCGATCTCGTTGTCCCACTTCTTGCGCAGCTTGCCGACCTCGCGGTCGGTGGTCTTGCGCTCCAGCTCCAGAGCTTCGGGCTTGGCGCCTTCGGCCTCCAGTTCGGCGAGGCGGGACTCCAGCTCCTCGTAGCGGCGGTTGATGGCGGCATCGCGGCCGGTCTCCATCCGCTTCTTTTCAACTTCCAGCTCGTCGCGAAGCATGTTCTCATCTTCACGGCGGCCCGCCTCGTCCACCTCGGTGATCATGTAGGCGGCGAAGTAGATGACCTTTTCCAGGTCCTTGGGAGCCAGATTCAGCAGGTAGCCCAGGCGGGAGGGAACTCCCTTGAAGTACCAGATGTGGGTGACCGGCGCGGCCAGGTCGATGTGACCCATCCGTTCACGGCGAACCTTGGACCGGGTCACCTCCACCCCACACCGTTCACAAACGATGCCCTTGTAGCGGACCCGCTTGTATTTGCCGCAGGCGCATTCCCAGTCCCGGGTCGGGCCAAAGATGCGCTCGCAGAACAGGCCGTCCCGCTCGGGCTTGAGCGTGCGGTAGTTAATGGTCTCCGGCTTCTTCACTTCGCCGAAGGACCACTCGGAAATGTCCTCTGCGGTCGCCAGAGAAATCTTCAAACCATCGAAAGTCTTTGCGTCGAGCAAGTTTTCGCTCCTTGTTTCCTGTCGCAGAAGGGGGGTTAGATTGCGTCAATCGAAGCGGCCGCGTGCGGGCGAGCATCCAGGGTAATCCCCAGTTCCTCCCCGGCGCGCATGTCCTCTTCGGTCTCTTGAAGGTCAATCACGTTACCCTCGGCGTCAAGAGCGTCAACCGCCAGACACAGAGAGCGCATTTCCTGAATGAGCACGCGGAAGGACTCGGGGATGCCGGGTTCGGGAATGTCCTCGCCCTTGACAATCGCCTCGTACACCTTCACGCGCCCAATCGTGTCGTCCGACTTGATGGTCAGCAGTTCCTGCAGCGCGTAGGCGGCGCCGTAAGCTTCCAGCGCCCACACTTCCATCTCACCGAAGCGCTGGCCACCGAACTGGGCCTTCCCGCCCAGCGGCTGCTGAGTGATCATCGAGTAGGGGCCGGTCGAGCGGGCGTGAATCTTGTCGTCGACGAGGTGGTGGAGCTTCAGCATGTACTTGTAGCCCACCGCGATCGGGTAGGGGAACGGCTCCCCGGAACGGCCATCGAACAGGCGCGCCTTGCCGAACTCGTCGATCAGGCGGTCGCCGTCGCGGTTCGGGCGGGCTACCGACAGCAGCCCGAGCAGTTCCTGAGCTTCCAGACCGTCGAACACCGGGGTGGCGATGGTCGAGTTCGGGTCGGCCACCAGGGCCTCCTCGCTCAGATGCTTCGTCCACTCTTCCCCGCGAGCCTTGGCTTCGCGCGCGTCCCAACCCTGGTGGGCAATCCACCCGGTGTGGAACTCGAGCACCTGGCCCACGTTCATCCGGCCCGGAACACCCATCGGGTTCAAGATGATGTCAACCGGAGTGCCATCTTCCAGGAACGGCATGTCCTCGACCGGCAGGATCTTCGAGACGACACCCTTGTTTCCGTGCCGACCCGCCAGCTTGTCACCAATGGTGATCTTGCGGCGCTGCGCCACGTAGACGCGAACGCTCTGGCGGACGCCGGGACCCAGGTCGTCGTCGTCCTCGTTGAACTCCTGCACCCCGATGACGATGCCTTCTTCACCGTGAGGGACCCGGAGCGAAGTGTCGCGCACCTCGCGGGCCTTCTCACCGAAGATGGCGCGCAGCAGGCGCTCTTCGGAGGTCAGCTCGGTTTCACCCTTCGGGGTGACCTTGCCGACCAGCAGGTCGCCGGCCTGGACTTCCGCCCCGATCCGGATGATGCCGCGCTCGTCGAGCTCAGCCAGAGCCTCTTCGGAGATGTTCGGGATGTCCCGGGTAATCTCTTCGACGCCGAGCTTGGTTTCGCGCGCGTCTACCTCGTATTCCTCAATGTGAATCGAGGTCAGGACGTCGTCTTCCACGATCCGACGCGACAGAATGATCGCGTCCTCGTAGTTCAGACCCTCCCAGGACATGTAGGCCACCAGCAGGTTCTTGCCCAGGGCCAGTTCGCCGCGATCGGTGGCGGGGCCGTCAGCGATCACGTCGCCAACCGCAACCACGTCGCCCTCGTTGACCAGGACGCGCTGGTTGGTGCAGTTACCCGGGTTGGAGCGCTCAAACTTCTTCAGCTTGTAGACGTCGCGGCCGCCCGCATCGGTGGAAACCTCCACCTTGTCGGCGGACACGTCGGTGACCACACCGGGGGTGCGGGCCAGAATCATGTCGCCGGCATCCAGGGCGGTGCGCCGTTCCATCCCGGTGCCCACCAGCGGGGCCTCGGTGGTCAGCAGCGGCACAGCCTGACGCTGCATGTTGGCCCCCATCAGGGCTCGGTTAGCATCGTCGTGCTCCAAGAACGGAATCAGGGAGGTACCGACCGACACCATCTGGCGAGCCGAAACGTCCATGTAGGTCACTTCGCTGGCCGGCATCAGGTTCGGGTCTTCCCCGGAGATGCGGCAGAGGACGAACTCTTCGGTGAAGTGTCCGTTCTCGTCGATGGGCGAGGAAGCCTGGGCGATGTTCTGCCCGAACTCATCGTCAGCGGTCAGGTAAACGATCTCGTCGGTGACCCGGCCGTCCTTGACCACGCGGAACGGGGTCTCGATGAAGCCGAACGGGTTGATCCGGGCGAAGGTGGCCAGCGAGCCGATCAGGCCGATGTTCGGGCCTTCAGGGGTCTCAATCGGGCACATCCGGCCGTAGTGCGACTGGTGGACGTCACGAACGTCCATCGAGGCGCGGTCACGGGACAGACCGCCCGGGCCCAGCGCGCTCAGACGCCGCTTGTGGGTCAGGCCCGCCAGCGGGTTGTTCTGGTCCATGAACTGGGACAGCTGCGAAGTACCGAAGAACTCCTTGATCGCGGCCACCACGGGGCGGTTGTTGATCAGCGAGTTCGGGGTGATCGACTCGGGCTCCTGGGTGGACATGCGCTCACGCACGGTCCGCTCCATCCGGGACAGACCCGTGCGGACCTGGCCCTGGATCAGTTCGCCCACGGCCCGGACGCGCCGGTTGCCGAAGTGGTCGATGTCGTCAGATTCGACCCGAACCTCGATCGGCTCGTCGCCACGCATGCCCGGCAGGGTCTTCTCACCCTGCTGCAGGGCCAGCATGTACTTGATCGCCGCCACCACGTCGTCAATCCGCAGGGTGGTGGCCTTGGGATCGGTGTTCAGCCCAAGCTTCTTGTTGATCTTGTAGCGTCCCACCTTGGCCAGGTCGTACCGGCTGTTCTCAAAGTAGAAGTTGTTCAGCAGGGTTTCGCCAGCTTCAGCGTTGGCCGGCTCACCCGGACGCACGCGCCGGTAAATGTCGGTCAGGGCCTCATCCTGCGTGTGCGCGGAGTCCTTTTCCAGGGTCTCCAGCAGCAGCGGGTAGTCCGCGAACTCGGTCCGAATTTCACTTTCGGTCAGGCCCAGGGCCTTCAGGAAGTGGGTGATGGACAGCTTCCGGCGTCGGTCGATCCGGACCGAAACGGCGTCGCGCTTGTCGATCTCAAACTCAAGCCAGGCACCGCGAGCGGGAATGAACCGGGCGGAGAACACCTCGCGGTCGGAGGTCTTGTCCAGCGCACGCTCGAAGTAGACACCCGGGGAGCGAACCAACTGGGAGACGACCACGCGCTCGGTCCCGTTAATGATGAAGGTGCCCTGCGGGGTCATCAGGGGGAAGTCCCCCATGAAAACGTACTGACCTTTAATTTCGCCGGTCTTGTGGTTGAAGAACTCGGCGCGCACGTACATCGGTGCGGCGTAGGTCATGTCCTTCTCTTTGGCCTCATCGATGGAGCACTTCGGGCTCTCAAGGGTCGGGGCCTGGAAAGACAGTGACATGGTCTTGCCCATGTCTTGAATCGGAGAAAGCTCAGCGAAAACTTCCTCTAGTCCGGAAACGTCCGGGATGTCGAATTGCCCATTCGCTTTTGCGGCTTCCACACGCGCTTTCCACGCGTCATTGCCAAGCAACCAGTCGAAACTCTGAATCTGCACGTCGAGCAGGTTCGGCGGTTGCAGCGGCTCGTGGAGCTTAGTGAAGGAAATACGGGTCTTGGGCTCAAATGCGGCAGATGAACTGGCAGCCAAAGGGGGTCCTTCCCAGCAAGGTTTCGGTGCGCACGTCCGCTCCCAGGTCCCTAACTGAACACTGATCTGGCACACCATGGCGCTTTACTGGTGTGTGGATACAGGTCACCTCGGACACTTGGGCGCAAGTATTCATAGTACGACTGAAGGTATGAGAGGGCAAGATCCTTGCGGGTGACGTTAGTCATCTTTGACCAGTCCGGATGCGCCTTTGCCAGTTTAGCGGACACTCCAGGCCGACGCCACTACCGGTCCCCGACAAGGTAAACTTGGACGCACCCCATTTTTACCCCTGTCGTTTTTGGAGGCCGTTGATCCGACATGGAAAAACCTCGAAATAAAGTCTCGTACGCCCTGTCGGAAGCCGCCTATCAGCTGATGCGTGAGCGCGGTATCGACGGTTTCACGGTGGAGGAGGTGGCCGAACGCGCCGGGGAGAGCACCCTGGCTTTCGGGGACTACTTCTCTGACTTGGAGGAGGCGGCCGCCTCGTTCCCCCTGGAAAAGCTGGCCCGGGTCTACACCGAAGCCGAGCCGGCCCGCCCCGGCGAGCCGGTCCTCGACCTGGTCTACCGCCTGACCCAGGCCCAGTTCGCCGCCGGTCTGCCCGAGGTGTTGGCCGAGTTGCGGGACCTGGTCGTGGTCAACCCGTCGATCCTTCCGCGCCTGGCAATCAACCACGCGATGCTGCTCCGGATCGGCCAGGATGAGACCTTCCGTTTGGCCGGGCCCAACGCGGACCGGTTGAAGGTCAACACCGTGGTTGGGGCCTTTTTCGGCGCGTTTGTCGCCACCTTGAGCGGGGACTTGGGCGCGGTCGATGTCGACCCCGATGAGTTCGTCACCCAGGTTTACCAGATGATCAAGGGTCACCTGCGCTAGCCCGGCTAGCCAAACACTCTGAAGCCGCCGAGGTCCCTTTCCGGGGCGGGTACGGCCCGAACCGAGGTGGGACGGGCCGCCGGGGGCCCCACCGCCGCTCGCTCGACCAGTTGATCAACCCGGTCGGCCGGTCCGCACAGGTAGGCTTCCACTTCCCGCTCCCCCACGTTTCGGACGTAGCCGGTCAGGTGGGCAGCCTGTGCCTGCTGCTGGAACCACCACCGGTAGCCCACGCCGGTGACCCGGCCCTGGATGTGGAGCTGGACGCATTTGCGGGGTTCGGGCTCGGTCATCGCGATCTCTACTCGGCCGGTTCGGCGTCCAGTTCGGCCTGGAGCTTTTCCACCTCGGCCTGATCGTGCCGGTTGGTCAGGTAGGCGTAGAGCACCGCGAACAGGCCCACCCCAATCAGGAAGTAGGAGCCCCAGCCCAGTTCTAGGCCGGCGTCGGGTTGCTGCAGGAGGGGCAGGAACGGGGTGGCCGCGGCAATGAAGCCGCCGCCAAGGAACAGGCGCCGCCACCTGATCCCCTCGTTGAGGCGGTCGATCTTCTTGCGAATGGCATCTTTGTCCACGGTTCCTCCGGCGCTGTTTGGGCGAGTCACCCTATTCTAACGGGTCGGGGTGGAACCGCTTCGGGCGAGGTGAGGGGCGCACGGGTGCGAAGGGCTGGCAAACGTATCTGAACGCTGGCAAAAGTTCGCCTTGCGGCCCGCCGGGAGCCTAAAACCCCCACGTTTGCCAGCATTAGCACACGTTTGCCATCGCCTGCCACTGGCAAACATACCCAAACGAAGGCAAACATGGGCTGAACCACCCACCACCGGCCCTCCAACCACACGTTTGCCAGCGTTCAGACACGTTTGCCAGCCAAACCACCCACCACCGGCCCTCCAACCACCCGCCAGCGCCCGGCACCACCTCGCACCCCCAGCTGTGCCCCAAATCCAGGCACCAAAAAGGGCTCCCCCGCTGAGCGGAGAAGCCCTTCTTGAATGTGTTGCAGTAAGAGAACTTACTTGAGGGTGACGGAACCGCCAGCAGCCTCGATCTCTTCCTTGGCCTTCTCGGCGTCTTCCTTCTTCGCGCCTTCCAGCACGGGGGAGGGAGCGCCATCAACCAGGTCCTTGGCTTCCTTCAGGCCCAGGCCGGTCAGGGCGCGGACGGCCTTGATGACGGCAATCTTCTTGTCGCCAGCGGAATCGAGAATAACGTCGAACTCGCTCTTCTCTTCTTCCTCGGCGCCGGCATCGCCAGCGGCCGGAGCGGCAACGGCCACAGCAGCCGGAGCGGCTGCGGTCACATCGAACTCTTCTTCGAAGAGCTTCACGAACTCGGAGAGCTCGAGCAGGGTCATTTCCTTGAACTGGGCAATCAGTTCTTCATTCGACAGCTTCGCCATGATTTTTCCTCTCAATCAGACACTATGACTAGTCAACAAAATACTGGGGTAGCTAACTGAGAGAGACTCAGGCAGCTTCTTCTTGCTTCTTTTCTGCCAGCGCGGCGCCCAGGCGGGCCAGCTTCGTGGGCAGCGCGTTGAACGCGTACGCAGCCTGCGAAACCTTCGCCTTCATGGCACCGGCCGCCTTGGCCAGAAGCACCTCGCGCGACTCAAGGTCAGCCAGACGCTTGACCTCGTCAACGGACAGCTTCTGCCCGTCCATCGCACCGGACTTAATCACGAGGGCCGGGTTGGCCTTCGCAAAATCACGTAGAGCCTTGGCAGCCTCCACGGGTTCACCACTCACAAACGCGATGGCGGTGGGCCCGTTCAGGTCTTCCGCTAGGAAGTCCATCCCAACCTCACGCACCGCGAGCGTTGCGAGAGTGTTCTTGACGACTGCGTAACTCACATCAGATCCGAGCGCGCGGCGCAGCTCCTTGAGCTGGCCCACGGTCAGACCCCGGTATTCGGTCAACAAGACAGCGCCGGAATCACGGAACTTGTCCGTCAACTCAGCGACTTTGGCTTGCTTATCAGCCTTCGCCATAATCCACCTCCCGACGACATCGATAACCTACATTTCCACCCGTGACCGCCTGGAACGCAAAAAACCCGGCGCGCAGGTGCACACCGGGTTCGATTCCCATGTTCACCTACGTCGGCTTCTTACAACCGGTTACCCGGTCCCGACGGTCATTGGTCTCACTCAGGATAGCAGCAGAAAGCGGCCAGGTTCCGCCTCGTCGGCGTGAACCTGGCCACCTTCCCCTGTCGCTAGGGCGCCGAGGGCGACTCGACGACGATCTTGCCGTCGATGATGTCCTGGCGGAGGTTCTCCACTTCCTGGTTCAGCTCGGGACCAACCACGTCCTCAAAGTCGTGCCAGGGAGCCAGTCCGACCCCTTCGTTGGCCAGGGTGCCCACGTAGTTGTCGCTGGTGAAGTTCCCGTCAACCAGGGACTTGATCGTGTCGTAGACCGCGTTGCCGATCTCCTTCATCACGGAGGTGAGGATCACGTCGGAGTAGTTCGGCTCGGAGATGACGCCGTCGGTGTCCACCCAGATGACCGCGGTGTTGCCCGCGGCCTGGGCCGCCGCCAGCGCACCGGTGGAAACCTTGCCGGCCACGGGCAGGAGCACGTCGGCCCCCTGCTCGATCAGCTGCTCGGAGAACTGCTTGCCCTTGGCCACGTCCTCGAAGTCGCCGGTGGCCATCCCGTCCTGGGCAGCCTTATCCCACCCCAGCACCTGCACGTCGGCCGCGTGGACCTCGTTGTACTTTTGGACGCCATCCCAGAAGCCGTCGGCGAAAAGCATGGTCGGGGCCATCCGCCCACCCAGGAAGGTACCGACCTTCCCGGTGGTGGAGACGCCGGCAGCGGCGTAGCCCGCCAGGTAGGACGCTTCGGCGGTGTCAAAGACGATCCCCTTAGCGTTGTCGTGCTCGGTCGGGAACACGTCGTCCACCAGGGCAAACTTGGCGTCGGGGTTGGCCGCGGCCGCCTCGTCCATCTGCGGGGTCATCATGAAGGAGACGCCCACGACCAGGTCGCACCCTTCGGAAATGAAGTTCTGGATCGCCGGTTCGTAGTCTGAGTCGGCGAAGGTTTCCACCACGGCAATTTCGACGCCGAGGTCTTCCTTGGCCCGGTTAAAGCCCTCCCAGGCAGACTCGTTGAATGACTTGTCCTGCAGGGTGCCCAGACCCGCCACCATGCAGGCTTTCAGGTCGGCCCCTCCGGCCGAGGCAGCGCCGTCGGACGACTGGTTGGTGTCGGTCGACTGCTCCGAACCGGAGCTGGACGAATCGGGGGCCGAGCCGCAGGCGGACAAGGATAGGGCTGCAACTGCCGCCACGGCGGACAGGATTGCAGGTCTGGTTGACTTCAAAGCGCCTCCTCAGAGTTGTAATTTGCCTCTGATCTTAGCGGGTTCTTTCCCTAGGATGGATTTCATGAGCATTCAGAGCTGGAACAGCGTCCAATCGGCCGAGCTGGAGATGGCCACCTCGTTGGCCCTGGTCACCCCGGGTGAGTACCTGCCCCGCCAGGGACCGGATCCACGCCTGCTGATCCTGCTGCACGGCCTGACCGGGAACCACACGCAGTGGCTGGTCCGGGCTGACCTGCAGGAGCTGGCCGACCGCCACAACCTGGTGATTGCCCTGCCCGATGGCCAGCGCTCCTTCTGGCTCAACCAGGTGCACGGGCTCCGCTGGGGAGCCTGGGTCGGGGCGGAACTGCCCGCCCTGCTGGCCCGCCGCCTCCGGCTCAGCCCGGACCGGCCCCTGATTGGCGGGCTCTCGATGGGCGGCTACGGCGCCCTTCGAGCCGCGTTCGACTACCCCCGCACTTTTGCGGGCGCCTTTTCCCTGTCCGGCACGTTGGACGTGACCGAGCCGGCCTTCCGCGGTCGGCACCCGGACCTGTATCAGATCGGGTTTGGCAGCGCCGAGGCGGCCCGGCCCGAAGACGACCTGGTGGCCCGGGCCGCGGGCTCGGCCGAGTTGCCGCCGGTGTTTGCCTCCTGCGGGACCGGGGATCGGCTGTTGGACCAGAACCGGCGTTTTGCCGAGGCGATGGGCCGGTCCGGGCACCGGGTGGAGTATCGGGAGGGGCCGGGCGAGCACAATTTTGCTTTCTGGACCCATTGGCTTCCCGTGGCCACCGAGTGGACCCTGGCGGCCGCCTCCGACTGAGCCCGGCTGAAAAGACCCCAAAACGCCAAGCGGCGCCACCCGGGTGGGTAGCGCCGCTGGAAACCTGGGGTTGGATTTAGTCCTCGAGCAGGTTCTTGGTCTTGCTGGGGTCAACCGGGATGCCCGGCCCCATGGTGGTGGAGACGCCCGCCTTCAGCAGGTAGCGACCCTTGGCCGCAGCCGGCTTGAGGCGCAGGACCTCGTCCAGCACCGCGGCGTAGTTTTCCACCAGCTGCTCAGCGGTGAAGTCGGTCTTGCCCACGATGAAGGGCACGTTGCCGTGCTTGTCGACGCGGAACTCGATCCGGCCGCCCTTGATCTCCTTGACCGCCTTGGCCACGTCCATGGTCACGGTGCCGGTCTTCGGGTTGGGCATCAGGCCACGAGGACCCAGCACGCGGCCCAGTCGGCCGACCTTGCCCATCATGTCGGGGGTAGCAACCGCCACGTCGAAATCGGTGTAGCCCTTGGCCACCTTTTCGATCAGCTCGTCGCCGCCAACTTCGTCGGCCCCGGCTTCTTCCGCCTGCGTTGCCTTGTCGCCAACAGCAAAGACCAGGACCCGAGAGGTCTTGCCGGTGCCGTTAGGCAGGCTGACGGTGCCGCGAACCATCTGGTCCGCCTTCCGCGGATCCACGCCGAGGCGGAACACGCCTTCAACGGTGGACGGGAAAGAGGTAACCGAGGTTTCCTGAGCGAGTTTCAACGCTTCGAGGGGGGTGTACAGCACGCCGGAAACGATGCGTTCCGCCGCTGCGCGGTATTTCTTAGAGCGCTTAGCCATTCTGCTTCTCTCCTTGCAGTCGTGGTTTTTCGGGCAGCGCGGCCCAACCACTGAATAGTTATTTAGGCGTCTACCGTGATGCCCATGGAGCGGGCGGTGCCGGCAATGATCTTCATCGCGGCGTCAACGTCGTTGGCGTTCAGATCCTGCATCTTGGTCTCCGCGATTTCGCGCACCTGAGCCTGGGTCAGCTTGCCGACCTTGGCGGTGTGCGGGGTGGCGGAGCCCTTGGGAACGCCAGCAGCCTTCTTGATCATTTCCGCGGCCGGAGGGGTCTTGGTAATGAAGGTGAAGGAGCGGTCTTCGTAAACGGTGATCTCGACGGGGATGATGTTCCCGCGCTGGGATTCTGTGGCCGCGTTGTAGGCCTTGCAGAACTCCATGATGTTGACGCCGTGCTGACCAAGCGCCGGGCCCACGGGCGGGGCCGGGTTGGCCTGACCGGCGGGAATCTGGAGCTTGATGAGCCCAGTGACCTTCTTCTTAGGTGCCATTGTTTGGGTCCTTCTTCAATGAACTGGTTTGGACGAGGCGGCTGCCGCGCCCAGTTGCGCGCACCGAGAGCGCACGCAAGCATCTACTTTACTTCGCCCAACTTGGTTTCCTGCAATCTCGTGGGCGATCTCACCCCGCTCGGAGCGGGAGGTGAACTTGGGGGCGCCGGATCTAGGCGTCGGCCTTCTGGACCTGGTCAAACGAGAGCTCCACCGGGGTTTCGCGCTCGAAGATGGTGACCAGCACCTTCAGCTTCTGCGTCTCGGGCATGATCTCCGAGATTTCCGCGTTCAGCTCGGCGAAGGGGCCGTCGGTGACGGTGACAACCTCGCCAATTTCGAAGTCGACGTTGATTTCCGGCTCGGGGGCGGCCACGGCCGTCTCCACGCCGGCGGCCTGGGCGGCGGCCAGCACGCCCGGGGTCAGCATCTCGACGACCTCGTCAATCTGGAGGGGTACCGGGTTGTACTGGTCCCCCACGAAGCCGGTGACGGCCGGGGTCTCTTTGACGACACGCCAGGAGGACTCATCCAGGTCCATGCAGACCAGGACGTAGCCCGGGATCCGCACCCGCTGCACCTTCTTGGGCACGGTGTTGTGGATCTCGATGACCTCTTCCATCGGCACCTCCACCCGGAAGATCTTGTCCTCCATGTGGTAGTTGGTGATCCGCTGTTCCAGGTTGGCCCGGACTTTGCGCTCGTGGCCGGAGTAGGTGTGGACGACGTACCAGTCGCCCAGTTCGCTCATCACGTCAATGCGAAGCTGCTCAATCGGGTCGAGCTCCGCGGCGGCTTCCACCGGGGCCAGCTCTTCCTCGGAGGCGGGGGCCAACTCCTCGGCCACCTCGGCCACCTCAACCACTTCGGCGTCGGCCAGCTCAGCTTCGGCGGCCGGCTCGCCGATCTCTAGGTCCCAGGATTCTTCCAGGTCGGACATTGGTTCCTCCTCACACGCCGCACCCACCGTGTTTGCGGCAACGTTCTTATCGTAGAAGAAACCCGCCTACAGGATCCTGTGGCGGGCTTGCTCTAAACGAAAACTAATGTGTTTATTTTAGCGAAGATGAAGTCGACCAGGCCGGTAAAAGCCATGAGAACGGCCACAAAGACGATGACCACGACGAAGTACTGCCGCCATTCCTCCATCGTCGGGTAGCGAACCTTCTTCAGTTCCCCGATCACCTCGCGCAGGAACAGGGCGATGCGCTGGAAAATATTGCGCTTGTGCTCAAAGGACTCATCATCGCGGCGGCGCGTGGCGCCGGACTTGGTCCGGTCGGCCGACTGCTTGCCAGCCTCCGACGGGTTCGCGGTGTCAGTCACTTACTGTTCCTTCGGTGTGGGGATTGGCCAGACGCCATTGTATTAATACCTTAGCAGGGCAGGCGGGACTCGAACCCACAACCGCCGGTTTTGGAGACCGGTGCGCTACCAATTGCGCCACTGCCCTACAGCTCCACCGCAGCGCGGTGTTCGCCTGAACGAGTGTAACGGCCGGACTAGGCCCATGTCCAACTGTGAACACTCCTAGTGACGTGGGCAATATTATGCGACCATTATTCGCGTGAGTAAAGAACCATTGCACCGAGTTTCTGCCCGTCTAGCCGCTATTGCCCCCTCGGCCACCCTGGCCGTGGACGCGAAGGCAAAAGCCCTCAAGGCCGCCGGCCGGCCGGTTATCGGCTACGCCGCCGGTGAGCCCGATTTCCCCACCCCGGAGAACGTGGTGGAGGCGGCCCTGCGCGCCGCCAAGGAACCCTCCTCCTACAAGTACTCGCCGGCGGCCGGCCTCCCCGCCCTGCGCGAGGCGGTCGCCCAGGTGACTTCACAGTCCAGCGGGATCGCCACCGACGCCAGCCAGGTGCTGATCACCAACGGTGGCAAGCAGGCCGTGTTCCAGGCGTGCGCGGCCCTGATCAACCCCGGCGACGAAGTCCTCCTGCCGGCCCCCTACTGGACCACCTACCCCGAGACCATTCAGTTGGCCGGGGGCGTGACCGTTCCGGTGGAAGGCTCGTTTGAGAACGGCTACAAGGTGAGCGTGGAACAGTTGGAGGCGGCCCGCACCGAGCGCACCGTCGCCCTGATCCACTGCTCCCCCTCGAACCCGACCGGCGCCGTCTACACCGAAGAGGAGACCGCCGCCATCGGCCAGTGGGCCCTCGAAAACGGGATCTGGGTCATCAGCGACGAGATCTACGACCACCTGGTTTACGGCGACGCCAAGTTCACCTCGATTCTGACCACCACGCCGGAACTGGCCAACCAGACCGTCCTGCTGAACGGGGTGGCCAAAACCTACGCCATGACCGGCTGGCGGGTCGGGTGGATGACCGGACCGGCCGACGTGATCAAGGCGGCCACCTCGTTCCAGTCCCACGCCACCTCGAACGTGAACAACATTGCGCAGAAGGCAGCCCTGGAGGCCTTGACCGGACCGCAGGACGAGATCGAGCGGATGCGGCAAGCTTTCGATCGGCGTCGGATCCTGATGGTGGATCTGCTGCGGGCCCTGCCCGGCTTTGAGGTTCCCGTCCCCGACGGCGCGTTCTACGCGTTCCCGCGGGTGCAGGGGCTGATCGGACGCGAGATTCGGGGCCGGACCCCGCAGAACACCACCGAGTTGGCGGAGATCATCCTGGACGAGGTGGAGGTGGCTTTGGTGCCCGGCGAGGCTTTCGGCACGCCCGGTTACCTGCGCCTTTCCTACGCGTTGGGTGAGTCCGACCTGGTCTCGGGTCTGGAGCGGATTCAGGGACTCCTCTCCTAAGGGCCTGTGGAACAATGGGGACATGAATCTGGTTCCCTATCTCAGTTCCACAGCCACCCCTCGGGCCACGGTCCTGCTCATCCACGGTTTTGGGGAGCATCACCGGCGGTACCTGCCGTTCATTTCGGCTCTCAACCAGCGGGGCTATGACGTCTGGACCTTTGATTTCACGGGTCACGGTCATAGCCCCGGCCCGCGCGCCCGGGTCGACGTGGCCCGCCTGATTGGCGAACACCTGGAGGCCCGCCGCGAGCTGCGCGAGGTTTCCCGGACGGAGAAGACCTTCCTCTTTGGCCACTCGATGGGCGGCCTTGTGACGCTAGCTTCCACCCTGCTGGACCCCTCGGACCTGGCCGCGACCGCGGTCACCGGCCCGGCGCTGCGGCCGCTGCCAAAAGTGCACCCGCTGCTCTCCCGCTTGGCCCGGGCGGCCGGCCGGATTGTCCCCGGGTTTCCCACGGTGGAGTTGGCGCGCGACCGCCTCTCCCACGACCCGCAGGTGCTGATCGACCTGGCGAACGATCCGCTGGCTTTCGCCGGTAAGGTACCGCTGCTGACCGCCTCCTCCATGATTGAGCAGGGCGCCCGCGTAATTGAGAACGCCCCCATGCTGTCGGTGCCGGTGCTGATTCTGCACGGTTCCGAGGACGCTTTGGCCGATCTGGAAGGTTCGGCCGAGTTTGTGGTGGCCGCCCCCGATCAGGCCGAGATGATTATTGTCGACGGGGCCTACCACGAGGTCCTCAACGAGCTGAACGGCGAGCGCAGCGGGCAGGAAATCATCGACTGGTACGACCGGTGGTAGCTGATCTGCGTGCCCTCCCCAAGGCACATCTGCACCTGCATTTCACGGGGGCCATGCGCCCGTCCACCATGCGTGAACTGGCTGAGTCGACCCACACGCGCCTGCCCGCCCACCTGCTGGAGGCGGACCCGCTGAAGGTTCCCGCGGACGCCCGCGGCTGGTTCCGGTTTCAGCGCTCCTACGACGCGGCCCGCGCCCTGGTTCGGTCCGAAGAAGTCATGCGCCGGATTGTGCGCGAGGCCGCCGAGGACGACGCGGCCGAGGGGTCGGTTCGCCTGGAGATGCAGGTGGACCCCACCAGTTACGCCCCCTGGGTGGGGGGTCTGACGCCGGCGCTGGAGATCGTCCTGGACGAGGCGAAGGAGGCTTCGCGCGCGACCGGGGTGCAGGTGGCCATCATCGTGGCCGCCTCGCGCACCCGGCACCCGCTCGACGCGCGCACGCTGGCTCGGTTGGCCGGCAACTATGCCGGGGACGGGCCGGGGGAAGTGGTTGGGTTCGGCCTCTCCAATGACGAGCGAGTCGGGCACACGGCAGATTTTTCCGCCGCGTTTCGCATTGCCCGGAACGCTGGGCTGGCGGGGGTGCCTCACGGCGGCGAACTGCTGGGGCCCTCGTCTTTGCGCGAGGTGGTGGGGCACCTGAAGCCGGCGCGGATTGGACACGGCGTGCGTTCCACCGAGGATCTGGATCTGCTGACCCGCCTGGTCGACGACGGCATTTCCTTCGAACTCTGCCCCTCGTCGAACGTGAACCTGGGGGTTTACGCCACCGCCGGTGACGTGCCGCTGCGCCAACTGGTCCAGTCGGGGGCGCGGGTGGCGCTGGGGGCCGACGACCCGCTCCTGTTCCGGTCGCGACTGGTGGACCAGTACCGCCTCGCCCGCGAAGCCCACGGGTTTAGCGACGCGGAACTGGCCGCTTTGGCGGAGGGCAGCATCGAGGCCTCACTGGCATCCGAGGCGGACAAGGCCCGGTGGAAAGGGCAGATTCGCGCCTGGCTGGCCGCCAGCGGAACCTAACTCTGGCATTTTGTCGTGACATTCGCTTGACATCGGCTGCAGCTTGTCCTTATCTTGTTGACAGTCGGGGCACAGCCGCCCAACCCTTCATCGGCCGAACTCCCTCAGACCCAAAGGCAACGAAATGAGAATTGGCATCATTGGCGCTGGCCGCATCTCCAAGGTTCACGCTCGGGCCGTCGCGGCGCACCCCGAGGCAGAGCTGGTCCTGGTCGCCGACCCAGTCCTGTCCGCCGCACAGGCGCTGGTAGCCCAGTACGGTGGCCGGGCCACCGACGACCCCGACCAGGTGCTGACCGGGGTCGACATCGATGCCGTCATCATCTGCTCCCCCACCACCTTGCACGCTCAGCAGGTCCTGACTGCAGTTAGGGCCGGCAAGCCGGTCCTGTGCGAGAAGCCGGTGGCAGCCACCGTGGCGGAGGCGCGCGAGCTGGAACAGGCCCTGGCCGGACTGGATGCCCGCGTAATGGTCGGGTTCAACCGGCGTTTCGACCCATCTTTTGCCGCCGCCAAGGCCGCGGCCCTGGCCGGAAAACTGGGCGAGGTGGAACAGGTGACCATCACCTCGCGCGACCCCGCAGCCCCCTCCAAGGAGTACATTGCCACTTCGGGCGGGATCTTCAAGGACATGAGCATCCACGACCTGGATATGGCTCAGTTCCTGATCGGCGAGATTGCCCAGCTGAGCGCGGTCGGGATGAACATGGACCCGGACCTGGTCGATACCGGGGATTTTGACGGCGCCGTCGTCACCCTCGTGTCGAAAACCGGCAAGGTGGCTACCGTGATCAACTCGCGCCACTGTGCGACCGGCTACGACCAGCGGCTGGAGATCTTCGGGCAGGCGGGCTCCGCCGTGGTCGACAACTTGCGTCCCACTGCCCTGGCGCTCAACACGGCCGAGTATTCGGGAGCGCAGGACCCGTACCTGGACTTCTTCCTGGACCGCTACGTCGAGGCCTACGCGCTGGAACTGGCCGCGTTTGTCGAGGCGGTCCAGGCCGGCTCGCCCCTGTCCCCCTCACTGCACGACGGGGTTATCGCCCTGGAACTGGCAGCGGCGGCCGAGCAGGCAGCCCGAACAAACTCCACCGTCTTCCTCTCCTAATCGCTCCTTCGAGCAGGGGTCGTCGTCCACCGGACGTCGACCCCTTTTTGTTCTGTCAACCTGCTCTAGCTTCGGTCCCGACCGAGGGTGAAAACCGTCGGCCCGGGTCCAAATTACGGACGCCCGTTTGTCTTGTCATTAAATGCGCCACCCGCCTGGATTGGCGTCCTGGTGCGGCTCTTCCGTGCGCCGATTGCGTTATGTATCGGGCGTTCTAGTAACCTATGGGCGTCGCCCTTTAGCTAGGAGAGCTCTTCCGTGTTACCAAACCGTGACCTTTGTTTGCCCGTCGGGATGCCAGTTAAAAATCCTCACCCCCGGGTCGATATTATAACTTTGAGACAACAACCGAGGCACATTCTGCTCAAATGACTTGACATAGTCTAGGACTAATGTCAGCATTGCCTAACAAGACGAGGCACTAGTCATAGACGACCGACCGGGATCGCCCCGGGCACTGTCCAGCAGTAAACGAAAAGATCAGCAAGGAGGCTGAGGGTGAGTACACCTGCAACCAGCACCGAAGCCGGCCCCGGCGCGTCCGCCGGGGAGATCCTGCTTGAAGCTCGGGGAATCTCCAAGTCATTCCCCGGGGTGAAGGCACTCCAAAACGTGGACTTTACGCTCCGCGGAGGCCAAATCCACGCGCTCGTCGGGGAGAACGGCGCCGGCAAGTCAACCCTGATGAAGATCCTCTCCGGCATCTACCAGCCGGACGAGGGGGAGATTCGCTACCGCGGGAAGCAGATCACCCTGCCAAACCCGCTGTCAGCCCAGCAGACCGGCATCTCGGTGATTCACCAGGAGTTCTTCCTGATGAACCACCTGACGGTCGCGCAGAACATGTTTATCGGGCGCGAGCCCAAGCGGTTCGCGGGCCTACTGAACGACGAACACGCCCTGAACAAGAAGGCCGGGGAACTACTGGACCGGCTCGGCGTCAAGATTGACCCCCGAATCCAGGTGGGCCGACTGACGGTAGCGGCCCAGCAGATGGTGGAGATCGCCAAGGCGCTCTCGTTCAACTCGTCCGTGCTGATCATGGATGAGCCGACCGCCGCCCTGACCGACTCTGAAGTGGACACCCTGTTCGGCATCATGGACAACTTCGTCACCTCCGACACCGGGATTGTCTACATCTCTCACCGGATGGAAGAGATTAGGCGCAAGGCCACCGAGGTGACCGTGCTGCGCGACGGCACCCTCGTCGAAACCCGGTCGGCCCAGGACCTGACGATTCCGGAAATCATCAAGCTGATGGTAGGCCGGGAGATCGCGGCCGACGTCCGGCCCGAACCCCGCGCCGAAACTGAGCCGGTGCTGGAGGTCGAGAACCTCAGCACCTCCGACCTGCTCAAGGATGTCAGCTTCACCCTGGAGAAGGGCGAGATCCTTGGCTTTGCCGGGCTGATGGGCGCCGGTCGGACCGAAACCGCCCGGGCCCTGATCGGCGCCGACCCGCGCACGGGGGGCACGGTCAAGATCAACGGGAAAGTGGCCCGCATTTCGAGCCCCCGCGACGCGGTCGCCCAGGGGATTGGCTACCTGTCCGAAGACCGGAAGCGCTACGGCCTGATTCTGAACCAGGACGTGACCGCCAACACGGTTCTGCCCTCGCTCAGCAAGTTCACCCGGGCCGGCCTGCTCGAAGACGGGAAGATGCGAGAAGTGGCCAGCAAGTGGGTGGAGGTCCTGCGGACCCGAACCCCCTCGGTCCGCCAGCGGATCCGCAACCTGTCGGGCGGCAACCAGCAAAAGGTCGTCCTGGCCAAATGGCTGGAACGGGACTGCGACGTCCTGATCTTTGACGAGCCGACCCGCGGAATCGACGTCGGCGCCAAGCAGGAGATCTACGACCTGCTCGACCAACTCACCGACCAGGGCAAGTCCATCATCATGATCTCTTCCGAGATGGAAGAGATCCTGCGGATGTCCGATCGGATTGCAGTGATGTGCGACGGGCGCATCACGGGGTTCCTCTCCAACGAGGAAGCCACCCAAGAAAACATCATGGAACTAGCGACCAAATTCCAAGACCTGGAAAAGCAGACAAGTGAGGCTGCCTAATGTCAACGACCACTGACGCGATTAGCACCAACACGCAGAAACGCCGGGGTCTGCCCGAGCACTACAAGGCGTTCTTGCAGCAAGCGATGATCGTCCTCGTCCTGATCCTACTCATGGTGTTCTTCACCGTGATGAAGCCGACCTTTGCCAGCTGGTCCAACATTTCCTCGCTGCTCCTGGCCTCGGTGGTGACGGGGATTCAGGCCCTGGGCCTCTCGTTCGTCATCGCCACCGGCGGGATCGACCTGACCCCCGGTCTCGGGATGGCGGCCACCTCGGTCTTCGCGGCCCTCCTAATTGCGCACGAGGGCGGGCTGGGCCTGCCGCTATGGGTTGGGATTATCGGCGGGCTGGCCGCCGGTGCCCTGCTGGGGGTGATCAACGGTTTCCTGGTCTCCTACGTCAGAATGCAGCCAATGATCGCCACCCTAGCCATGATGATGGTCTGTTGGGGCGCCGCCCTGGTGATGGCCAACGGCAAAACCATCTCGCTGCGCTCGGTGACCGGCTACGACCAGATCGCGGTGGGTGAGCTGATCCCGGGGGTCCCCAACGGCGTCCTGATCCTGGTGGTGCTGGCGATCATCGCCGGGGTCCTGATGAACAAGACTTCGGTCGGGCGCTACGCGCTGGCGATCGGCTCCAACGAGGAAGCCACCCGCATTTCCGGGGTCAACACCCAACGCTGGAAGGTCCTGGCCTACGTAATTGCCGGTGTCTTCACCGGAATCTCCGGGATCCTGATGTCCTCACGCCTGTCGGCTGCTCAGCCCACCCTGGGTCAGGGCTACGAAATGTACGCCATCGCGGCGGCCGTTATCGGCGGCACCTCGCTGCGCGGCGGACGCGCCTCGATTTTCGGGGCCGTCATCGGCGCGGTCACCATTCAGACCCTCTTCAACGGTCTGACCGTGATGGGAGTTCAGGACCAGTGGCAAAAGGTTGTCCTGGGCCTGGTCGTCCTGATCGCCGTCTTCGTCGACATTATGCGTCGCGGCGGCAAAGAAGAATAGTCCCCTCCCAACGATCCAAGAAACCCATTTGATGAGGAGAAACATTGTGAAGAAGCAAACCCTGGCCGCAACGGCCGCCCTGGTTCTCGCCGCGTCGCTGGGGGCCTGTTCCAGCGGCTCTGACGGGGCCGCCTCGGGCGAGTCCGCGGCCCCCAGCGGTGACGGGTCCGCCTCGGGCCGCATTGCCCTGATTGCCAAAGCCAACTCGGCCGAATACTGGATGCGAGTCAAAGAAGGCGCCATGGCCGCCGGCAAAGACCTCGGCATCGAAGTGACCTTCAATGGCCCCGACACCGAATCCGAAGGCGACAAGCAGCTGAACCAGCTGGACTCGGCCATCAACGACGCTCCCATGGCGATCGGCTTCGCCCCGCAGGACGGTGCGCAGGACGGCGCCCCCCGCCTGATGGACAAGGCGAACGAGGCCGGCATTCCCGTGATCATCTTCGACACGCCGTTGAGCAGCTCTGACGTTCCGATCGCCACCGTCGCCTCCGACAACGAGGGGATGGGGGCCGAGGCCGCCGAGCAGATGGCCGAGATGATTGGCAACAAAGGAAAGGTAGCCATCATCGCCCACGGTGAGGTCGGCACCGCCGCCGCCCGTCGCGACGGCTTCAAGAACTGGCTGGCGGAGAACGCCCCCGACGTGGAAGTGGTTGACGTTCAAAACGGCGAGTCTGATCCCGCCAAGTCCCGCGACAAGGCCCAGGGCATCCTGCAGGCGCACCCGGACCTGGTTGGCTTCTACGGCACTGACGACGACTCGACCATCGCGATTGCCGACGAGGTGGCCTCCAAGGACATGGACGTGAAGATCATCGGGGTGGACTCCAGCCCCGACGTGATCACCCTGCTGAAGGAAGGCAAGATCAACGGCGTCATCGTCCAGAACCCGTTCGGGATGGGCTACAAGACCGTGGAACTGCTCTACAAGGCAGCCCAGGGCGAAATGCCGGCTGAGAAGAACATCGTCTCTGAGTCGCTGTGGGTCACCCAGGAGAACCTGGAAGACCCGGAGGTGCAGCAGGTCATCGGCTAACCAGCCGCAGACGGGCGGGGCCACCAGGCGTGCCCCTTCGAGCCTGAACCGAGCAGTTCGGTTTGGGTTCGGGGGCGGGCCGGTGGCCCCGTCCTTTTGTCTGCGCCGGGTGGGGGTGGGGTTGTGGGGGTTTGCGGGTGGGGTTGGGGGTTCGGAGGTGGGGGGTGCTGGGGTTTGCGGGTGTGGGTGTAGCTGAACGCTGGCAAACATGCCCAAACGCTGGCAAAACCCGGGCCCACACCCCCAAATCAGCCCAAACAGCCAACGTT
>WPCI01007142.1_pt1 | contig 62079 bp, 51 predicted proteins | sample 5399871 | NCBI WGS metagenome assembly WPCI01 (sample SAMN12869469, study PRJNA574797) | sludge metagenome | isolation source: wastewater treatment of pH7 | place: China:Beijing | collected 2019-05-20 | reverse complement strand
AAAAGGTACCCATATAGGTACCTTTTCTAATAGTTTTTTAGCAGAAACAACTGCATCCGATAATGATTAATAGAATAAATAATACAACTAATAAAGCAAATCCTCCAGCGAAAGCAAAGAAGTTAGGTGGGGGATCAACTGTCCGTAAAAGTCCGATTGGTGTGGGCTAATAATCAGTGGGGGATGAACAAAACCCCCACTGATTAAAGTTTCAATTTATTACATCTACTTTTAACACCTGATACTAATAGTATGCTATAATATGAATTAGCAACAAAAAGGAAAGGAATTAGTAAAATGACATTAGAAAATACTAAAAATTTAAAAAAACAAGTTGCTCCATATGAAAAATCAACAATTAAAAAAAGTGTGTGGCAACTTATTAACACAGTCGTGCCATTTGTTGTTTTATGGTATCTCGCTTATAAAAGTTTGTCTGTTTCTTATCTGTTAGCATTAGTTCCATCTTTGTTAGCTGCTGGTTTTATGACGCGAATTTTCATAATTTTTCATGATTGTACCCATTATTCATTCTTTAAAAGTCGACGTGCAAATAGAATAGTAGGTACATGTATGGGTGTGTTAACGTTATTCCCATTTGATCAATGGGGGCATGAGCATGCGATTCATCACGCTACAAGTGGTAATTTAGATAAGCGAGGTACAGGAGATATTTGGACGCTTACAGTCGATGAATATGTAGCTGCACCATTTAGACTTCGTTTAGCATATCGTTTATATCGCAATCCATTCGTTATGTTTGGATTAGGTCCGATTTATGTTTTCTTGCTTAAAAATAGATTTAACCGAAAAGGTGCAAGACAGAAAGAACGTATGAATACGTATTTGACGAATATTATTATCGTTGCTGTAGTAGCAATACTTTGCTGGGCAATAGGATGGCAATCGTTCCTATTAGTACATGGTACGATATTCTTAATTGCAGGTTCAGTAGGGATTTGGCTGTTTTACGTACAGCACACATTCGAGGATTCTTACTTTGAAGAAGATAAAGATTGGGAATATGTGAAAGCGGCAGTAGAAGGAAGTTCATTTTATAAACTTCCAAAAATCTTGCAATTCTTAACTGGTAATATTGGATTTCATCATGTTCACCATTTAAGTCCAAGAGTACCTAACTATAAACTAGAAGAGGCACACAATAATACGCTTCCGTTAAAAAATGTACCAACAATTACACTTGCTACAAGCTTACGATCACTCCGTTTCCGTCTTTGGGATGAGAAAAGTAACAATTTTGTTAGCTTTAAAGATGTAAAAAATATAATTAAAAATAATGTTTCTGTTCGGGTGAAATCGGAATTATAATTTCATCGGCTATAAAACTCCCCCTTAATCATTTTCGATTTAAGGGGAGTTTTTGTTATATATAACGGATATTGAGGACGTGGAATACTCATATGTAGGTATAAATTAAAGAATAGGATAATCATATTATGTAAACAAGATAAAACATCATTTTTTTTATTATTGTGAAGGATATCATACATATATAATGGAAAGCAAAAGCTGGATGAGAGTAATGATGAGAACAGAAACAACGTAATAAAATAATTCTTTCAAAAGGAAGGGGAATGAAAGATGTTGAAATTACAAGGAAAATACAATGAAGCGAAAGTATTTACGAATAACGTTGATGAGACTGCGACAGGGCAGATTATTGATCTTTGTAACCAAGAATTTGTAAAGGATAGTCAAATTCGTATTATGCCAGATACACATGCGGGAGCAGGGTGTACGATTGGGACAACAATGACAATACAAGATAAAATCGTTCCTAATCTTGTAGGGGTAGACATTGGTTGTGGTATGGAAGTTGTTGTAATTGATAAGAAAAAAGAAGAAATTAATTTCGATTATTTAGACGAAACAATTCGTAAATTCGTTCCAAGTGGTTTTCGTATCCGAGATAAAGAACATCGATTCTCAAAAATGATTGATTTTGATGGTGTGAGAGCACCATTTACATTACAACGCGCTCAAAAAAGTATAGGTACTCTTGGAGGAGGGAATCATTTCATCGAACTAAATGAAGACGATAAAGGGAATGTATATATTGTCATTCATAGTGGTTCTCGTAATTTAGGAAAGCAAATAGCAGAGTATTATCAGAACTTCGCATATGAACAACTCATTGATGTTACATCAATGAAAGATGAGATTATTAAGAGATTAATGAAAGAAGGGAGAGAAAAAGAAATACAAGAAACTTTACGTGGAATAAAGAAGCCTAATATTCGAAAAGAATTAGCTTATTTAGAAGGACAGGGATTCAAAGATTATATGAATGACATGAATATTGCTCAAAAGTATGCTGCGTTAAATCGTAAAGCAATGATCGATGAAATTGTTACGAAAATGGACTGGAAAGTAACCGATCAATTTACTACAATACATAACTATATAGACATAGAAAATATGATTCTACGAAAAGGTGCTATTTCAGCTCAGAAAGATGAACGAGTCATTATTCCAATTAACATGAGAGATGGTTCAATTATTGCATTTGGTAAAGGTAATCCAGACTGGAATTTTTCTGGTCCGCATGGGGCAGGACGTATCATGAGTCGTAAGAAGGCTAAAGAATCATTGAGTCTAGAGGAATTTCAAAATACGATGACAGAGGTTTGGACTACATCAGCAGTGGAAAGCACAATTGACGAGGCACCAATGGTTTATAAGCCAATGGATGAAATTATTGGAAATACAAAAGAAACAATAGATATAAAGCACATTATTAAGCCATTATATAATTTTAAAGCGAATTAAAATGATAAAAGACCGCACATAAGGTAAAAGCTATGTGCGGTCTTTTATATATAAGTATAGTATTACATAGTTTCGCTAATTTTACTTTCACTACGAGTGTTAGTAGCAATTCTTTTCTTAACTTTAAAGTGATAGTACGTGTAGCAAAAGATAATAAATGGTACAGTGCAATAGATTCCTAGTCGTTGTTCAGGGATAAAAATAAGACTGATTAATATAATGCCATACAATCCAAAACCAAGAATTGGTACAAGTGGATAAAGTGGAGTTTTGAACTTTAAGTCTTCTAATTTTCCACCGTCTGCTACATAATGTTTCCGGAAAAAGAATTGAGAGACACAAATTGACATCCAAACAATGATTGTTATGACGCCAGAAATGGAAATTAACCATAAGTAAACAGTTTCAGCAGCTACTACGCTTGTCAAAAGAGAAAAAGCAGAAATAGCAATTGTCATAATTAAAGCGTTTAAAGGTATTCCTCGTGATGATAATTTCTTTAAAAAGGCTGGAGCCATTTCATTTTTGGATAATGACCAAAGCATACGAGTTGCCGCGTATAGTCCTGAGTTTGCGACAGAAAGAACAGCAGTAAGAATAACAAAGTTCATAATATCAGCGGCATATGGAATACCGATATTATCAAAAACAGCAACGAACGGGCTTTTTGTTAATCCTGCTTCTTCCCAAGGAATTAAAGCAACGAGAACAAAGATTGCTAAGACGAAGAAAAACATCGTACGCCATATAATATTTCTAATAGAACGAGGTAAAGTTTTTGCTGGATCTTCACTTTCACCTGCAGCGATTCCAACAAGTTCTGTACCTTGGAAGGAATAATTGACTGTAACCATTGTTAATAGAATAGCTGCAAGTCCATTTGGGAATAAACCACCATGATTTACGAAATTTGATAATAGCGGAGCTGGTTCGTCGCCTTTTAAATCAATAAAACCGAACATAGCGGCGCCACCAAGGATAATAAAGGCGATAATGGCAGATACTTTTATACTTGAAAACCAAAATTCTGTTTCTGCATAACTACGAGCAGATAGTGCGTTAATCGTGAAGATTGTAACTCCAAATATTAAACACCAAACCCAAACAGGAATATCAGGAAACCAGCGCTGCATTGTAATGCCAGCAGTTGTAAATTCAAGGCCGGTCGTATTCGCCCAGCTTAACCAATACAACCATCCGATTGTAAAGCCAGTTGCAGGATTGATAAACTTAGTGGCATATTCCTGGAAAGACCCCGAAACAGGCATGGCTACAGCGAGTTCACCAAGACATAGCATAACGAAATACATTAATAATCCACCGGCCATAAAGGCAAGTACGGACCCACCAGGTCCAGCCTGACTTATAATAAAACCAGATCCGTTAAATAATCCCGTTCCAATCACGCCACCGAGTGCAATCATGAATAAGTGTCTACTTTTCATCGTACGTTTTAATTCATTGTTTGTATTATTTACTTGCGCCATTGTTTTCCTCACTTTCGTAGTTGATAGCATAAAATTTGATGTTTTTCCGTATTGTGGAATATATTCCGTGATGTGAAATCTTGTTATAATTTTCAGATAATTAAAAAGAAAAGTCAATATTTTTTTGTTTACGCTTTCAAATTATTGTTCGCAACATATTTTTATTTTTAGAAAATTGAATAAATAGATTGATTTCATTTCGAATGTTTGTTAAATTGATAGGTAATTGAGCGTGCTAACATATTACAAGTGAAGTAGAGGTGAGTTATGGTACAGTCCATTGATCGAGCGATAAGTATTATAAAGTTATTAAATTCTACTAATGAAAAAGAGTATTGGGCCATTTCTGATATAGCGGACAAAACACATCTCCCAGTTAGTACAGTACATAGATTACTTAACTCTCTAATCGAGCATGGGCTAGTTACACAAATTTCAGAGACGAAACAGTACAAAATTGGACCAATGTGGATGGAAATAGGATTACGACAATTGGAGAAGGTAGACTACAGATCAGTCGCAAGAGAAGTAATGAAACGATTGGCCTATGAAGTGGAAGAAAGTGTTTATTTGAACATTCCAAATGGAACACATTCTATTATCATTGAAAGAATGGATAGCCCTTTAAAAATTCGAGTTATTGATAACTTAGGGGAACAGATTCCTCTTTCAATTGGTGCTGCAAATAAAACGATGCTTGCCAATATGAAACAGAATGAAATGGAATATATTGTTGAGCAACTACTTTCTGCTTTACCAGAACAAAAGCAAATTCTTCTTGATCAAATAAAGCAAATAAGAAACGAAGGATATGCTGTCAGTTATGGAGAAAAAACAGAAGGGACAGCTTCAGTAGCTGCACCTATTATCGGATTTAATCATAAAGTAGTAGGAGCATTAAGTGTTGGGTTAATTAGTCATCGCATTAATGATGATCGACTTTCTTTTCTTATTAGTAAGGTGAAACAAGCAGCACATGAAATATCAATAAAAATCGGCAGTACATCAGAACTATAATTTTGATAACTGTCGTCATTTTTTATTCATATACTGGAATTCATTTTCATAATGCGGAAAAATAGGGGGATTTATATGTCAAAGTGGCAATCAAAAGAACAATTGATTCAATTATTAAGCGGTCTTGTTGAAATTCCTAGTATTACAGGTACAGAAGCTGAAGTGATATTGCCAGACTTCGTTGTGGAACAATTATCTGATTTACAGTACTTCAAAGAAAATCCACACCATTTGCAAAAAAATCCGACGGGCGATGGACGATACTTTGTTACAGCACTAGTAAAGAAAAGTGACAGTACAAAAAATACCGTAGTTCTTGTTAGTCACTTTGATGTTGTAGATGTGCAAGATTACGGCGTGTGGAAAGAAGATGCATTTAATCCTAAAAAGTTAACGTCTATGTTTTATTCTCATAAAGATGAATTACCAGACCATGTACGTGAAGATATAGAACAAGGAGATTGGCTGTTTGGTAGAGGAACAATGGACATGAAATGCGGCCTCACGTTACAAATGGCGATGATTGAGCAAGCCTGTGAAGGAAGATTTGATGGGAATGTTCTTTTATTGGCCGTACCTGATGAAGAAGTAAACTCTGTAGGGATGAGAGCTGCTGTTCCAAGATTATTAGATTTAGCAAGAGAACATGATTTAGATTATAAAACAGTACTAAATTCAGAGCCTATGTTTGCAAGGCACCCTGGTGATCAAAAGAAATATATTTATACTGGTTCTATTGGTAAAGTGTTACCTGGTTTTCTTTGCTACGGAAAAGAGACACATGTAGGTGAACCTTTTGCGGGCCTAAATGGGAGTTATATGGCTTCATTAATAACAGCAGAATTAGAGTTGAATACAGACCTTTGTGATATTGTAGAAGGGGAAGCGAGTCCTCCGCCAACTAATTTACTTCAAAGGGACTTAAAGGAGGATTACTCTGTACAAATTCCGCATCGTGCAGTCACATTATTTAATTTGTTTTTATTAGAAAAATCAATGACAGATGTCGTTTCATTGCTGCGTCAAAAAGTAACGAAAGTAGCAGAGAAAATAGAAGAGTCGTATGAAAAACATGCATATCGTTTTTCTAAATATAATCCATTCATACCACCTAACCTCAAAGTAAATGTATTAACGTATGAAGAGCTTATCGCATATGCAATTGAACAACATGGGCAAGAGAAAATAAATGAAATTCAATCTAGCATTATAAAAAATAGAGAAGATAAAGATGATCGTGCGGTAACGATTGATTTAGTAGATAAATTAGCCATCTTATGTAAAGAAAAAGCACCGATGATTGTACTTTTCTTTGCTCCGCCATATTATCCAGCTGTAAGTTCACGTAACAACCAATTAATTAAAGAGGTAGTTGGAGAGATGGAAAAGTATGCAAACTTCAATCATAATATTTCATTTGAAAACCAAAACTATTTTGGAGGAATTTCAGATTTGAGTTATGTGGGCTTACAGAATCCATTAGATTCAATGAGTTCACTTGTAGACAATATGCCATTATGGGATAAAGGTTACTCAATTCCACTTCAGGAACTAGAAGAATTTGATGTTCCAGTTTTAAATATGGGACCGGTAGGAAAAGATGCACATCAATGGACAGAACGTCTAGATGTAAATTACGCATTTGAAACGCTATTAGACATGTTACCGATTTGCATTGAAAAATTACTTGTTTCTAATAAAATTACACAAGTATAGTAGGGAAGGGAAATTATTTTAATATAATTAACAACTGAAACGGCCAAACTCAAGTAAATTCGAGTTTGGCCGTTTATCATGTAGTGCATTTCTAATGAAATTCATAACTAACGTGATCTCTTTAATAGTTTTATTTTTTCGTTTGACCAGATAGTTCGACAGACTTTTGTGTACAACGTTGCATAGCTGAAATGATGGCTGTTCGTAAGCCTTTTTCCTCTAAAGTTGCTACAGCTTCTATCGTTGTTCCGCCAGGAGAACAAACCATATCTTTCAATTCACCTGGATGTATGCCTGTTTCTAGTACCATTTTTGCAGATCCTAATACTGCCTGAGCAGCAAATTTATATGCTTGATTTCTTGGCATGCCATCTAGTACAGCAGCATCTGCCATCGCTTCTATAATCATATATACGTATGCTGGTGAAGAACCACTTACAGATGTTACAATATCCATTAACTTTTCACTTACAATCTCTGATTGACCAAAACTATTGAAAATGTTTAGCACATCTTCTAAATCTTTTTCTGTCACCATTTCATTCGGGCATAATGCTGACATTCCTTCTCCAACAAGAGCAGGAGTATTAGGCATTACTCGTACAACTTTTAATTTTTTATTAAAGGCATTTTCAGTACTTTCAATACTTTTACCAGCAGCGATCGTAACGATGATAGCATCGTTTTTTATCACTTCTTTAATTTCGTTAATTACTAATGAGTATAAGTCTGGTTTAATTGATAAAATTAAAATATCAGCATTTTTCGCGACTTCATTGTTATCAGTAGTTATAGTTATTCCGTACTTTTCACTAGCATTTTCTAAATTTGTCGTGTTTAAATCTGAACAAATGATATGATTTGAAGACACTATATGTTTATTTAGCATCCCGCCAATTATAGCCATCCCCATATTTCCGCATCCGATGAATCCAATTTGTTTATCCATAATAACTCAATCTTGCTCCTTTTTTAATAAATTATATCATTTCGAAATTGTTATCTTAATATAACAATAACATCTCTGTGCAATATAAAGAAACATTCTAAGAGAATATATTCCTTTTTGCAATACGAAAAGATAAAAATCAATTATATTCAACATTCTGTAAATATATACACTAAAATATAAGGTTTATGTTTATAAATATGAATTCACCTTATATCGATTTGTATTTTCATTCAGTAGGGCAATAATTTCATACAAGTAACTTGTCGTTCTATTTATTTTTAAAATACCTCTTGACACCAAATCGAACTATATCGCATAATATAAAAAAATTAAACCGAAAATCGTTGAAGGGAAATAGTACATATGTCTTCTTGCGAAAGAGAGTGGAATTCACCGGCTGAAAGATTCCTCGTATAGAATATATCGAACCTATCCCTGAGTCTTAAATGAAAGTTTAGGCGTTCGCCTGCGTTATAGGCGCCAAGTGGATATCTATGTATATCAATTAAGGTGGTACCGCGGAACAATGACCGTTTCGTCCTTTTTATTTTATTAAGGGCGAAGCGGTCATTTTTATTTTGCTCTTAAATAGGCTACGTGCAGCACTTATAAGAAAGCTGTATGAATAGAAGTGTAATGTATAAAAAACTTTGATTTTAGACTTGGGGGATAAAAAAGTGAAGAAACAGCGAATAGTTGTAAAGATTGGGAGCAGTTCTTTGGCGGATAGTCATGGAGGCATTTCTAAAGAACAACTTTCAGATCATGTTGCCGCATTGGCTCGATTGAAAGAGGAAGGGCATGAAGTTTTATTAATTACATCTGGGGCCGTTGCTGCAGGTTTTTCTGCTCTAGGATACCCTAGCAGACCTGTAACAATTAAAGGAAAACAGGCTGCAGCAGCTGTCGGACAAAGTTTATTAATGCAGGCATACACGGAGGAATTCCGTAAATATGGCATCGTTACTGCGCAACTATTGCTGACGAGAAGTGATTTTTCTAGAAAAGAACAATATAGTAATGCTTACGCGACGTTAGGAGAGTTACTAAACCGTTCTGCTCTTCCAATTATTAATGAAAATGATTCCATCTCTTTAGAGGAGTTAACGTTCGGTGATAATGATATGCTGTCAGCTTTAGTAAGCGGACTTGTTTCGGCAGATATGCTGATGATTTTTACAGATGTGAACGGTTTATATGATAAAAATCCTCAAAAAAATGAGGATGCGAAAAAATATTATTTCCTTCCTGAAGTTACAGAAGAAATTGCTTCTCTTGCTGGAGATGCTGGCTCAAAACTTGGGACTGGCGGTATGAAATCAAAAATTGATGCTGCAAAGACGGCGCTATCTCTTGGGGTAAGTGTATTTATCGGTACAGGACGTGGACAAGAGAAATTTGTTGATGTTTTAAAGGGGAAAGGTGACGGGACGTATGTCGGAAATGCCCCTCAAAAAGAAATGAAGATGAACAAGCAATGGATTGCCTTGCATTCGGTTGTTAGCGGTCAAATTGAAATAGACGCCGGAGCAACTACAGCTATCATTCAGCATGGCAAGAGTCTTCTTCCTGCGGGTGTTACAAATGTGTCAGGATTTTTCAAAGTTGGCGATGTTGTAGAAGTCATGACGCAACAAGGTCGCGTAATTGGAAAAGGACAATGCACATATAGCGCAGAGGAATTAAGAGAGATAAAAGGTATGCAAAGCCAACATATTCAAGCAAGAGGCGAAAGGCATAATTATGAAGTCATCCATAGGGATCATTGGGTTTCACTTTAAGAATAGTGATGTTAAAAAGGAGGAAATAAAAATGAATGAAGTGTTAGCAAAGGGGAAAAGAGCGAAAGAGGTTGCTAGGGAACTTGTACTAAAATCTACACATCAAAAAAACGAAGCACTTGCTGCAATTGCAAATCAATTAATAAGTGAAACAGCTTATATTTTAGAGGAAAATAAGAGGGATATTGAAGAAGGTAAGGCAAAAGGGTTTTCTGATTCTCTCCTTGATCGCCTTATGCTGAATGAACAGCGTATTGTTGATATGACAGAAGGGATTAAGCAGCTAATTGAATTACGTGATCCTGTAGGAGAATGTGTAAGTGCATGGGAAAGGCCAAATGGACTATCTATTCAGGAAATGCGTGTACCACTTGGTGTTGTTGGGATGATTTACGAGGCAAGACCGAATGTAACAGTGGATGCTGCTACTATTTGTTTGAAGACAGGAAACGCAGTCATATTACGTGGTAGTTCTTCTGCTATTCATTCTAATAAAGCCATTGTTGCCGTTATTCACAGAGCGCTCAAACAAACAAGCTTACCAGAAGAAAGTGTACAGCTTATAGAAGATACAACGAGAGATAGTGCGAAGCAGTTGTTTACAATGAATGATTATCTAGACGTTCTTATTCCAAGAGGTGGCAAACAATTAATCGATACTGTTGTGAGGGAAGCGTCTGTTCCAGTACTTGAAACAGGTGCAGGAAATTGTCATATTTTCATTGATGAAACAGCGGATAAACAAATGGCATTTGATATTATTATAAATGCAAAAACGCAGCGTCCATCTGTATGTAATGCGATTGAAACGATTGTACTTCATGAGAACTGGGCGCAGCAATATGGTAGCGAGTTGTTTTCTTCTTTGAAGGAAAGAGGCGTGGAGCTACGTGGTGATCAAAAAGCATTGGCAATGGATTCGTCAATTGTACTTGCTTCAGAAGAAGACTGGGGGACAGAATTTTTATCTCTCACGCTAGCAGTTAAAATAGTTTCTTCTATAGAAGAAGCGATTCACCACATAAATACGTATGGGTCTATGCATTCTGAAGCGATTATTTCAGAAAACGAGGAAAACGTCAGCAAATTTTTCGTATCTGTTGATGCTGCTGCGCTGTATCACAATGCATCAACTCGTTTTACTGATGGATCTGAATTCGGATTCGGAGCTGAGATTGGCATCAGTACACAAAAGCTACACGTAAGGGGACCAATGGGACTTCCTGCATTAACTTCCACAAAATATATAATTCGTGGTAATGGACAAATTCGAAAATAAAAATAAAAGACACTCAATTTTCGTTTGGGTGTCTTTTATTTTAAAAATTATTTACCATACAAAAAGCCCAACAAGCATAGCGCTTAATAAGGAAACAGCCATTCCGCTCACAAGAAGCTTCCAAACATTTTTCCCGATGACTGATGATTTTTCGCCGCCAAATAATGAGTTGTAAGTTCCATAAATCATACCCACTGTACTAAAGTTAGCAAAAGAAGCTAAAAATGTCGTTGCCACCGCAACCGTATGCGGTTGTAAAGACTTTAAGTTTGATTTTAAATCCATCATTGCAACAAATTCATTCGTCGTTATTTTGATCCCCATTAGTTCAGCTACATACATAGCATCACTGCCCGATAAACCGAGTAAAAAAGCGAAAGGACTAAAGATAATAGAGAAGATTTTTTGAATTGTTAAACCCGTTACAAAAAATCCTAAAATCCCATTTAAACATGCTGTTAAAGCTACATATCCAATTACCATAGCTAAAATAACGATAACCATATTCATCCCGACTAACATACTGTTGGAAATAGTAGAAAAGAAATCCTTTTTTTCATGTTTGGAAGGTGAATAAACAACATCTTCTTCTTTCGAAACTTCCACAGGATTTAATACATTGGCTAAAATTAATGCGTTAATACAGTTTAATGGGATTGCGCTGAAAATATATGTTGCTGGAACCATTGATAAATAAGCACCAAGAATGGATCCGCTGACGCTACTCATACTCATAATTCCAAAAGTCAGCAGACGATTTTCTTTTAAAACAGATAATTGATCCCGAACAACAGCAAGCGCTTCGGTGTTCCCTAAAAACATCATTTGAATCGAAAAGAAGCTTTCTAACTTGGGTAAACGAGAAATCTTTGAAATAATTGCACCTACTTTATCAATAATCCAAGTTAAGATTCCAAAGTAAGAAAGAATATCAAAGAACGTGATAACAAAAATGATAGGAAGTAATGCGCTAAAGAAGAAATCAATTGTTTGATTTTCCATAGCAGAAGGGAATGCAAATCGAATTCCTTCATTCGCACATGCCAGTAGCCAACTGAAAAATGAAGCAATTTTATTAATGATAATACTGCCTAGCTTTGTGCCTAACATAAACCACGTAATAAAAAGCTCCAATATGATGAGAATTACAATTGGTCTCCATTTTATATGTTTTTTATTAGGCGAACATAAGAAAACGATTAATATGACAACGAAAATCCCTAACATATTCAATATGAAATACATGTCAACAACTCCTTGAGGCTTATTATTTGTATATAAAAAAGCTCCTATTCTTCTTAATTTAGAATGAATGTATTTCAACTAAAATTTTGTTAATTCTAAAAATGTAGAAGGTAAAATTCGATAAACATAGAATTTAATATATAGCAAACAAGGAGGGATAAAAATGGAGGTCTATCACATAACGAGTAGAAAGAGGGAAACTTATAACGTTCAAGTGAAATATTCGATACTTTTCGAATGTGCTCTTGGCATTGCAGCAATTACTCATAAGCGGTTAATTGATACTCTTGAAAAGAGCCAAAATGAATGGGAAGAAATGAAGCAATCATTAACAGAAGAAATGAGAGAGCACTTACAGTTTGTAGAAAAACATAATACGTGGAAAGCGTTACTTCAGTTGTTGTATGAAGAGGATTTTCAGGACTTAGCACAGTTTCATGGTAAAATCGATTCGCTTTCAGAAGTAGATTTGAAATATATATGTTTACCGTTTTTAGGGGAGAAGTACCAAGAAAAAAGAACTTTAGCGGCAAGTGGAAACGTAACTGCAATACATGAACTAATGGAACTGACACAAGAACATCAGTTTTTCTCTACGTATATTCGTTTTATATGTGATGTTGATGTACAAGTGCTAAAATCCCATTTAATTGCTGTTATGACAGGTTGGTATGAGAGCGTTATTCAGAAAGAGGAAGAAGAAATACTTTCTATATTCAAACGAGATTATGAAGCAAAGAATGAAATGAATAAAAAAATGAAACCGGAAGAGTTTGTCGAGTGGGCTACTGGTGGCGTGAACTATATGCCAGAGCCAAGTGTTCATCACGTACTTCTTATTCCGCAAATGACATACAGACCGTGGAATATTGAGGCGGATATTGAAGATACGAAAGTATTTCATTACCCAGTTGCAAACGAAAGTATCCATCCTGAAGATCCTTATGAACCGAATTATTTTTTAGTTCAAAAGCATAAAGTTCTTGGGGATGAAGCGAGGTTACGTATTGTAAAAATGTTGTTCGAAAAAGAACGAACATTGCAGGAAATTACAGAAAGACTGCAACTTGGTAAATCTACTATACACCATCATTTGAAATTGTTACGTGCGGCGAAGTTAGTGGATATACATGACGGAAAATATGTATTAAGAAAGAAAGCAGTACAATTGTTAGCGAAAGAATTAGATGCGTTTTTAAATAGATAATATACAACAAGAATGTACATAAAGGGAGGAATATAAAAGAAAAGTTGGTGTATGAAATTGAAACATATATTGAAAAATCGTTCGTTCTTTTTTATGTGGATTGGTAGTGCAATCTCAGAATTAGGAGGGGCTTTCGGAACGTTATGTAATTCAATTCTAGTATATGAGTTAACAGGATCGGAAATGGCTTTAAGTAGTATGTGGTTATTATATTTCATTCCATCACTCATACTGCAATTAATAAGTGGCCCATTTATTGATAAATGGAGTCGGAAGTGGATTATGATTTTTTCACAATGGATACGAGCGTCCGTATTCTTATTACCTTTGATAATGCTAGTTTCCGGCAGTTTAGAAGTTTGGCACATTTATGTTGTTCAAATTGTAGTGGGACTTATTACACCACTTTATACACCTGCAAATCAAGCAATTACACCGAGCATTGTAAGGAAAGAACAACTTCAAGATGCAAATGCGTACATTGATGGAATGACTCGTCTTATGATGTTTCTTGCGCCAGTATTAGGTGGAGTAGTCATTCATTTGATTGGAACAGGACTTACATTATCTTTCGTATGCATATGTTTATTTGTTAGTGGTGCTTTCTTATTTTATATAAAAGAAAATAGAACGTCGAAACCTATTCGGAAAACGTGGCTAGAACAGTTTCTTCACGGTTTTACATATTTTTTCACAAAACCAATCATCGTTTGGCTCGGTATATTTCTTACTTTCGTGCAATTTGGAGTTGGGGTAACGATGGTTACAAATCTTCCTTATATAAAAGATGAGCTATCAGCGGGATATGCGGAATATGGTTATTTTATGGCCGGATTCCCACTTGGCTATGTAGTTGGAACTATACTAGTCGGAAAAGTAACATATAAAAGCCGGCGTATATTTATGCTTGGAGGATTGTTTATAGGGGGGCTCACATACATTTCACTAGGTTTTAACCACAGTATTGTAATAGCGGTAATAATTGAAATAGTTGCAGGTGTTTGTATTGCCTTTTTCAATGTTTATAATACGACGATATGCCAACAATCAGTTCCGAACAATATGATAGGACAAGTATTTTCGGTGCGATTATTTTTCATACGATCCGCTATGCCATTAGGTGTGTTAGTAGGGGGGATTTTGAGTGAAATGTGGGGAGTAAGAGCACTATACTTTATTATCGGTTCAATTATATGTGTCACTTCTTTAATCGGAATCTTACTCCCATATTTCAAATTTTTAGATGGGGCAGTTGAAGAGAAAACAGCATAATTCGAAAAATTTAAACTTTATAATTGAAAATAATTATCATAATCAACTATAATAGAAGTATAGTAGTATTCGTATTACAATGAAGGAGTGGGATATGTGTTTATCGAAACGAAAACATTTACAGTAAAAGAAGGTACATCAAATATAGTTGTAGAACGTTTTACTGGAGAAGGTATTATTGAAAAGTTTGAAGGTTTTATTGATTTAAGTGTTCTTGTGAAAAAAGTAAGACGCGGCGACGAAGAAGTAGTCGTTATGATTCGCTGGGAATCTGAAGAAGCATGGAAAAACTGGGAAACAAGTGAAGAACATTTAGCTGGACATAGAGCGAGCCGTGGTAAACCAAAACCAGATCATATTATTAATGTGGATCATGCAGTTTATTATGTAAAATCATCGAAAGCGGCTTATCAACAGTCGTAATATATATGTAAAGGTAGAGGATATTTGTTTATTAATAAACAAATATCCTCTTTTATAGCCCCTTATCCAGTTTGGAAAGGGAATAAATCCCATTAAAAACGCTTTTTAATCTAACTGAATTTCAAATTTAAGCACGTTGAATATTCTTATTGAGTAACATACTTTAGTTGAGATATATCCTGTTTATATGTCTAAATGATTTAGACATATTTTTAATAGCTAGTAGTTATTTGTCCGATATAGAAACTTAATATCTAGATTTTATAATTAGACGGAAGTAAAATGATAAAAGAAGTGGTTTTACTAAATGAATTAACGGCTAAAAATACATCAAAATAATTAGGAGATACGAAATGAAATTATATTGTGAAAAGGTAAATTTTAATAATAAATTAAAAACATACGATATTATATTGGATTTTAATTCAATGGCGGATTTAGAAAAGGTAGCACAACTTTTAGAGGTGCAAATTTCAAGAGAATCTTCGAAGACACTTTTGCACTTTCAAAAAATGAAATTTGAGGCATATAAAGGTCCGCGAGCAGGGAGTTGGTACGATATACCAGCTTGTATATTTGAGGAATTCAGAATTTTAAATGAAGAAGAAGGAAGGGAAAATAGACTAATCAGATTTTACCTAGAACAAAAAAGTACTGCAAAACTAAATTTTCAACAATTTCTAACGACAAAAGAGATTATTAGGGAATTTGAAATGATTGAAAAATTTACTGAGTCTAAGTTATATAAAGACATGAAGAAAAAAGAGAAATTTGGTAATTTGGAGTTAATTGTTAAAGATGTTGGATGCGGAAATTGGAACGAGATAGTTGAAAGAAGACGATGTTATTGTGATGGGGATTTGAAATGCGAGTTTTTTGATTGGTTTTTTAGATATAGTATGTTTCGTTTAATTTATGATTTAGGTGGAGATGTAAAGTTTAGTAATGAAGAAATGAATGAAATCCTTAATAAAGTAAATATAGATAGACCATATTACGCCGTTATTAGTCATTGGGATTTTGATCATTATAGAGGGATATTAGATTTAAATGATGTAGAATTGAAATTAATGAAGAATTTAGTTGCCCCATCTAAAATTCCGAATACTCTACAAGCTAATAAAGCTTTAAATCGTTTAAAATCATTAGGTATAAGAATTGATATCATTAAACCTTCTCCTAAAACGGGAAGAAGGATAGATTTGATCTCTCAAGGAAAGATAAATAATTTTGAGTTATTTCGTTCAACTGATGGAAGTAATATAAATCAAAGTGGTATTGTGCTTTCTGTTGAAGGAAATGATTCTATAGGCTTATTAACAGGAGATCATTCTTATCGACAAATCTATAAAGTAATTTCAAATTCAAAGATAGAAAAACCGTATGTAATGGTTGTTCCGCACCATGGAGGTAATGCTGGGAAATTTGATGAAGCTCTTTGGAGCACTGTTTCATTGGCATCAGGGTGTATATCAACTAAGTCAGCTCGTTATACGAATTTACCACAAAATAAAATACATAATTTCTTTATGAATCAAAAATCATTTCATTGTACGGAATGTCATAAAAGAGATTATGAACAGATGTTGTAAATAAGTACACTCTATCAGCAATGAGTTTTAAGTGTTGTACATCAGATTAATTAGTGAAAACGAAGAGACACTTGTTTATGAAAGTTGTAAAGGGACAAACTAATATATAGTCTGTCCCTTTACATTAGTTCTTTACATCATTATAAAGTTCCAACGCCTCTTTCACATTCAACCCATTTTTCACAATCCCATGTATCGCTTGAATCATCGCAGCTGGATGTTCGGATTGCCATATGTTGCGGCCCATATCTACGCCGATTGCACCTTCTTGCAGGGCGTTATACGTAATGTTTAATGCGTCTTCAATTGAATCTAGTTTTGGGCCGCCCGCGATGACGACTGGTGCAGGGCAAGTGCTTGTAATTTTTTCGAATCCTTCGCAGTAATACGTTTTAATAATGTCAGCACCCATTTCAACGCATACACGGGAAGCAAGTGCTAAAAAGCGAGCTTCACGTTTTTGCAGTTCTTTTGCAACTGCGGTAATGCCAAGTACTGGCAGACCATAATCGTGAGCTTCTGAAACTACATTTGCGAGATTTGTAACTGTTTGTGTTTCATAGTCTGATCCGACGAAAACAGATACGCCGACGCCAATTGCATTTTGTTTTACTGCTTCTTTTACAGGGGTAACAATTGTTTCATTCGCTAAGTCTTTACCGACGACAGTAGCTCCGCCTGATACACGCATAACCATCGGTGTGCTGCAGTTTTCAGGAATGCAGGAGTTAAGTACACCTCGCGTTAAAAAGAGGGAATCTGTGTAAGGAAGTAAGTTTTTAACTGTTTCAAGTGGTTGTTCAAGCCCGTGAATTGGTCCTAAAAAGTAGCCGTGATCTATCGCTAACATAACCGCTCTGCCATCAGGTAAAATTGTATTTAATCGATTTTTAAATCCCCAAGTCATTCAAAATCACTCCTTCGTTAATGTTGGATTTTCCGTTTGAACAGTATCTTTATTTGGTAAGTGTGGTGACTTTATAAAAACCGCTTTAAAAGGTTTGTCAGAATGGTTAATAAGATAGTGAGATTCATGAGGACGAACTTGCAGGACATCACCTTGTTTCATTGGAAATCTTTCGTTATTTACATAGAAATCTATTTCACCTTCTAATGCATAAAAGACCTCTTCGCACGTCGTATGATAATGGTTTTGAAACTCCTGCCCAGGCTGAATGACAACAAGGCCAAGATCAATATTCGGACCTTGTATTAAATATTTCGGCCCGTTATCACCGAAGCGATAGGAGAAGTCATTTTCATTCGCTTTTAGCATACAGTTCACTCCTTTATGTAATGTGTTACAGTGCACCAGGCGCAATCCACATATGTGAGGTGAGCCCGTTATCAGCTAAAGTGAGCTGACTGTCATATACAGTTTTCCATGTTTTATAGAACTCTTTATATAGTTCGTGATTTTCAGTAACTGGTTCGAATGTTTGCTCCCACTGTACAAACTCTTCGGCAGTCTCTTCCATAGATGCATATATGCCAGCACCAACTCCTGCAGCAATTGCAGTTCCTAAAGCAGCTGCTTCTTTCACAACAGGTACTTTTACAGGAATACCAAGGACGTCTGATAGAATTTGTGGCCATAGTTTTCCTTTAGCGGCACCGCCAGCAAAAATAACTTCAGAAGGGAATGTACCAGTTAGATTTTCTATTAATTTTAAGTTGCCAAGTGTAACGAAGGCGGCATTTTCTTCAATAGCACGAAATAGTTCTTTTTTTCCGCATTTGTCAGCGTCTAAACTTAAATTTAAAAAAGAAGGTGCGGCATGACGCCAAGAAATGTAGTTCATAACGTTTGAAAAAGTAGGGATAATGCCATGTGAACCGACAGGTACGTCTTTCGCTTGTTCTTCTAGTAATTCATAAGCATCTACACCAAGTTTGTCAGCAAGTTTCTTTTCTTCTTGGCAAAAAGCGTCTCGAAACCAGCGCATAACGAGGCCTGGGAAAAAGGCAATCGTTTCATATTGCCATAGGTTAGGTACGACGTGACAATTTATACGAATCGCAGCTTGTGGATCTATTATTGGCTCAGTAACATTCACTTCTTGTTGCCAAAAACTACCTCCGCATATTAATGTTTGATTCGGTTTCACAACTCCAGTTCCGAGCGATGCCATTTGAGCATCTCCGCCCCCGGCTACGACAGGAATTCCTTCACGTAATCCAGTTAATGCTGCACACTCTTTTGTAACGTTGCCAATTACTGTACCAGCTTCATTTACTTTTGGTGAAAATGGCAAAGTTATACCACACTCTTTAGCTACATCGTTATCCCAATTTCTATTTTGTAAATCAAAGATTCCAGACGTACAACCGTTTGAAGGATCAATTTGCAGCACGTCGCTCAGTTTATATAAAATCCAATCGTTTAACATTGTAAAAGAGTGAATAGTATTATAGACGTCAGGTTCATGTTTTTTAATCCAAAGTAGGCGGGGTAAAGCACCTAATGAAAAAGTTTGACCAGACTTTGTATATAAATCTTTTTCAAGATGTGACCGAATTTCTTTTAGTTCACTAACCTCCGCAGATGCACGCCCATCAACATTTGCACAGGCCCATATTTCTTGCCCATCTTGATCATATAAAACAAATCCTTCCCGCATACTTGTAGCGCTAATAGCAAGAATAGAAGAGGCAGGGGTATTGCTTTTTTGAAGAACCTCTTTCGTGCATTCTTGTACTAGCTTCCAATTTTCTATTACATCAAAGTTCATAGAGCCTGGATAACGAGGGTCAGATTTGTGAATCCATTCTTTTTGACTTACTGCAGTTTGATTACCATGTAAATCAAAAAGAACTGCTCGAATGCTTCCTGTACCAGCATCGAAAGCTAATAAATGGGACATGAACAATCACCATCCTTTCGTAATAAGGAGAGGGCAGTCTCCTCATCGGTAATTAATGTATGAATAAACTTTCCTTTTAAGGCACCATAAATTGCATCTATCTTTTCTGTACCTCCAGCAACACCGACGACATGATTCATATTGCGCAAAATAGAGAGAGGCGTGCCAATTAGACGATTGTGATGCGAGAGCTCTAATAAATCGCCATTTGTATTATAAAACTGTCCTAAAATATCGCCTACGCCGTTTTGACTACGAATATATGTCATCTCACGTAGTGTTAATTTTTCTTTCTTTACAATCGTAGCGTCTTGAGATAGTCCTCCAATACCGACAACAGCCGTATGAGCAAGTGAAGCGACATGAAGCATATCTTTTACACTCGGTTCTGATAGAATACTTTGTGCCATTTCGGTTGTAGACGCTAGAAACGGCGTAGGGATAATGTGAAGATCACCTTGCATGTAATGTAAATAGTTTTGTTTTCTCGGGAGATAGTGATTTACCCCGCCTGTTAGCGTTACGATTGAAAGGTTGATAGAACTTTCAAAATGAATGTTTTCTAGCATTTTGCTAATGGTTTCTCCCCAGCCAATACCGAGTAAATCTCCTTGCTGGAGCTGAGTTTCTAAATATTGTGCAGCAGCTTTTCCGAGAGAATCGTGATAATTGTTTACTGGGGTCGGGATAATAAAAGCATCTTTTAAGTAGAACTTTTTCATTAAGTCACGCTCAATACTTAAACAGTGCAAACCAGTCCCTTTTACGTGAAATGTAACGATGCCTTCACTGCGTGCCTTATCTAATAACCGGACGACTTTATTTCTTGAAATATGAAGAAGTGAAGCGATCTCCTGTTGTGTTAATTGGTCCTTATAATAGTACCAAGCTACTTTCGTTAATAAATTCTCTTCAAAGTTCAGCTGAGTCATACTCTTCATCCCTTTCAACAATTGACCACAGCTTAAACATATGTACCATATATTTTGTTTATTCCAGTTGAAGCGATTAATAGTACGTAGAAAAAAGTGTTCTAGATATAAAAAAAGGAATATACAATGCTACAAAACAAGTAGAACAAATAATTATTTTCTCAAAAAATGTTCTGGATAAAGGCAGGTGACATCATGTGGAGAACGTACCTTTATTACAAGTAAAGAAAATGAGTAAGGCGTTTTTAAATCAACTTGTATTAAAAGAAGTGAACTTACAAGTAGAGCGCGGAGATATATACGCTTTAGTGGGGGGAAATGGCGCCGGGAAATCAACATTAATGAAAATATTAACGGGGTTATATTCGTATGATGATGGAGAGATGTATGTAAAAGGAAGGAAGCAACAGTTTTCAAATCCGTCAGAAGCACACCGAAAAGGTATGTATTTAATACCGCAAGAACCACTCATTTTTCCGCATATGACTATTGAAGAAAATATATGTATCGGGTTAAAAGAAAAGAAAAAGAAATTAAGAGTACAGATTGAGCAATTGATTAGCAGCTTAGGATGGGATATTGACCTTAATAAACTAGGAGGAACATTATCGATTGCACAACAACAGTTAGTAGAAATCGTTAGAGGATTAATAAGAGAAGCTGAGATTCTTATTCTAGATGAACCAACATCGACATTAACAACACACGAAATTAAGAGTCTTTTTGTGTTGATGAAAAGTTTACAAGAAAAAGGAATTGGGATGATTTATATTACGCATCGCTTTCCAGAAATCTTTGAAATTGCCAACAAAGTAGCAATACTACGTGATGGAATGGTTGTAAGCCAAGGTGATGTATGTGACTATACATATGACATGTTAATGGAGGGACTATTGCCAAAAGGATATAAACAGAAAGAGAAAATAGAAGTAGTTCAAGAGACAGCAAAGACGAAAAAAATATTAGAAGTGGTTGATATAAATGGTCACGCATTCGAAAATATATCATTCACTGTACATGCGGGTGAGGTTGTAGGTGTTGCTGGCATTATAGGATCCGGTAGAACGGAATTAGCAGAAGCGATATTTGGATTGAAAACTATAAAATCAGGGTCTATCTTATTGGGTGGAAAATCAATTGATACGTGTTCTTTGCATAAAAGGCTAGACGAAGGACTAGTTTATGTGCCAGAGGATAGGGCGAGGAATGGAATTTTCTCAATTGCTTCTGTTAAAGAAAATATTGCAGCAGCAAGTTTATATCAAAATAATCGCTTTTTTATAAATCAAGAAAAAGAAAGCGCTTTAGTTAATTCGTTTATAGAACAGTTCCGAATTGTTGTACAGAATATGAATAAAGAACTGGCATCTTTATCAGGAGGTAATCAGCAGAAGGTTGTGCTTGCGAAGTATCTTGCATGTAATCCTAAAATTATTATTCTTGATGAGCCGACTCGCGGAATTGATGCGAAAGCAAGGCTTGAAGTGTATGAGACGATAGAAAAAATGAAAAGGGAAGGACTCGCAATTTTATTAATCTCTTCAGATGTTGAAGAAATTGTCCAACTAGTAAACCGTGTATATGTAATGAGAAATGGGCGATTTGTTTCTCATATGGAAAAAGAACAACTGAGTGTGAATGAAGTTACACGCCTTGCATACGGAGGTGTAGCGGAATGAAACGTATGTTAAAAATGCATGAAACGTCTATCATACTGTTACTACTAATTTATATAGCTATTGTAGAAATGATAAACCCTAGTTTTATTCAATTTAGCTCGTTATCTTTACTGATGAAATCAAGCGTTATTTTAGTCGTGCTAGCAATCGGTCAATCGTTCGTCTTATTTACGAAAAATATAGATGTATCAGTTGGTTCAAGCATGGGGTTAAGTGCAGCAGTTTGCGGAATGATGTTAACGAATGAGTATAGTGCATCCTTGTCGATATTTGCTGCTATTACACTTGGCACTATTATCGGTTTCGTAAATGGTATTGGCGTTGCGATGTTTCGGGTGCCAGCCATTATTATGACATTAGGTATGCTAGGAATTGTTAGAGGTGCGATGTTAATTTTTACAGGCGGTAAGTGGATAGAAGATATTCCAAATGATTTTAAGCAGCTGTCATCTATCGTCATACTTGGTCTGCCGATAATTGTATGGGTTGTTCTTATTATTTTACTACTACTATACTTCTTTTTAAGGAAGGTGCCATTTGGAAGATACTTTTATGCGGTAGGTGATAATGAAGATGGCGCGAGACTTATTGGTATACCTGTTAATCAAGTGAAGATATATGCGTTTATGATTTCAGGTATAAGTGCTGCGCTCGCTGGGTGCATATTTGTTATGAATATCGGGTTCATTCCTAATCAGACAGGTACAGGATTAGAATTACAAGTAATCGCAGCCGCTGTACTAGGAGGCATTCATCTAAAAGGCGGAACAGGATCTATATTTGGAGCTGCATTAGGAGCATTATTTTTAGAAACAATAAGCAGCTCACTCGTCTTTTTAAAAATACCAGCATTTTGGAATAATGCTATTTCAGGTTTTTTATTATTACTTATCATCATATTAGATAGTGTTATGAAAAAGTGGAAGGCAGAAAGGAGGATGAATCTATGAAGTATGTATACAGATGGGAAGGAGTTCTAGTTGTATTACTTCTTATAGAATTCATCCTTTTTAGTTTGATAAATAGTGATTTCTTAAATATAAGTAATCTCCTTTTTAGTACAAATGATTTCCTATTTATCGCAATTGCGGCGATACCAATGACTTTTGTTATTGTAACAGGAGGAATTGATGTATCGGTCGGCTCAATAATGGGTCTCACTTCGATCTTGATCGGTGTACTTTGGATGAACGGAATACCTATTTTGTTTGCTGTCATAATCGCCCTAATAATTAGTTGTTTAGCAGGCGCTATAAACGGACTCATTATAAAAATGACAGATGTAGAACCACTCGTCGTTACACTCGGAACGATGTTTTTATACGGAGGAATTGCACTCGTCATTTCAGGAGGAGCAGGTGCTTCTGGGTACGAAGGAATAAGCGGTTTACCTGACACATTTGTACAACTGGCAAACGGTAGTTTTATAGGAATACCGAATTTATTATGGCTACTGATCGTATTAACAGTTTTATGTACTGTATTATTTCACCGAACTATATACGGGCGCCATGTAAAATTAACAGGTGCGAACGAGAATACAGCAAAATACACCGGGATTAAAACGAAAAAAGTAGTCATTATCGCTTACATACTTTCCGGGTTAGGAGGTGGATTAGGAGGTGCTTTCTTAACCGCATATTTTGGTTCCGCACGTGCTGATATGGGAAGTGAAACAATTTTACCAATCATTACAGCAGTCGTATTAGGCGGGACACTTATTACAGGGGGAAAAGGAAGCATTATCGGTACTGTACTAGCGAGTATTTTTATTGGGCTCATGCAGTATGGTTTGCAAATGACGGGTTTAACAAATGAACAATCCAACGTAGTAATTGGTATGATTCTTATTCTTTCAGTTATTATGAGACATTTCAAATTACATCAATTCACACTGGGGAAAAGAAAGAATTTGCATAAGGGGGAAATGTCATGAAGAGAAAACTAGGGATTGTATTCATTGTATGTATTTGTTTAATCGGTTTAATCGCTTGTTCTAGTCAAACCACAGATAAGAAAAAAGCTGATGATGTGAAATTTGCATTTATCCCAAAATTAACTGGAGTTGGCTTCTTTACATCAGGTGGTGAAGGAGCAAAAGAGATGGGGGATAAACTAGGCGTACAAGTGAAATATGATGGACCGTCTGAAGCAAGCGTATCAGGGCAAGTAAAGTATATAAATAATTTTATTAACCAAAACTATGATGCACTTATGGTCTCTTCTACATCAGTAGATGGTTTATCACAATCACTGCAACGTGCTAAGAAAAAAGGAATGACTGTCTTAACGTGGGATTCTGATGTGAATCCGAAAGACCGTTCCTTTTATATCAGCCAAGGAACACCAGACCAACTTGCTAATTTATTAATAGAAATGACCTCAAAGCAAATTGGAGATAAAGGAAAAGTAGCATTCTTTTATTCTAGCCCGACAGTAACGGATCAAAACCAATGGGTAACGAAAGCGAAAGAAATTATTAAAAAGAAATATCCGAACTGGGAAATTGTAACGACGCAGTACGGTGAAAATAATGCGCAAAAGTCTTTGTCAGTAGGAGAGAATATTTTAAAAACGTATCCTGATATTAATGCAGTCATTTGTCCAGATGCAACGGCACTTCCGGCAATGGCACAAGCAGCTGAAAATTTAAAAATGGATAAAAAGGTTGTCGTAACGGGCTTCTCTACACCAAACGTTATGCGTGATTACGTAAAACGAGGAACAGTAGCACAATTTGGTTTATGGGATGTAAAACAACAAGGTGCACTCGCAACGTATGTTGCAAATGAAATTGTTGTAAAAGGGAAGAAGTTAAAAGTGGGGGATAGCTTCGAAGTAAAAGGAATTGGAAAAGTAAAAGTAGAGCCAAACTCCATTCAAGGATATGACTATGAGGCAGAAGGGAACGGAATTATCGTACTACCAGAACGAGTCGTATTTACAAAGGATAATATTGAAAAATATAATTTCTAGTAACGAAAAAACGTCCGAATGTATCGGACGTTTTTATTTCTTCATTAATTATGAACTGTTTCTTTTTCATTTAATCCAAGGGTACGACCTGTAGAAGTGTGAAGGTCTTGGAACAATCTTGGATTTTCAGTTAGTGAAATGCCGTAAGAAGGAATCATTTCTTTTATTTTTCCTTCCCATTCTACCATTCGGCTTGGGAAACATTTTTCTAATACTTCAAGCATAACATGAACGGCAGTAGAAGCACCCGGTGATGCACCTAGTAACGCCGCGATTGATCCATCAGCCGCACTAACAACTTCTGTACCGAATTGAAGTGTACCTTTACCGCCGGCATCAGTATCTTTAATTACTTGTACACGCTGACCAGCAACTACAATATCCCAATCTTCACTTTTAGCGTTCGGAATGAATTCGCGTAATTCTTCCATACGTTTTTCGTGTGATAACATAACTTGCTGAATTAAGTATTTTGTTAGTCCCATTTCTTTTACACCAGCAGCTAACATTGTTAAGACGTTATTTGGTTTTACAGAACCAATTAAGTCAAGGTTTGAACCAGTTTTTAAGAATTTAGGTGAGAAGCCTGCGAATGGCCCAAACAGTAATGCTTTTTTGTTGTCTATATATCTCGTATCTAGATGAGGTACAGACATTGGCGGAGCCCCAACTTTAGCTTTACCGTACACTTTCGCATGATGCTGCTCTACAACTTTTTGGTTTTTACATACCATAAATAGTCCACTTACCGGGAAGCCACCGATATGTTTTGATTCAGGGATACCAGTTTTTTGAAGTAGAGGTAGGCTACCGCCACCGCCGCCAATAAAGACGAATTTAGCAGTGTGATGCTCAATTTTACCACTATTCATATCGTGTACTTTCACTTCCCACAAACCATTTTTCGTGCGTTTAATGTTTTCAACACTATGTTTGTAGTTTAGCTCGACATTTTTCGTTTTTAAGTAATCAAACAACATTCGTGTTAATGCACCAAAATTAACATCTGTTCCAGAGTCAATTTTCGTTGCCGCCATAGGCTCATTAGATGTACGACCTTCCATAATGAGTGGAAGCCATTTTTTTAATGTTTCAGGAGAATCGGAAAACTCCATTCCTTGAAACAGTGGATTTTTTGAAAGCGCTTCAAAACGGTTTTTTAGAAACTGCACATTTTTTTCACCTTGTACTAAACTCATATGAGGTAGAGGCATAATAAAATCTTGTGGATTACGAATTAATTTGCTTTTTACAAGATATGCCCAAAATTGTCTTGAAAGCTGGAATTGCTCATTCACTTTTACAGCCTTACTAATATCTATAGATCCGTCAGATTTTTCGGAAGTATAGTTCAGTTCGCATAGCGCAGAATGCCCTGTACCTGCATTATTCCATTCATTAGAGCTTTCTTCCCCGGCACTTGCGAGTTTTTCAAAAACTTTAATTTCCCATTCTGGTGCTAATTCTTTTAGCAATGAGCCTAACGTTGCACTCATAATTCCTGCACCAATTAAGATAACGTCTGTTTTTTGCTGCATGTTGCTCATGATAATCTCTCCATCCCCTATATTGGCAAAAAAGAGTAGGTGTTTACTGTGTCTAAGCCGTAAAAAGAAAACACCGCCTAGGCCCCACCTAGGTATTTACCTTTTTTGTCTCAATTGTATAACCATCTCATACTCTATTATAATAATTAATAGACTAAAATATCTAGTGTTATCTGATAATTTTAAAATATTTAACGCTTTATTTGCCAAAATTCTTATTTAACAAGCACTTTTCAGTTAATGAATAGAAAAAAATTACAGTTTGAAATTATCTCGAAAAAGCTTACGTATCCAAAAGTCGGTAGAAAGGATACCTTTTTATGGGACTTTTTTAAAAATTTATTGTATGATTATTCTGAATATTAAAAAAGGGGGATACACATGCGTACACAAGAACAAATCGCAAACTTATTTCGAAATTTTTCAATAAAGGAATGTAAAGGGTCAAGTGACTTATATGAATATTTATCAATGAAAATTGCTGAAGATGAGGAAGTACTTACACTATCGTCCTATGCTCAGGTAGGTCAACCAGTCCCAAACTTATTATTAGGTGCAGTACATTATTTATTGTTAGCAGGGAAAGAACATCATGTAAAAACGTATTATAGTAGCTTAGTTGAACATGCTAATACGGATTTAGATCAAGCTTTTGATCATTTTAAAGATTTCTGTAAAATGTACAGAGAAGAAATGATTAATTTATTACAAACGAAACTCGTTCAAACGAATGAAGTAAGACGATGTGCGTACTTATATCCAAGTTTCAGTTACATATTTAACAAAGTGAATAAACCGTTAGCGTTAATAGAAATTGGGACAAGTTCTGGATTACAATTATTTTGGGACCAATATAGCTATTCGTACGGTACAGATGAAACGTACGGAAATATAAACTCGAATGTACATGTAACTTCTGAAATAAGAGGGGAGAATGTGCCTCATTTATTAAAAGAAAGTCCACCTGTCGTAGAAAGAATTGGACTAGATTTACATGTAAATGATTTACATAGTAACGAAGATTATTTATGGCTACGTGCACTTGTTTGGCCAGAACATAAGGAAAGGCTTGAACTCTTTGACCAAGCTGCATCTTTAGTAAAAAATAAATCTGTTCAATTAATAGAAGGAGACGGTGTAGAGTTATTACCATCTATTATTGAACAAATAAGTGAAGATGCTGTTATCTGCATTTTTCATACACACGTCGCCAATCAAATACCTGAACAAGTAAAACGTAAGCTAGAAAAACAAATCCAAGAAATCGGTGCAAAGCGTGATGTATTCCATCTTTATAACAACATGTGGGACCGGGACTTTCATATTGATTATTATATTAACGGAAACGAATATCGTGAAACGGTTGGAGAAACGGAAGGGCATGGGAGATGGTTTAGCTGGAAGCTTGGGAAGAAGATGCCTTGTTAGTATTTCTTCAAAATAAAAAATAGCTGATGGAGATATTCCATTAGCTATTTTTTATTAAACTGATTGGGAATCAAAGTGATGATTTCATTTTTCTAATGTAATTATTAAATGAGGGATTTCTAAGCCAAGTTGTATATCGGTAACTTTTTTCTTCTCGTTTCAAATAATATTCTATATTCATCTTTCTCAGAATAATCCTCAAATTCATCTTCATTTTTTAGCAATCGTAAGTTTATTTTTGGCGGGAATTACGACATGAAACGTTTATAGAAGATAAGGCGACTTATAAAATATAGAATTAAGAATAAGAATTTGATAGTATTGGAGTAAGGAGTTTTAATAACAGTATATTAAGTCGTATTAATATATCTGTTGCGAATGCTTTCATTAAATCTCTTATTTTAATGGGAGTATTTGATAGAATTCAAAAAATATAATGGAGGTTAATATGAAAAAAGTAATTGGCGCAGCAACAGCAACTGTTTTCGGATTGGGAGCATTTACTACAACTGCTACTGCAGAAACGATCGTAACAGCAGATGTACTCAACGTACGTGAAAAACCGACTACAGAATCAAAAGTGGTCGAAAAAGTAAAAAACGGGGAAGAGTTAAAAGTCATCAATACCGAAGATGGCTGGTCAAAAATTGAGTTAAATGGTAAAGAAGTATTTGTAAGCTCGGAGTTTACTAAAGATATTTACCATGTAACAGCAGATTTGTTAAATGTACGTTCTGAATCAAACACAGAATCAAAAATTCTTGGCAGACTGAAAAAAGATGATGTAATTGAATCAACGAAGCAAGTAAAAGACGGATGGCTACAATTTGAGTATAAGGGAAAAACAGCTTATGTAAATGTTTCTTTCTTATCAAGTAAAGCACCAATTGAAAAAAAGGCTGACGAGAAAACGAAGCAAGTAGCGAAAGTACAAAAATCGGTGAAAGCTAAGGAAGAAGCTAAAACACAGAAGATAACAAAGGCAAAAGAAACAATAAAACCTAAGGAAGAAGTGAAAGTGCAAGAAGTAGCGAAACCTAAGGAAGAAGTAAAAGTGCAAGAAGAAGCCAAAGCTAAGGAAGAAGCGAAAGTACAGGAAATAGCAAAGGCTAAGGAAGAAGTGAAAGTGCAAGAGATAGCCAAAGCTAAAGAAGAAGCAAAAGCACAAGAGATAGCCAAAGCTAAGGAAGAAGTAAAAGCACAAGAGATAGCCAAAGCTAAGGAAGAGGCGAAAGCACGAGAAATAGCAAAGGCTAAAGAAGAAGCAAAAGCACGAGAAATAGCCAAAGCTAAAGAAGAAGCAAAAGCGCAAGAAATAGCCAAAGCTAAGGAAGAGGCGAAAGCACGAGAAATAGCCAAAGCTAAGGAAGAGGCGAAAGCACGAGAAATAGCAAAGGCTAAGGAAGAAGCGAAAGCACGAGAAATAGCCAAAGCCAAGGAAGAGGCAAAAGCACGAGAAGCACTAAAGGCAAAAGAAGAGTCTAAAAATAACGCGCAGTCTGCTAAACGTGAATTAACGGTGGTGGCGACAGCATATACTGCTGATCCGAGTGAGAATGGTACATATGGTGGACGCGTTTTAACTGCGATGGGGCATGATTTAACGGCTAATCCAAATATGAGAATTATCGCAGTAGATCCGAAAGTAATCCCATTAGGATCTAAAGTATGGGTAGAAGGTTATGGAGAAGCAATCGCTGGAGATACCGGAAGTGCAATTAAAGGTAATCGCATTGATGTATTAATGGGTTCAAAAAGTAAAGCGATGAATTGGGGAAGACAAACTGTTAAAGTGAAAATTTTATAATTTATATAGTTTTCTAGATAGAAGTCAGTTTTCTTTATTGAGGCTGGCTTTTATTTTTTTTCGAAATATTCTTGTAGTTGCTTTGCGATTGTTGTTTTACCGCTTGCAGAGTTTCCTCTAAGGATGATTTAAGTATAGGATTAGACATAATATATTCCCCCAACGTAAATGATTATATAGAAAATTTTAATAAATGAAACATAGAAAGTGTATAATTAATAGGATGCAAATAAAAAAGGTGGGGGCTAAATGGAAACGAAATTAAATAAGGCGCAGCCCATTTGGAAACGAACATGGTTTCGCTATCTTGGGGCATTTATAATTGTACAATTGTTGTTTATTATTTGTGAAGTAACTGCATGGGCACCAAACTTTAGACCTGGCGGAGAATTTTTTAATAGAGTATTAAATTCTCAATTTTTCACAGAATGGTTCACGCCATATAAAATCCCTCATTTTAATATATTTACAGCTTTTTTTGCGATTACATTGTTACCATACGCATTAATAAGTGCAATTAAAGATTTCACTACTAGAAAAAATATAAATAATTAAAAAGAGGTATTATATGCTATTTCAAAAAGATAATGTATCGGTTAGGTATGTAGTAGAAGAGGATGCACCAACCATTTCAAAATGGTTAACAGACCCAGAAGTGTTGCAGTATTATGAAGGACGAGATAATCCGCAATCAGTAGAAATGGTACTGGATCATTTTATACATAATCCAAATAGTCATGAAAAAAGATGCTTAATAGAGTTTGATGGTATGCCGATCGGTTATATTCAAATGTATCCAGTTGATTCAGAGTGGAAAACTTTATATGACTATGAAGCATCACAAAATGTATGGGGAATGGATCAATTTATCGGAGAACCCGCTTATTGGGAAAAGGGCATTGGAACTAAACTTGTTCAGGCAGCAATTACATATATTATGGAGAACACGGGAGCAAAAGCAATCGCAATGGACCCGAAAGTAAATAATGAACGTGCAATAAAGTGTTATGAAAAATGCGGATTTAAAAAGGTAAAGATTTTAAAAGAACATGAACTGCATGAAGGGGTATTAGAAGATTGTTGGATGATGGAATATAAACAAAGGGAGCTGCGCGATATGAAAAAAGCATTATTAGTAATCGATGTGCAAGCAGGTATGTATACAGCAAAAATGCCGGTACATAATGGGGAAAAGTTTTTACAAACATTACAAGAGCTTATTGAGAAATGCCGTTCAAATGATATTCCGGTAATTTATGTGCAACATAATGGACGGAAAGACCATCCGTTAGAAAAAGGTACAGACGGGTGGAAAATCCATGCGGCAATTGCTCCACTAGAAGGGGAGTGTGTGGTTGAAAAAACGACTCCAGATTCATTCCACAAGACGAACCTAAAAGAAGTATTGCAAGACAAGGGAATCGATCATGTTATCATTTCAGGAATGCAAACGGAGTACTGTGTGGATACGACAACGCGAAGAGCGTGTAGTGAAGGGTATAAAGTAACGTTAGTGAGCGATGCACATAGTACGTTTGATACAGAGGTGTTACGTGCTGAAGACATTGTGAAGCATCATAACGTAGTGTTTGGAGCGTTTGCTAATGTTGTTACGTTAAAAGATTTGAAAGAAACTGTCTCTAAATAAGAGGCAGTTTTTTATTAGAGGAAATCGTGTCAAATAATGTCGGTAAGTCGATATCCTTTGTCGAAACGTCGATATATTGCAATAATCGTTGATATATTTGAAAAATCGTTCATATAATTTCACGTACCATAATGAAAACACAAAAAAAGAGCACCACATAATTAAAAAGGGCGCTCCTGCATCAAAATATTACTTCTTCTTATCTTTATCCAATATATTCTGTTCTTCCGCAAACTCCGTACCATATGCGAAGCGGCGATTAATACGAATATTATCGTTATGGTGCCTTGTGTGAGAGCCAGAGAAACGATGAACGATTACTTCAGATAATGTAAAGACAATCGCGGAAAGGATGCTTCCCCATGCAATTTGCATATAGTTGTCTAATAAAATATTACCGAAAATCCATACGCTTAAATACGTTAGTAAGAAATCCGACATAATGGCACCAGTATTGCCAATTCGATTTAATATGATTTTATCAACGAACATATAAGATACGATTGTTACAAAGAGACTAAATGAAATAATTTGGACGAACGTTGCAGGGAAAAATAAAGCGAGTCCAATACTAAATGCGATAATGCACGATATAAACTTGATAAGCACTACTGTGAAATCATTCAAAATTTACACCTCCGATTTATACATAGTTTTACAATAAATTCTGAAGTTCATACATTGTAACGGATTTATTTACATAAAACTTTTTCATGTTCGGAATTTAGTCTAAATATTATAAAAATAAAGAAAAAATGTTATAGTAAAATGAGGGTATATGACATTTTTAGGTAAGGGGGAATCCTGGGTGTGGATTACTTCAGAAGTAGAAATTCCAGACGAGTTAATTGATCATCTTGAACAAGGAAAGTTAGTATTATTTGTTGGAGCGGGAGTTTCTATGAAAGGGAAATCAAACTTACCGAATTTTGATGATCTTGTTGATGAAATTGCGAAAACGTTATATGTAGAAAAACGTGAAATAACAGAACCACATGATTATTATCTTGGTAAAATTGCGAAAACAAAAGATGTACATCAAGTTGCAAGAGATCTAGTTCATATAGAAAAGTCAAAACCGAATCCGCTTCATTATGCAATTCCGAGGTTGTTTCCTTTGGACACAGAAGTTCGTATTGTAACGACAAATTTTGATCGACATTTTACAACTGCGATAAAAGAAATGAATAGAGAATTAAACGTATATTACGCACCTGCGTTACCTACAGGTAGAGCGTTTAAAGGACTCGCTTACATACATGGCAATATAGAACAAGAAAAAGAAGCGTTAATTTTAACAGATGGTGATTTTGGAAGGGCTTACTTGACAGAAGGATGGGCAAGAAGGTTTTTAGTTGATTTATTCTCGAATTATACCGTTTTATTCGTTGGATATAGCCATAATGACCCAGTAATGAAATATTTAGCAACTGGTTTACCACCAAGTACAAGACGTTATGCATTTGTCGCACAAGGGGAAAATACGTACCACTGGGAGCATTTAGGAATACGGCCGATTGTATATCCGAATAAAGGTAATAATCATCAATCTCTCGTTAAAGCAGTAAAACGATGGGCGGAGTTAATGGGGGATAATTATATTACAAAACGAATGCGAATTCGTGACATAGTAACAGTACCGCCGTCAGTAGAGCAGGAACAATTATCATACATAAAACAATCTATAAAAAAAATTGAAACAGTCCGCTACTTCGTTGAATTTGCTCACGATTATGAATGGGTGGAATGGCTTGAAGCGGAAGGGAAATTACAAAATTTATTTTTAATTACATCAAACTATAACGAGGTAGATGAATTACTTGCAAAATGGTTAGTGGAACAATTTCTTTTTAGTCATCAAAAAGAATTATTTCAATTAATTTTTAAAAATCACTCTAAACTATCTCCGTTATTATGGAGAACAATTTGTAGCTACTTAAACGAAACGAAAATGAAAATGGACCCGTTGTTGTTTGCAAGGTGGACACTGCTTTTATTAGAAACAGCTGAAAAAGATAGTAAATCGATCGAAACAATTTCTTACTTACTGCAAAAATGTTCTTTTCCTGAGCATAAAGAAATCGCTTTATTGTTACTAACGTTTATTTTGGACGGCAAACTTAAGTTGAAGCGTGAAAGAAAGTGGGGAAATGATACCGGGGAATCAATAGAACTTGAGGAATCGAGTCGTTTACCCGTGTCTACATTTTCTTTTGTGGAGCAAATTTGGAATGAAAAGATGAAACCGCATATTTCCTATTATGCCGTTCCAATTATGATGATGGGAATAGAGAAGATGCGGATGTTATCACTAAGGCAAGCGGCACTGAAAAAAAGGGATAAGGAAAATGTGGAAAAAGAGTTTCAGCAAAATGATCTAGCGTTTTTAATTCAAATTGTAAAAGAATGTTTAACCTATCTATGTGAAAACGATGAGAAAAAAGCAAATTATTATATTACAGAAATGATAGAAGCAAACAGCGTACTTCAAAATCGAATTGCAATTGATGCGATGAATAAAAATGTATTTGTTAGCGCCGATGAGAAAATGAAATGGTTGTTACAGGAAGGAATTCTTTTAGATGTCACGTATAAACAAGAAGTTTTTCAACTTATAAAAAATCATTACGCACTCTCTTTAGAAAAAACAAAAGAAGAAGTCATTCAAATTGTACTGAAGGATCTTGCAGAGGAGAGGGCATTTGATGTTTGTTTCGTTTTAGATTTATTATTCAATTGTGATACAAATAGTCCATCTACAGCAAAAGGTTATGAGTTAATGAAGCAAAAACATCCTCACTTTCATTCTGATCGATACAGTGTACAAAAGAAAGAGGCCGCAGAACAAAGTATTACTTGTAATGTAACTGCCGATGGATTATTGCAACTAAAAGACGATGAAATTATGAAGCAAGTTCAGCAATTTTCTCAAGATGGTGTTTTTGAACAACGTCATTTTTTAGAGATGTTATCGAAAGCATGTAAATTGAATACAGAATGGAGTATTTCATTTGCATATCAATTAGTTGGAATGCACGAAATAAGTAATGAAGTATGGTTTGTTTGTATTAGGGAGTGGCGAAATAACCGAGGACTGACAAATGAACAAATACAAAAAGTTATTCCTCTATTACAGAAATTCGTTAGAAATACAGCTTTTCATTGGTTAATTAGTAGCTTTCTATATGAAATTAGTAATCGATTAGAAGAGTTAGAGGAAAATAGTATACGCAATGTGAAACGGTTTGCTTTTTCGGTATTCCCTCAAGTAATGAAAAGTGATACGGATTTTAAGCTTGGAAAACAAGATTTTTACAATGAATCGATTCAGCATCCTGTTGGGAAAATGACAGCTGTACTATTAAAACTGTTATCATATGATCATTTATACGATCGCAATGTGTATGAATATTTATTTTTATTTGAAGAACAAGTAAGAATTAGTACAGAACGAACAAATTTTATGTTAGCGCGTTTAGTAGCAGATATTACATTTCTTTATCATATTGAGAAGCAATGGTGCCGAAAATATTTGTTACCGTACTTAGAGTTAAAGAAGGAAAATGAGATCACGAAATATGCATGGGCCGGCTTGTGTTACACGCAAATCAATTTACCTTTATTTACAGAAATGAAGCAATTTATTAAGTATGCAGTAGAACATTTGGAAGTATTACATCCGCATACGAGGGAAGCTTTCTTAAAATGGCTCAGTTTTGTATTTATTAAATGTGTACTGTATTGGGAACAAAAAACAGACTGGTTATACCCTTTACTTACACGAGAAAATGAAGAAAATAAAATTAAGTTTATGCAGTTTTTATGCTATTACGTCAAAACGTTAAGCGCAAAAGAGCAACAAAAATTTTGGGCAGTTTGGCTCAGTATATTTTTGCGAGAACGACCGAAAATGGGTGAAATCACAGCTAGAGAATATGTAATGCTTTTACGTATTATTTTATTTATGGATGAAATAGTAGAAAGAGGGTTATCGATAATTTGTAAATCATTTTCGGACGTAGGTGGAAAGGGAAATCAAACGGAGTTAAAACAGTTATTTAATGAAATACTTGAGAAGACAGAGAGTATAAAAATGTATAAAGAGTTGTATGCAAACGTATTTTTTACTTTACTGCAAACGCTTCAGGAAGCGGATTTACTTGAAACGGAAATCATTCAAATAAAAGAATTATTAATCGGGTATAGAGTAGAAAAATGTGTAATAAATGCAATAGATAATGAGATAATTCGCATCGGAATTGTTATGGAGAATTTACAAGAAGAAATGTAGGGCGAAAGTAGAATTTTAAAAAATATATAAAAAGTTGTTGACAGTGTTTTGAAAAGCGTTCTATAATACGAATCATACTTATTCAATTTCAAAAAACATTTGAATAAACAAAGTGCAATGAAGAGATCACAGTAGTGGTTAGTCTTACTGTAACAGAGAGCTGGTGGTTGGTGCGAACCAGTACAGGGATAATCATGAATTACAGTCTTGGAGCATCTTTTTCGTAGTAAAGATAGTATTTTCTTTATGAAGAAAAAGCGGTCAATTGATCGTTAACAGTGAAGAGAGGTAGACGGAAAGTTAGTCTACAACTAGGGTGGTACCGCGATAAATATCGTCCCTACTGATTTATTCAGTAGGGACTTTTTGTATTTTAGTGGCCCAACTTGAAAATTAAATATGTATGCGTTGAAAGGAAAAGCAGTAGTTGTTGTTTCCCTGTAACAGAGAGCTGGTGGTTGGTGTGAACCAGTACAAAAACAAGAGCGAATTACAGTCCTAGAGCATCTTTTTCGTAGTAAAGATGGTATATATCTTTATGAAGGGAAAGACGGTCAGATGATCGTTAACAATGAAGAGAGGTAGACGAAAGAAGTCTACAACTAGGGTGGTACCGCGATAAATATCGTCCCTACTGATTGGATCAGTAGGGATTTTTTGTACAAAAAAAGTGGGTTTTTAACTAGTGGATAGTGTCTTTGTACTAATTATTAGTTTAAAATAAGAAGAGGTATCGATTCCACTTTAAATTTGTATAATTGACCAGTTCAGAAAATAGAGAATTTTTCATTCTCTTACTATACTTTTAAAACATTAGAGGAGGATTTCCAAATGGCAAATCATGAATTAGATCAATTACGTAAACAGGTAGATGAAATTAACTTACAACTATTACACCTTTTAAACAAACGTGGTGAAATCGTTCAAAAAATTGGGGAGCAAAAGCAAGTACAAGGTACGAAACGTTTTGATCCAGTACGTGAGCGTGAAGTACTTGATATGATCGCAGAGAATAACGAAGGACCATTCGAAACGTCAACGGTTCAACATATTTTCAAAACAATCTTCAAAGCTAGCTTAGAATTACAAGAAGATGATAACCGTAAAGCATTACTAGTATCACGTAAAAAGAAACAAGAAAACACAATCGTTGATGTAAAAGGTGAATTGATTGGTAACGGCACACAAACGTTCATTATGGGACCTTGTGCGGTCGAAAGCTTAGAGCAAGTTCGCCAAGTAGGGCAAGCGATGAAGGACCAAGGCTTAAAATTAATGCGCGGTGGTGCTTTCAAACCGAGAACATCTCCATACGATTTCCAAGGTTTAGGAGTAGAAGGATTACAAATTTTACGCCAAGTAGCAGATGAGTTCGACTTAGCGATCATTAGTGAAATTTTAAATCCAAACGATGTTGAAATGGCATTAGACTACGTTGATGTAATTCAAGTTGGTGCACGTAACATGCAAAACTTCGATTTACTACGAGCTGTAGGTAAAGTTAACAAGCCGGTATTATTAAAACGTGGATTAGCAGCAACAATTGATGAGTTCATTAACGCAGCGGAATACATCATTGCACAAGGTAACGACCAAATTATTCTTTGTGAGCGCGGTATCCGCACATACGAAAGAGCAACACGTAACACATTAGACATTTCAGCAGTACCGATTTTAAAGAAAGAAACACATTTACCAGTTGTTGTTGACGTAACGCATTCAACTGGCCGTAGAGATTTATTATTACCAACAGCGAAAGCGGCTCTTGCAATTGGCGCAGATGCAGTAATGGCTGAAGTACACCCAGACCCAGCAGTGGCGTTATCAGATTCTGCACAACAAATGGATATTCCAGAATTCCATAAATTTATGGAAGAGCTAAAAGGATTCAAAAATAAATTATCTTAATTCCATATCATATATGCGCTGAAGAGGAAACAGTAGTGCTTATCTCACTGTTAAAGAGAGCTGATGGTCGGTGTGAATCAGTACAAAGGTAAGCATGAATTACAGCCTTGGAGCATCTTTTTCGTCAAGTTTTGATGGGAAAGACGGTCTAATGATCGTTAAAGAAGAAGAGAGGTAGACGAAAGAAGTCTACAACTAGGGTGGTACCGCGATGAACATCGTCCCTACTGAGCGCTCAGTAGGGATTTTTTTGTACAAAAAAATAGTAAAGGGGCAAGAGAAATGAGATACATTACAGCTGGAGAATCACATGGACCGCAGTTAACAGTTATTTTAGAAGGTGTACCAGCAGGTTTAACGCTGGCGGCGGAACATATTAATAAAGAATTATTAAGAAGACAAAAAGGGCACGGACGCGGAAGACGTATGCAAATTGAAACAGATACAGTTGAAATTGTAAGTGGTGTTCGTCATGGGATGACACTTGGCTCACCCATTACGTTAATCGTAAAAAATGATGATTTCAAACATTGGACGAAAGTAATGGGTGCAGAGCCAATTTCGGAAAAAGAAAGTAAAGAAATGAAACGTACAATTACGAAACCACGTCCAGGACATGCGGATTTAAATGGAGCAATTAAATATGGTCACCGTGATATAAGAAACGTACTAGAGCGCTCTTCTGCAAGAGAAACGACAGTTCGTGTAGCTGCTGGTGCGGTTGCGAAACAAATTTTAAAAGAATTAGGTGTAGAAATTGCAGGACATGTACTTGAAATTGGTGGAGTAAAAGCAAAACATATTTCTAACTTGTCAATTGAAGAAATTCAAACAATTACTGAAAACTCACCAGTTCGATGTTTAGATAAAGAAGTAGAACAAGAGATGATGGATGCGATTGATCATGCAAAAAGTAGCGGAGATTCAATCGGCGGCATTGTAGAAGTCATTGCAGAAGGCATGCCGATTGGCGTTGGTAGTTACGTTCATTACGATCGTAAATTAGATGCAAAACTTGCTGGTGCAATTATGAGTATTAATGCATTTAAAGGTGCTGAAATTGGTGTTGGTTTTGAAGCAGCAAGACAACCAGGAAGTAAAGTGCATGATGAAATTTTATGGGATGAAGAACAAGGATACACGAGAAAAACGAATAATGCCGGCGGTTTAGAAGGCGGTATGACAACGGGAATGCCAATTGTCGTAAGAGGTGTAATGAAACCAATACCAACATTATACAAACCGTTAGCAAGTGTTGATATAGATACGAAAGAAGCATTTCAAGCGAGTATTGAAAGATCTGATAGCTGTGCAGTACCAGCAGCAGGTGTAGTAGCTGAATCTGTTGTAGCATGGGAACTTGCACATGCACTAGTCGAACAATTCGGAAAAGATCGTATGGAATTAATTCAACAAAACATTACGCAACATAATAAATACGCAAAAGAATTTTAATAAAAAGGTGGTTTTAACATGCAAGTAAAAGATCAACTATCATCATTACAACCATATAAACCAGGTAAATCACCTGAACAAATGAAAGAAGTGTACGGAGATCATTCGTTTGTTAAATTAGCATCGAATGAAAATCCATTCGGCTGTTCACCACGAGTTTTAGATGAGTTGCAAAAATCGTGGTTGGATCATGCTTTATATCCTGACGGAGGTGCTACAACGCTCCGTCAAACAATTGCAAATAAGTTACATGTGCAAATGGAACAAGTACTTTGCGGTAGTGGTTTAGATGAAGTCATTCAAATAATAAGCCGTGCAGTACTTAAAGCAGGAGATAATATCGTAACGGCTGGGGCAACATTCCCGCAGTACCGTCATCATGCAATTATAGAAGGTTGCGAAGTGAAGGAAGTTGCGTTAAATAATGGTGTATACGACTTAGACGAAATTTCTTCAGTAGTAGATAACAATACAAAAATCGTATGGATTTGTAACCCGAACAATCCAACAGGCACATATGTGAATGACCGAAAATTGACTCAATTCATTGAAGGGATTAGTGAAAATACGTTAATTGTCATTGATGAAGCGTACTATGAATACGTAACAGCAAAAGATTTCCCAGAGACATTACCGCTTTTAGAAAAACATAAAAATATTCTTGTGCTTAGAACATTTTCTAAAGCGTACGGATTAGCTTCTTTCCGCGTTGGATATGCGGTTGGACATGAAGAATTAATCGAAAAATTAAATGTTGTTCGTTTGCCATTTAACGTATCTTCATTAGCGCAAAAAGCAGCGACGATTGCTTTTGGTGATGACGAGTTTATTGAAGAAATAGTTCGTGTGAATACAGAAGGTTTACGACAATACGAAAGTTTCTGTAAGGAAAATGAAATTCCATTTTATCAGTCACAAACAAATTTCATCTTCTTGCCAGTAGAAAATGGTGGAGAGATTTATGAAGCTTGCGCACACGCAGGATTTATTATTCGTCCGTTCCCGAATGGTGTCCGCATCACAGTCGGAACAAGGGAGCAAAATGAAGGAGTGATTTCAGTGTTACAACAACACTTTGAAAATAAAAAAAGAAAGTCTCGAGATGAGGCAAATGCGTAAACAGGTAGTATTAATTGGAACGGGTTTAATCGGAGGTTCTCTCGCATTAGCAATTAAGAAAGAGCACGATGTAACGATAACAGGTTATGATATATTTCAAGAACAAGTAGAGCGTGCAAAAGAATTACACGTAGTAGATGAAATAGCAGTAGATTTACAACATGCATGTGAAGAGGCACATTTAATTGTTTTTGCTTCACCAGTTGAAGAAACGAAGAAGTTATTACACAAATTAGCGTCATTTCGTTTACGAAAAGATGTTATTGTAACCGATGTTGGTAGCACAAAAGGCACGATTATGAATGAAGCAGAAGCTTTATTTTCAAAGGAAATTTCTTTCATTGGTGGACATCCAATGGCAGGTTCTCATAAAACGGGAGTTGAAAGTGCAAAAGCGCATTTATTTGAAAATGCATTTTACATTTTAACACCAATGAATCATGTGCCAAATGAACATGTGGAAGAGTTAAAAGATTGGTTAAAAGGAACAGGGTCACATTTCCTTGTTTTAAATACAGAAGAACATGATTATGTAACAGGGATTGTAAGTCATTTCCCGCATCTTATTGCCGCTGGATTAGTAAAGCAAGTAGAAAAACATGCAGGAGATAATCCACTCATTCATCAACTAGCTGCCGGAGGGTTTAAAGACATTACACGCATCGCATCTAGTAGTCCGAAAATGTGGAGTGATATTGTTAAGCAAAATCGTGAGCATTTAATGGTATTATTAAAAGAGTGGATCTCTGAAATGGAAGGTTTATATGATACAGTTTCTACTGGAGATGCAGGCGAGATTCAAAACTATTTTGCAGATGCGAAAGAATACCGTGACTCTTTACCAGTACGAAAGAGAGGGGCAATTCCTGCCTATCACGACTTATACGTCGATGTTTTAGATAAAGTTGGGGCATTGGCTCATATTACGAGTATTTTGGCTCGCGAGGAAATTAGTATTACGAACTTGCAAATATTAGAAGCGCGTGAAGGATTGCTTGGGGTATTACGTATTAGCTTCCAACGAGAAGAAGATCGTACGAAAGCAAAGCTAGCGCTTGGAGAAGAAAAATACCAAACGTATGAAACAATTTAAATGAGAAGGTGAAAACGTGAAGGAAAGAACGATACAACCTGTTAATAACGGATTAAATGGCAACATTACAATTCCGGGAGATAAATCAATTTCTCACCGCGCTGTTATGTTCGGTGCGATTGCAGAAGGAAAAACAACAATTAAAGGTTTCTTGCCTGGCGCAGATTGTTTAAGTACAATTTCTTGTTTTAAAGAAATGGGAGTAGACATCGTGCAAAACGGTGATGAAGTCACTGTAGTTGGTAAAGGATTAGAAGGTTTACAAGAACCGAAAGCTGTATTAGATGTTGGTAATTCTGGTACAACTATACGTTTAATGTCAGGAATTTTGGCAAATACACCATTTTTCTCTTGCGTACAAGGTGATGCATCTATTGCAAAAAGACCGATGAAACGTGTAACAAATCCATTAAAACAAATGGGTGCGAACATTGATGGCCGTGAAGAAGGAACGTTTACACCGCTAACAATACGTGGTGGAGATTTAAAAGCAATTGAATACACTTCGCCGGTAGCAAGCGCACAAGTAAAGTCAGCTATTTTACTTGCTGGCCTTCGTGCAGAGGGTGTAACAGCTGTTACAGAACCACATATTTCTCGCGATCATACGGAAAGAATGCTTGAAGCATTTGGCGTTAAAGTAACTCGCGAAGGAAAGACAGTGAAACTAGCAGGTGGACAAAAGTTAACAGCGACAGATGTTCAAGTACCAGGTGACGTATCATCAGCTGCCTTTTTCTTAGTAGCAGGTGCAATTATTCCAAATAGTAAACTAGTATTACAAAATGTAGGGATGAATCCAACACGTACAGGTATTATTGATGTTTTAGAGAAAATGGATGCTACGTTCACTGTAGAGCCAATTAACGAAGGAGCATCAGAACCAGCTGCAAACATTACAATTGAAACATCTTCATTAAAAGGAATCGAAATCGGCGGAGATATTATCCCTAGATTAATTGATGAAATTCCTGTAATCGCATTAGCGGCAACGCAAGCAGAAGGAATTACAGTAATTAAAGATGCACACGAATTAAAAGTAAAAGAAACGAACCGTATTGATACAGTGGTTGCTGAGTTAACGAAACTAGGAGCTCGCATAGAAGCAACTGATGACGGTATGATCATTTACGGAAAATCAGCTTTAAAAGGCAATACAGTAAATAGTTATGGTGATCACCGCATCGGAATGATGCTTGCGATTGCCGGCTGTCTAGCAGAAGGTAAAACAACAATTGAAGACGCAGAAGCAGTAGGTGTATCATACCCTACATTCTTCGAAGAACTTCAAAGGTTAACTAAATAAATGGATGAGAAGCAGATACAGGATGTATCTGCTTTTTTATATTGAATTTGTGTCGTTAAGTCTATATAATTTCATTCACCGCACTGTAATATTTTAAATTATGGTACAATTCAAATAAAGAAGGGGGAAAATCTATGAACGTTATACGATTAAAAGAAGATAAATTTAGAGAAGCATTACGCTTATCAGAATACGCTTTTCAATATAAAGTTGAAGAAGAACGAATACAACAACAACTTACAAAAATGAAGGAAAGTCATGAAGTATACGGTATTATGGAAGGTAATGACTTAGCTGCAAAACTACACCTTATTCCGTTTCATATATACATAGGAAAAGAAAAATTTAAAATGGGTGGCGTTGCAGGGGTAGCAACGTATCCAGAATACAGAAGAAGCGGATATGTGAAAGAATTGCTTCAACATTCTCTTCAAACGATGAAAAAAGACGGATATACAGTATCAATGTTACATCCATTTGCTGTTACATTTTACCGTAAATACGGCTGGGAACTTTGTGCGAATCTTCTCGTATGTCATTTGACAAAGAGTGATTTAGTTATGAAAAAACAAGTGAATGGTACTGTGAAACGTTTCAATAAAGAAAATCACCCAGAAGAAGTCGAGAAGCTTTATGAAACATTTGCAGAACGTTTTTCTGGTATGCTTGTTCGCAATGAAAAATGGTGGTTACAAGCTGTTTATGAGGATTTAACATTAGCAATTTACTACGATGAAAATAAAACTGCAGCAGGTTACATGTTATATAAAATAGAAAAATCTAAAATGACTGTAGAAGAATTCGTACCACTGCATAATGAAGCACGAAATGGTCTATGGAACTTTATTTGCCAACATGATTCTATGATTAAAGAACTTGAAATGACAGTAAGTGAAAACGAACAGTTGTTATATACATTGCAAGAACCACGTGTGAAAACAGAAATAAAACCATATTTTATGGGAAGAATTGTAGATGTAGAGCAGTTCTTAAAACAATATGAGTTGAACTGGAACAACGTACAGCAAGAATTAATCTTACATATTACAGATTCATTTGCACCGTGAAATAATGTATCAGTGAGACTTGCAAATTATGAAATAACAATTATAGAAGAACTGATGGATAAAGGGATCAAGCTAGATATAAATGCACTATCTACAATATTGCTTGGATACAAACGCCCATTAGAACTAAATGAATTAGAATTAATTAGCGGAAGAGAAGAGGAAATACAAGCGTTTGAGAAAATAGTTCCGGTACGAGATGCATTTATTTATGATTTCTTTTAAAAAATAGGGCTGTCCAAAATCAAATTTTGGGACAGCTTTCTCTTTGGGCGTCGGTTTTTGTCGGTAAGTTGATATATCCTGAAAATCGCTGATATAATTTTATTCACAAATAAGGGAATAAAATTACAACTATACGTAGTCACACACTTGACTTTTATTCCCTGTAATTTATAATTAAAAACGGAATGAATTTTCATTCCTGAAAATAGAGGTGGAAAAAATGGCTAAAAACAAACAAGAGGATATTTTTGATGCTGCGATGCAACTTTTTGCAGAGCGTGGTTACGATGGTACGACAATTCCAATGATCGCTGAAAAGGCAAAAGTTGGTGCGGGTACTATTTATCGCTATTTTGAAAATAAAGAGGCGCTTGTTAATTCATTATTTTCAAAAAGTATGTTACAGCTTTCTGAAATGATAAAAACGGATTTTCCTGTTGAAGCAAATATTCGTGAACAGTTTAGTCATACGTATAACCGTTTATTTGAATTTGCGAGAAATAATGTGGATGCTTTTCTGTTTACAAATTCTCACTGTGATAGTTATTTTCTTGATGAACAAAGCAAGAAAATATTTGATGATTTTATAGGCTTCTTTATGAATATTATAGAAGATGGGATTGTAAAAGGCTTACTCCGTCCGTTACCTCCAGTTGCTTTAATTATTATTGTATATCAACCGTTAGAAAAATTAATTAAAGTAATTGCAACAGGGCAATTAGAGTACTCAAAAGAATTAGTAAAAGAATTGGAAGAAAGCTCTTGGAACGCTATTAGAATCATTTGATTCTATAGCTTTATAAGGACAGGAATGAATATTCATTCCTAAATATAGTTAAAAAATGAGGGTAGGAGAGGGTATTTGTGTAACTAAAGGAATGAACATTCATTCCGAAAAAGTAGTTTAATAGAGTTTATAAAATAATGTAATAGAGTAATAGGAATGAATGTTCATTCCGGAATGGTATTTTAAAAAGGTGGGAATGAATATTCATTCCAAAACTAACATGAAATTTTAATCGCGGGAGATGATGCAAATGAGCAAGCTGAGAAATTGGAGAAGTTTATCTTTTCTATTGTGGATAGTTATTACCATTACAATGATCGTTACGATGCCTAATATGGATAAATTAGTGAAAGAAAAAGGGCACATTACGATTCCTAATACAGAACAAAGTAGTATTGCTGACAAAATGATAAAAGAAATGAATAAAGACGGGACAGAAAAGTATGAGATTATAGCAGTTTTTAATAGTGGTAGTAAAACAGCTTTAACGACTGAACAAAAAGAGGAAATAACAAAAACAATCAATGCTTTGCAAAATGAAAAAGAACAATTAGGAATTAAAGAAGTTGTTTCACATTTAGATAATAAAGAATTAGAGAAACAATTAGTTTCTAAAGATAATACGACTATTTTAACGCAAATATCGATAGATAAAAAACATGGTGAAATATCGAAAGTTTCAAATAATCTTCATAATAAAGTGAAAACGAAAGGGGTAAAAACGTACTTAACAGGAAGTGACTTAATCGCGGGTGATTTTCTTACATCTTCTCAAGAGGGCGTGAAAAAGACTGAAGTTATTTCAATTATTTTCATTCTAGTTATATTAATCATTGTATTTCGTTCACCGATTGTTCCTATTGTTTCTCTTCTTATTGTTGGGGTATCATATTTAGTTTCAATGGGGGTTATTGCTCATCTTGTAGATCAATTTAATTTTCCGTTTTCTAACTTTACACAAGTGTTTGTCGTTGTTGTCCTGTTTGGGGTAGGAACGGACTATAACATTTTATTATTTACGAGATTTAAAGAAGAATTAAGTAAACAAGAAAACGTATTTTTGGCTACGAAAGAAACATTTAAATCGGCAGGGAAAACTGTTTTATATAGCGGGATAGCAGTACTAATTGGTTTTGCATCTCTTGCTTTAGCGAGCTTTAAATTATATCAATCTACTTCAGCGGTAGCAATTGGTGTTGCAGTATTATTACTCGTATTAACTACGTTAAATCCGTTTTTCATGGTGCTTTTAGGAAAAGGGATGTTTTATCCCGTTAAAACATTTAAAGGTCATGAAGACAGTCGTCTATGGGGATTCTTTGCGAAAAACGCAGTAGTAAGACCATTTGTAGCTTTAATTATTGTATTTGTGATATCGATTCCTTTCATATTAAAGTATTCTAATACACTTAATTACAACGATTTATTTGAAGTAGATAATAAATATGAGTCGAAAATGGGGATTAACGTAATAGAAGAACATTTTCCACCTGGTTTTTCTTCACCAAGTACGTTAGTCATTCAATCGAATAACAAGTTAGATGAGGTGAGTTCGCTTCAAACTTTAGATGAACTAACTGATAAGATTTTGAAAGTGAAAGGTGTTTCAGAAGTATATGCACCGACACGTCCAACTGGTGATAGGATTAAAGAACTATATATAAATAAACAAGCGGGTGAACTAAATACAGGTTTAGGAGATGCCAATGGTGGTATAAAGGAAATTAATGATGGATTAACTACTGCGAAAGATAAGATGGGTAATAAGAACTCAAATAGTCTTGCAAACGTTCAAAAGTTAATTGATGGAACAAATGAAGCGAAAAATGGTGTATCGGCATTAGGAACAGCTTTAAATCAACTATCAAATGGCATAAATGACGGAGCAAAAGGTGCGCAGCAAATTGAGAGTGGGTTAACTTCAGTAAATGAAAATATAAGTGTATTATCTCATGCAACTTCACAACTTCATGCTGGCTATACGCAGTTAGAAAAAGGTTTAAGTTCTTACGATCAATACTTCGAAAGTATTTCTCAAGCGATTGACGGTGCGAAGAAAGGTTATGAACAAATTGAAATGTTAATGACCAATTTCATTCAAACGAAACCAGAATTAGCAAATGATCCTAACATTCTGCAGACGATAGGAATTGCTAAAGAGGCTCAAAAGCAATTAGGTGGGCTGTCAAATGAATTAAATAAATTGAAAGCGCAGCACAATGCGGCGATGGGATCATTTAAAGAAGCGAATCAATCGTTATTGAAAGTGGATAACGGCTTAAAAGAAATGAGCAATGGAGTTACTAAGTTACAAAAAGGAGCAGCTGATCTTAAAAATGGATTAAATGAAGGAGCAACAGGTTCAAAACAAATTGCAAACAAGTCATTGGAGTTACAAACCGGATTAACGAAAATAAATGATGGGCAAGGACAGCTATTAACAGGGCTGAAAGACTTGCAAGAACAGATGGGACAATTACAATCAGGACTATCTAAAAGTACAGAAGGCCTTGAAAAGGTAAGTAATGGCCTAGGGGATGCTCAGAAATATTTAGGAGAACTAAATGAATCAAAAAGCTCTGAGAAATTTTATATTCCAAAAGAAGTTTTGGAGGGAGAAGATTTCCAAAAAGCTTTGAATACGTACATGTCACATGATAGAAAGACTGCTAAAATGACAATCATTTTAGACGTAAATCCGTATTCAAAAGAAGCGATGCCAATTATTCAAGAACTCAATAAAACGATAGATGGTACTTTGAAGGGGACGGAATTAAATCATGCGAAAACAGCAATCGGAGGAACGACAGCTAGAAACGTTGATTTAAAAGAAGTAACTGGGCAAGATTTCTTACGTACAGCTACAATTATGTTAATTGGAATCGCGATTGTATTAATTGTGATTACACGTTCATTATTAAACACCATCTTTATTATGGGATCGTTACTATTAGCTTACTTTGCATCATTAGGGATAAGTGAACAAATTAGTACGCATATTTTACATGTAGATTCATTAAGCTGGAATGTTCCATTCTTTAGTTTCATAATGATTGTCGCTTTAGGAGTGGATTATAGTATTTTTGTAATGATGAGATACAATGAGTTAGAAGGGGACCCAGCGACGAAAATTGTAACTGCTTCTCGTCATATCGGAGGAGTCGTATTATCAGCGGCACTTATTTTAGGTGGTACATTTGCTGCATTAATCCCTTCAGGTGTATTAACGCTTATACAAGTAGCATCCGTAGTTGGTGTTGCACTGTTACTATTAGCTATTATTGTGATGCCGATATTGCTACCTGCTTTAATAGGCTTAACGAGTAAAATGAAGAATTATGCAAAGAAATTAAGTGAAAGGAAATAAAAGAATCGCCTTTTAAAAGTAACTGTTTCAGTTATGGGAGAGAACATATAAAATAACACACAAATTAGGGATGTAAATCACATATGATTTAGCATCCCTTTTTTTAATTGGTATTACATTGTTTAAGTACTTTTATATAGTAAAATTGCAAAGGAAGAGAAAAAGAAAACAGTAAAAACAGCAGCGCAACGATTGGGGATTACTGACAAAGTATTTGGTTTAAAAGATATAATTTACTTTAGATAGTTCACTCAAATAATGGTGGACTATCTTTTTTTAAAAGATAAATGGAAAATTTATGTTAAAATAATGATAGAGATTGTGAAAAAATGTTCTTAAGTTAACGATCAGGCTAATTTAAGAAGGATTTTTTAAAGGAAATGTTGAATATCGTATTTTGAAGGAGTGATTGCAGTGGAGTAAGTAATTTTTTAAATCTTAGTTAAATACTTTGAGGGAAGGGATTTATAGCTATGAATACAAAACTAATAATAGTAGAAGGTTTACCTGGATTCGGAAAATCGACCACTGCAAAGCTAATAAATGAAATTCTAAGCCAAAATAAAATTGAAGTTGAACTATTTTTAGAGGGGAATTTGAACCACCCAGCCGACTATGATGGTGTATCTTGTTTTAATAAATTTGAATTCGATAGATTAGTATCTAACAGTGGAGATTTTAAAGAAGTTCTTCTTAAAAGAGTTTTAAAAAAAGGAAGCAATTATTTATTACCATACAGAAAGATAAAAAATGAGTTTGGTGACCAGTTTTCGGACGAATTATTTAACGATATTTCAAGAAACGATATATATGAATTACCATTCGATAAAAATGTTGAATTAATTGCTGACAAATGGAATGACTTTGCTGAAATTGCTCTAGAAGATAATAAGGTTTATATTTTTGAATGTTGTTTCATACAAAATCCATTAACGATTGGGATGATTAAATACGGTGAACAAAAAGAAAAAATAATAAATTATGTAATGAAAGTTGCAAAAATCATAGAGAATCTAAATCCAATGTTATTCTATGTAGAACAAGATGATCTTGAATTTTCATTTAGGAAGGCATTAAAAGAAAGAAATCCAGAATGGTCCACAGGAATTGTCGACTATTACACGAACCAAGGCTATGGGAAAGAACATAAACATTCAGGGGTAGAAGGAGCGATAAAAGTTCTTGAAGCTAGAAGGAATTTAGAGTTAGAAATATTCGATATGTTAAAAATGAAAAAAGAAAAAATCAATAATACAAAATATGAAATTGACTCATATAGGTCAATGTTAAAAGATAAGTTAACAATACAAATGGTGAAATAGCTTTTTACACTACCTGGTGCTTTAGTTGGAGAAGGAAATGAAAACGCTCAGAATATTTTCTGAGCGTTTTAGTTTGCTATTTATAATGCGAAATGCATGCAAATTATTGTATTATTTCAATTGATAAACATAATACTCCAATTATAAATGTTTTTTCAAAATGAATCCTCTTTAAAACGTGTATGTAACTTTAATATAATTAAAAACAAAGGTTTTATTCGAGTTTGGAAAGAAAGGAATAGCAATCAACCGTTGCTATTCATCCAGCTTCTACTATATAATAGCTATAGTCTACAATAATTGAGTCGTAATATGCGATTTTTTAAGACAATCGGTGAGAAAACGCTGAAATAAGCGGTATTAGTAGGAGGACACAAATGATTACAGTAAGTAACGTTAGTTTGCGTTTCGCGGATCGCAAATTGTTTGAAGATGTTAACATAAAATTCACGCCAGGTAACTGCTACGGTTTAATCGGAGCAAACGGTGCTGGTAAATCAACGTTTCTAAAGATTTTATCTGGAGAAATCGAACCATCAACAGGTGACATACATATTACGCCAGGCGAGCGTCTAGCAGTATTAAAACAGAACCACTTTGAATATGAAGAGTTTCCAGTATTAGAAACTGTAATTATGGGTCATACTCAACTTTATAAAGTAATGCAAGAGAAAAATGCCATTTACATGAAAGAAGACTTTAGTGATGAAGATGGTATGCGTGCTGCAGAACTTGAAGGTGAGTTTGCTGAGCTGAACGGTTGGGAAGCTGAGTCAGAAGCTGCAATCCTTCTTAAAGGTTTAGGTATTGGTGAAGACCTTCATGATAAGAAAATGTCTGAGTTAACTGGTGCAGAGAAAGTAAAAGTATTACTTGCTCAAGCTTTATTCGGTCAACCTGATATTCTATTACTAGATGAGCCTACCAACCACCTGGACTTAAAAGCGATTCAATGGTTAGAAAACTTCTTAATGAACTTTGAAAATACAGTTATCGTTGTATCCCATGACCGTCACTTCTTAAATAAAGTATGTACGCACATGGCTGATCTTGATTTCGGTAAAATTCAACTTTATGTTGGTAACTATGACTTCTGGTATGAGTCAAGCCAATTAGCTTTAAAATTAACACAAGATGCTAATAAGAAAAAAGAAGAGAAAGTAAAAGAGTTACAGAACTTCATTGCGCGCTTTAGCTCAAACGCATCTAAAGCGAAACAAGCAACTTCTCGTAAAAAATTATTAGATAAAATTACATTAGATGATATTAAGCCATCATCTCGTCGTTACCCATTCGTTGGCTTCACACCAGAACGTGAAGTAGGAAATGACTTATTAACTGTTGAAGGTCTTTCTAAAACAATTGATGGTGAAAAAGTGTTAGATAATGTGTACTTCACTTTAAATAAAGGTGATAAAGTTGCATTTATCGGTCGTAACGATATTGCGATGACGACATTATTTAAAATCCTTATGGGTGAAATGGAGCCAGATAGTGGTTCATTTAAATGGGGCGTTACAACATCTCAATCGTACTTCCCAAGAGATAACTCTAAATACTTTGAGAACAGTGACTACAACTTAGTTGAATGGTTACGTCAATTCTCTCCACAAGATGAGTCAGAAAGCTTCTTACGTGGTTTCTTAGGCCGTATGTTATTCTCAGGCGAAGAAGTTAAGAAGAACGTTTCAGTACTATCTGGAGGCGAAAAAGTTCGTTGTATGTTATCTAAAATGATGTTAAGTGGTGCAAACGTTATTACACTTGACGACCCAACGAACCACTTAGACCTTGAGTCTATCACTGCATTAAACAATGGTTTAATTGCATTTAAAGGTACAATTTTATTCACATCACATGACCATCAGTTCGTACAAACAATTGCAAACCGCATTATCGAAGTAACGCCAAACGGTGTAATCGATAAAGAGGCTACTTACGATGAGTTCTTAGAAAATGAAGAACTTCAAAAACAAGTAGATGCAATGTACAAAGGTCAATAATAAATGATGAAAAACCTCGATCTCGTTATGAGAGCGAGGTTTTTTATAATCCATTATTTTTATGGATAGCGAATAATTATTCAAGGATAACTTTATTGGAGGGAAGAGATTTGGATGTTGCACATAGAAGAATTGCTGAAGCATAAATAACTGAATGAAGAAATAATATATATCGAAAAATTAAATGCTATCTATTGTGAATTTCATTATATTACATTAATGTTCCAGAACTGGAGACATATTTATTTGCGAAGTAGGGAATAAAGGTATATAGTATGTGATGTCATAATTAGTGGATGAATCTTGGGAGAAAACAGAAAATGTTACAAATTTATTTTGTTAAATAGAAACCAAGGTCAAAATGTATAGAAAGAAATAGTTGAATAAATACTAGCTTCAAATTATAATTACTAGTATTCTTCATATAGTTAAATAAATAGAATCTATTTGAAGATAAAAAATTGAATAGAGAGACAGACTTATAAAAAATAAGCCTTGGATGATCAAAAGAGGTGGAGAAATGAAACAATTCTTATTAAAGAGCAAAAGCGTGCTAAGCAATCATTTTGGATTCTTTCTGTTTGCCGTTATTTTATTTTGGCTCAAAACATATGCGGCTTATGTAACAGAATTTAATTTAGGTATTTCAAACACAATCCAAAAATTCTTGCTGTTTTTCAACCCGCTTAGTTCAGCAGTTCTATTTTTAGGACTTGCATTATTTGCAAAAGGGAAACGATCTTATATTTGGTTAATTGTTATCAACTTGTTATTGTCGATTCTTTTATATGCAAACGTCGTATACTATCGCTTTTTCAGTGACTTTATTACGTTCCCGACATTGACACAAACGAATAACTTTGGAGATTTAGGTGGTAGTATTGTTGCGTTGCTACATCTTTATGATCCGCTATACTTCTTAGATACAATTATTTTAATTGTGTTAGTTGCAACGAAATTTGCAAATCCAAAACCAATTCGTGTTGCGAAGCATAAAGTATCACTAGTATTTGTAGCAGGTATTTTATTATTCAGTGTTAACTTAGGACTTGCAGAATCTGACCGTCCTGAATTATTAACAAGAACGTTTGACCGAAATTATATTGTGAAATATTTAGGGGCGTATAACTACACAATTTATGATGGAATTCAAAGTGCGAAAGCATCAACGGAAAGAGCGTTAGCTGATGGAGATAATATGACAGAAGTAAGAAATTATTTAACATCAACTTATGCTAGTCCGAATCCTGAGTATTTCGGTAAAGGTAAGGGAATGAACGTAATTTATATTCATTTAGAGTCATTCCAAAACTTCTTAATTGATTATAAATTAAACGGTCAAGAAGTTACGCCGTTCTTAAACTCATTTAAAAAAGATGCGAATACGCTTTATTTTGATAACTTCTTCCATCAAACAGGACAAGGGAAAACGTCTGATGCGGAGTTTATGTTAGAGAATTCTATGTTTGGTTTACCACAAGGGTCTGTATTTACAACGAAATCTCATAATACGTATCAATCAGCACCAGCAATTTTAGGACAACAAGGATACACATCAGCTGTATTCCATGGTAACTATAAAACATTTTGGAACCGTGACGATATTTATAAATCATTTGGTTTTAATAAATTCTTTGATGCTTCATACTATGATATGAACGAAAAAGATGTAGTAAACTATGGATTAAAAGATAAACCATTCTTTAATGAATCCATTCCGTTATTAGAAACATTGAAACAACCGTTCTATACGAAGTTTATTACGTTATCGAATCACTTCCCGTATCCGATTGATAAAGAGGAAGCGACAATTGAACCAGCAAACACAGGTGACTCATCTGTAGATACGTATTTCCAAACAGCACGTTATTTAGACGAATCTGTAAAAGGTTTCATCGATTACTTGAAACAATCTGGTTTATACGATAATTCTATTATCGTTATGTACGGAGACCATTACGGTATTTCAGATAATCATAATGCAGCAATGTCAAAAGTAATGGGTAAAGAAATTAACTCATTTGAAAATGCACAGTTACAGCGTGTACCTTTAATCGTTCGTGTACCAGGTGTGAAAGGTGGCGTACAACATCAATACGGTGGTGAAATTGATGTTCTTCCAACTCTTTTACACTTACTAGGAACAGATACAAAAAATTATGTTCAATTCGGTTCAGATTTATTATCACCAGATCATAAGCAAGTTGTTGCGTTCCGAAATGGTAACTACGTAAGCCCAACAGTTACTGCATTAAACGGCAAATACTATGATACAACGACTGGAAAACCAGTAGAATTTACAGATGAAATAAAACAAAATGAACAAATGGTTCAAAACTCGTTAAAATACTCTGACCAAGTCGTAAATGGTGACTTATTACGATTCTACACACCGGAAGGATTTACACCGATAGATCGTTCGAAGTATAACTATAACAATCGTGATAAAAACAAAACGAAAGTAAAAACGACTCCAGAAGGGGAAGCTAAATAAATAACAAAAGGCACTATTCATAGGAATAGTGCCTTTTGTTTGTAAATAAAACATCATCATGAGATAGAACCATCTGTTGCTTTTTGTTTTGCCTTTCCGAAGAAAACTACACCGACAATGATGATAATGATGAATGCCCATTTCATGAAAGGGTTGCTTTCGAAAAATGCAGCGAACCATTTTTCATCTACAATCATTTTCGCGGCAGTATAAGCTAAAACAGCTGCTCCAATTGTAATAATGATAGGATAACGGTCGACCCATTTTAAAATTAATGTACTGCCCCAAACTACTACTGGAATTGAAACTAATAGCCCGATGATTACTAAAGAAAAGTTGCCATGCGCAGCTCCCGCAACAGCAAGAACGTTATCAATTCCCATCAATGCATCAGCAATGATAATGGTTTTAATAGCAGACCAGAAACCTTCTTCTGCCTTAATATCGTGATCTTTGCCTTCAGCAATTAATTTGTAAGCGATCCATATAAGAAGTACACCACCAATTAGAAGTAGCCCTGGTATTTTTAACAACCAAACGACAACTAAAGTAGCGAGGGCTCTAATCGCGATTGCCCCGATAGTTCCCCATATAATAACTTTCTTTTGTTGATCTTTCGGTAATCGTCTTGCTGCTAACCCAATTACAATGGCATTATCACCTGCTAACACTAAATCAATTACAATAATGGCAAGTAAGGCTGACAAATATTCAGCTGAAAGGAAATCCATATACATATCACTCCTTAAGAGTAATATGTGCTAAAGTGTTGATAATATAAAAAATAGGATTGACTTTGTATATTCAATCCATAATTTCTTACTGTATTTTGATAAATCTGTTTTAATTTCGTATCAATCGCTTTTGCAATCTCTTTTGCAATCTCTTTTGCTTTTCGATTCATCTTTTTAATACGGTTTTCTCTTCTACTATCCAAGTTTTTACTTCTGATTTCATGAATAGATCTATCTTCCTTAGCACGAAAACGTCGTATTTTTTACGAAGGAGAGAGGGGGAATTGAGTCGAATATACGAGGAGTAATTCCAAAAACCATAAAAAGACTTGATTCCTAGTTAAAGGAAATCAAGTCTTTTTATTACATACGATTATCGTGCCAGAAGTTTAATGGGAAGTGTTCGTTCTCACTATAGGCTTCTAATTCATATCCTTTTTCTTTCAGCCCTTTAATAATACCAGGTACTGCTTTTACGGACTGTGGATGAATGTCGTGCATAAGGATAACTTCTGTTGGCTTGTTTGCACCATTAATAACGTTTTCTACAATTTTAGCTGATGCAGCGTCAACCGGCATTTTGTTATATCTCCAGTCTAATGAATCAATTGTCCAATCCCAAACTTTTAGCCCATTCTCAACAACTTTGTTGCGAAGCGCTTCGTTTAATCCTGGCATTGAGCCGTAAGAAGGACGAGTTAATACTGGTGATTTACCTAGAACGCCAGCGATTAATCCTTGATCTTCTTTCATCTCATCTACGTAATGACCTTCTGTGTAAAGTTTCTTGTAGTTATGAGTCATACTGTGCATCCCAACGTAGTGGCCTTCAGCATCTTCACGCTTTACAAGATCAGGAAAAGCTTTTACATTTGAACCAATAAGGAAGAATGTTGCTTTTGCATTTTCTTTCTTTAACATATCTAAAAGCTCAGCTGTGTATTTTCCAGGACCATCATCAAATGTTAAATAAGCTACTTTTCTAACTTGCCCATTGTATTGTTTTGGAGCTTCTTTCGGTGCAAGAGACGATTGAATTTCACTTACAAGTTGAACAGATTTTGCTTCATCCTCTGTACTTGCTAGAGCAGTATGTGTTGATCCTAAAGCCGCTTCGTATGTAAATAATACCCCCGCGCAAATCAAAATAGCCCTTTTCACTAAAGTTGTCATTCGAATTCCATTGTGCATAATTTTCCTTCTCTCTATAAAAGTTCTACTCTACTATATTAGCAATTATAGGGAGGTAATTGCAAAAAAACTTTTTTACAAGTGCAAAAAAGTTTGTCCAAAAGTATGCAAGATTTCATACTTTCGTATCACTTCATTTTCGTTCCAATTATTGATTCGAATATTTTTGTTTTTTATTAAGATATTGGTAAAGAAACAATTAAATGAAAAGGGAGGGGGAATATGGCTAATTATATTTGCAATACATGTGGAGTACAGTATTCCTAAAATGAAGAAGCACCTTCTCGTTGGAAAATTTGTAATGAAGAAAGACAATATGTGAATCCAATTGGACAGTCATGGACAACATTAGAAACTATGCAAAATAGCAATTTATACAAAAAGGAAGAAATGTTTATTTTATCTTGATATCCATATAATTAATTTTATATGAATTTAATACTAAAGGCCTACTATTTATAAACTAATAGGCCTTTCAACTTAAGTAGTTCTCACACTAATGAGGGATGTTAAAGGAAATATATGTTACCTATAATAATGACTGTAAAGCTTTGGAAAATGAAAAGGAGGAGATTTGCATGAAGAATTGGGTTCAATTTAGAATTGCAAGACCAACAGATAAATTTGAAGAAGTTATAAGTTTTTATGAGACGGGGTTAGGATTAAAGCGTATAGGAGAATTTCACAATCATGAAGGATATGATGGAGTTATGTTTGGATTACCGGATGCCGAGTATCATTTGGAGTTTACAACGCATGTTAACGGAAGTCCCTGTCCGGCACCGACAAAAGATAATTTACTAGTTTTTTATATGCCTAATAAAGATGAAATTGAAAAAATAGTGAATCGATTAAGCAATATGGGCTATCATGAGGTGGAACCAGAAAATCCGTATTGGATAGAGAAAGGAATCACAATAGAGGATCCAGATGGTTGGAGAATTGTGCTAATGAACGCATTTGAATAAAGAAGCTCTTTTCGTATGTAATGAAGTGTAACAAAATGATTGAGTCATAAATCCCTACAGCATTTGTAGGGATTTTTATATAAGAAGATTTAGTTAAGGGAGTTATTAAAAAGTAGAGAGTATTAAGTCATATAGAAGGTACAGGCCAAGAAATTATTGTACAAATGAATGGGAAACCAATTCATGCATGGGTAGCATCTGCTGGTACTGGTGGAACTCTAATGGGGGGGGATAAAACAGTAAAGAATTATACAAAAAAATTGAGCTACATTTAGTAATGCCTGCTGAATTGCCTTATGGTTCTGAACAACCACCAAATGATTTAAAGAAATATGCTGGATCAGGTGGGTTCGGCTTAGGAAGGAAACAGGAAGACAATTTGATAGAAAAACAATGGACTTATTCATATGAAGAGACCTTGTATGAAATGGCGCGTTTTTATAATGAAAATAGGAACGTCTGCGGCAGCGAATTTATTAGCCGCTAAACAAATTGGGAGAGAAAAAGGTTCGGATTTTAATGTAGTTACAGTTTTTCCAGACGCAGGGTCCATAGAAGAGTGGTCAGATGTAAAGAGCTTACCAAAAATAAGGAGAGAATCAAACCATTAAAAGTTCTTTCATATTCTATTTCTTACACTATAGGAAATCGATGAAACGAAAACCTGTATATGTAAAATGTACAGGTTTTTCGTAGTGGTTTTAGATGTTTGTAGCAACTAAAAAATTTCACATACCGTATTTAAAAAATAAATATAGGAAAACCAAAAAGTAATGTAGAATATATCGTACATACATATATGAAGTCAACAGAAAAGATAAAGAGGTGGGCATATGTTACTTGAAGAAGTAATGCAGCAACTAGAGGAATATGGAACAGAACAAAATCGTAAAACGTATAAAAACCATGGGGCGAAAGAGCCTCTATTCGGAGTTAGTTTTGCCAATTTAAAATTGTTAAAAAAGAAGATAAAAAAAGATCATGATTTAGCAATTTTATTATGGGAAACAAAAAATATGGATGCAATGACTTTAGCAACAATGATATTAGATCCAAAAAAAGTTACGACAGAACTACTAAATAAATGGGTACAGGAAGTTGATTATTATTGTTTAATGGATGTTTTAATGACGGCTATTTGTACGTCGCCAATCGCGATAGAAAGAATGGAAGACTGGACAAAGTCTGATGATGAATGGATTGGAAGAGCAGGCTGGTCTTTATTAGCAAATATAGCGATTAAAAATAAAACGTTACAAGATGATTTCTTCTCTCCTTATCTAGAAGAAATTAAAGTAAATATACATAATGAAAAAAATAGAAAAAAAGAAGCAATGAATAGTGCTTTAATTGCGATAGGAATTCGTAATGAAGACTTAGAGCGAAAAGCGATTGAAATTGCACGTGAAATTGGAAAAGTACACGTTGATCACGGAGCAACGTCATGCAAAACACCAGACGCAGAGTCGTATATAAAAAAAGCGAGAGAAAGAGTTGCAAAAAAGAAAGTGAAATAAGAAAAGGGGAACGGTTATGAAAGCAATGGAAGCGGCAAAAAGCATCATTACATCACACTTTCCGAATTGTGATGTAGCTTTACTTGGAGGAAGCGTTGCAAGAGGAGAAGCGACAAAAACATCTGATCTGGACATTGTAATAGTTGATCAAAGTTTAACGTCTTGTTATCGAGAATCTTTCTATAGTAATGGATGGCCAGTTGAGGTATTTGTACATAATTTTGAAACGTTAAAAACCTTTTTTAAAATGGATTGTGATCGCGGAAGACCTTCGTTACCACAATTAGTTGCAGAAGGTGTTGTATTAAAAGGGGAAGATGAAATTGTTGAGAAATTAAAAAGCGAAGCGAATGAGTTACTAAATAAAGGACCAGCTAAATGGACTGAAGAAATGATGAAGCAGAAGCGTTATTTTATTACAGATACTTTGGATGATTTTATTGGTGCATCAAAAAGAGAAGAAGAGTTGTTTATCGCGAATTTATTAGCTGATTTATTACATGAATATGTATTAAGAGTAAATGGGAAATGGCTTGGAAGTTCAAAATGGTTTATAAGGGTACTTAGAAAATATGATGAACAATACGCAGATCAATTTGTAGTGGCATTCGATCATTTTTATACAACGGGAGAGAAAATAAAATTAATTACTTTTGTAGAAAAAACGCTAGAACAGTATGGAGGAAGAATGTTCGAAGGGTTTTGTATAGGAAAGTAAAAAGGGGATAATACAATGAATATACCATTCGTTCAATTAAGAGAACTGACACTAGATGATGTAGAAGACCGATATCAATGGTCATTAGATACAAAAGTAACGAAACATTTAGTTGTACCAGATCAATATCCACCGTTCACTCTTGAAGATACAAAACAATGGATTGAGGCATGTATAAATCGAAAAAATGGTTATGAACAAAGAGCTATCACGGCAGAGAACGGCATACATATTGGATGGGTAGATCTTAAAAACTTTGATAAAACAAATAAAAATGCAGAATTGGGAATCGCGATTGGTAATAAAGAATACTGGGGTAAAGGGTATGGAATAGCCGCCCTATATAGTATGTTACATGTAGCATTCTTTGAATTTGAATTAGAAAAAGTATGGCTACGTGTAGATGAAGATAATTTTCAAGCTAGAAAGAGCTATGAAAAGGCTGGTTTTGTATGCGAAGGGTTAATGAGAAATGATCGATTACGTAGAGGTCAGTTCATTCATCGCTATCGTTATAGTATGTTAAGAGAAGAATATCAATCTTTAATTAGTAGTTTATAAAAATATTATGTTAACTAAAAGGAGATAGAGAAATATGATTCGATTACTTACGAAAGAAGATGCAAAAAAATATTGGGACTTACGTTTACAAGCATTACAAGTAAATCCAGAGGCATTTGTAACAACTTATGAAGAGGCGATTCGTCAAGAAAACCCGATTAAGCGAGTGGAAAGTAATTTAACAGCTACTACTAGTTGTACATTCGGTGCTTTTAATGAGGATTATCAATTAGTTGGAGTTGTCACTTTACTAACAGAAGAGAAAGAGGCGTATAAACATAAAGGGCATATCGTTGCGATGTATGTAGATGCAAGCAATCGAAGAAATGGCCTTGCACGTGATTTAATACGTAAGGCAATTGAAAGAGCAAGAGAAATGAACTTGGAACAATTGACTTTAGGTGTGGTGTCTACAAATGAGCCAGCAAAGAAGTTGTATGAATCAATGGGCTTTAAAACATATGGAATTGAAAAAAGAGCTATAAAGATGAATGGTGTGTATAGTGATGATGAACATATGGTGTTGTTCTTTTAAGAAAGGGAGTTTAGTATGAAAGATCTTTATATAGACAAAAATATGAACCCGCAAGTAGCGATTTTGTATGCGATGGTTACGGATACATTTAAACGCTTGCAAAAGTTAGTGGAAGGAACTGATGAAAAAGAACTGTCATTTAAAGGGACAGAAAATAATGAAAATAGTATTGGACAACTACTTCAACATTTAGCAGTTGTCGATTTACATTGGGTGTACCGCTTAAAAGGAGAAGCAATTCCACAGACACTTGATAATATATATGGATCTATGTTAAATGAAGCAGGAGAGCTGCCAAGTTTAAGAAAACAGACATTGCAACAATTAATGCAAGATTATGAAGTTGTGCAACATATGTTTTATGAGGAATGCATGAAACTAACAGAAAATGATTTAACACGAGAGGTTTTTTATGAAAAGGGAGAAACTGCGACTATAAGGTGGGGGATATGGCATATAGCTGATCATAATCGGTACCATCAAGCTCATATTAGTCAGTTAAGAAAACTATATAGAGCTAGAATACATGCAAGATAAAGAGTGCGAATTTTAATTATATTTATTTTGTTGTATAGTATAAGAAGAAACTAAACAAGGGGTTTTATCATGAAAGCTATTGCAGTAGGGATATTGGCATCATTTTTCTTTGCCTTTACCTTCGTTTTAAACCGGGCGATGGACTTAGAAGGTGGAAGCTGGATTTGGAGTGCTTCATTACGGTACTACTTTATGGTTCCAATGCTTTTACTTATTGTCATGTATAGGGGAAACTTAAAGCAACTCTTTCAATATATGAAAAACAATCCGAAAGAATGGTTAGTGTGGAGTATCGTTGGATTTGGTCTCTTTTATGCACCGCTTAGTTTTGCTGGAGCGTTCGGACCAGGTTGGCTCGTTGCATCAACATGGCAAATTACAATCGTTGCAGGGATTTTGTTAACACCATTTTTTGCGGTGGATCCACTACATAAAAAACTTCCGATGAAGGAATTAGTAATGTCGGGCATTATTTTATTCGGTGTCGTTCTCATGCAAGTAGAACATGCTTCTTCATTAGGTATTCGTGAAACCGTTTTATGTGTAGTTCCTGTACTTATTGCAGCATTTGCGTATCCTCTTGGAAATAGAAAAATGATGCAAGTTTGTAAAGGGGAATTAGATGTATTTCAGCGAGTACTCGGTATGACATTAGCAAGTTTACCATTTTGGTTTTTATTATCTGGTTACGAAGTATCAACTGGCGGATTACCGTCAAGTAACCAAGTTTTTCAATGTTTTATTGTAGCAGTTAGCTCTGGGTTAATCGCGACAGTATTATTTTTCTTTGCAACAGATCTTGTGAAAGATGATCCGCAAAAATTAGCAACAGTGGAAGCGACGCAGTCTGGTGAAGTTTTATTTGCGCTAGTAGGAGAGTTGATCTGGTTATCTGCACCAATCCCATCATCATTATCTTGGATTGGTATGAGTCTCGTTATTATTGGAATGATACTTCATAGTTATGTGGCTGTCGTTGTAAAAAAAGAAGAAAAAATAACAGCGTAATGAGATTAGCTCTTTTTATTAAGAGTTAGTCTTTTTTTCATAGAAAGGGATGAAAGTATGAATATACATCGCGTTGAACAAATTGAAAAAGATTCAATATTAAATGTGCTACAATATGCCGTCGGTCCAAATGAAATAAGCTTAAAGAAGGCAATAATATTTTATCAAAGTAATAAAGGGACTTTGTACAAATATGAAGAAAAAGCTTGTCTAGGTATTGAAATAATCGGA
>WPCI01094480.1_pt1 | contig 62239 bp, 58 predicted proteins | sample 5399871 | NCBI WGS metagenome assembly WPCI01 (sample SAMN12869469, study PRJNA574797) | sludge metagenome | isolation source: wastewater treatment of pH7 | place: China:Beijing | collected 2019-05-20 | reverse complement strand
TCATCGTCAAGCTTCAAACAAACAACCCCTGCAGACATCTGCAGGGGTTTTTTGTGTCTGGACCAGAAGAACGCCTTGGCGCTGCAGAACTGTAGGTGCGAATTTATTCGCACATGAAAACAATCGGTGTGCGAATAAATTCGCACCTACATATGCTCTGCTCTATAAAGGGTCAGAGCGAGAGTATGACAACCTGCCCCAAACGTGTTATCCGCCAAGCTTAAAGCAAACAACCCCTATAGAGTTCTGTAGGGGTTGTTTGTTGGCTATGAAGAGCCCCTGTCTAGCGTTAGGGCCGCCAGACGCTGGCACGTCTACTGCTGCTTAATCGTTCCAGCGGTCTGGCGAGTAGGAGAATACAGGTAATGACCACTTCCATTTCAGGGCGGCCATGCGCATGCTCAAGCCGAATACAAACGAGATGAGCAGGTTAAGGTTCTCGTTGACTCCGAAGTAGATCAGGGCCAGGTAGAGGATGGCAACCAGGAAGGATACGCTGGCGTAAAGCTCGTGGCGCAATACCTGGGGCGTGCGGTTACACATGATGTCACGCAGGATACCGCCAAAGATGCCGGTGGTGATGCCGGCCATGATGACAACAGGTGTCTCATAGTCCAGGCGCAGGGCGACGTTGCAACCGATGATGGTGAAGGCGACCAGCCCCATGCCGTCAACCAGCAGGAACAGCCGGTTGAGCCGGCGCATGTATTTGGCGATGACGATGGTGAACAGCCCGGCACCGATGGTCATGTAGATATAGAGGGGATGTTGCGTCCAGGTGACCGGATAGTTGCCCAGCAGCATGTCGCGTACGGTTCCGCCGCCCAGGGCGGTCATGAAGGCGATCAGGGCAACGCCGAACAGGTCCATGTTGCGCCGTCCGGCAGCGAGTGCCCCGGACATGGCTTCAGCGGTAATCGCAATGACAAAGATATAGGTCAGCATCAGAAAGCACCTGCATTCTGTTAATGCCCCTCCCTCTGTCCTGTTACCTGAGAGTTTGTGCAGCGCTGCTGCTTGCCCCTTCGGTGGGTTGTCGATGCAACCGCTCTCCAGTTGGCGATAATGGATTGTGCAGTACTTGAGCCTGAGCGTTTATGGGAGTTTGCGCCTTCGGCGGGTATCTGGACCACTCTCCTGCACGCGGGCGATTATACTGTGTGCAGGGGTGGCTGACTAGCTGTACTTTATGCCGTACAGGCAGCCTTTTTCGTGACTCTGGTGGCCTGTGGGGTCAGCATAAAACTGATGTTTTACTATCGCAACGCCGGCCATGCTGCTAAAGTTTAGCGTCCAGGGAAGAGTGGCGTGGGCACCTTGCCGGCTGCGCTGCAACGACGGACATGACCGGGTCCGGTCCTGCCTGTATGATGTGCGCAACCTTCGTTTGCCAATTAACCAGTGCTTCCCTGAAAACAGCCGACAATATAGCGGGTACGGGCAATCCAGACCCCTGTCGCCTTGTCCTGTTTGTCTTTAGTTTAGAACGCACACCCAGGAAACCATCATGTCATACAGCCTCGATTCCTTCCTTCAACACATCAAACAGCGTGATCCCGAGCAGCCAGAATTCCACCAGGCTGTTGAAGAAGTGCTGCGTACACTGTGGCCATTTTTGCAGGAAAACCCCAAGTACGTGCAAAATGGCATCATTGAGCGCATGGTCGAGCCTGAACGCGTCATCCTGTTCCGTGTACCCTGGGTTGATGATGCGGGCAAGGTTCACGTCAATCGTGGCTACCGGATTCAAATGAGCAGCGCAATCGGCCCCTACAAGGGCGGTATCCGTTTCCACCCGTCGGTCAACCTTGGCGTGCTCAAGTTTCTCGCCTTTGAACAGGTATTCAAGAACTCCCTGACTTCGCTGCCTATGGGTGGCGGCAAGGGCGGGGCGGACTTCGACCCCAAGGGCAAGTCCGAGCAGGAAGTGATGCGCTTCTGCCAGTCCTTCATGAATGAGCTGTACCGTCATATCGGCCAGCATCTGGATGTGCCTGCCGGTGACATTGGTGTCGGCGCCCGCGAGGTGGGCTACATGTTTGGCCAGTACAAGCGGCTGGCCAATGAGTTCACCTCGGTGTTTACCGGCAAGGGCATGACCTATGGTGGCAGCCTGATCCGCCCTGAAGCCACTGGCTATGGCTGTGTGTATTTTGCCGAACAGATGCTGAAAAGCATCAAGCGCCGCTTTGAGGGCCAGCGTGTTGCCATTTCAGGCTCCGGCAACGTGGCGCAGTATGCGGCACAGAAAGTCACCGAGCTGGGCGGCAAGGTGGTGTCACTGTCGGATTCCGGCGGCACCCTGTACATGCCCGAGGGGTTGAATGGCGAGCACTGGGCCTATCTGATGGATCTGAAAACAGTGCGTCGTGGTCGCATCGAGGAAATGGCTCGTGAGTTTGGTGCACAGTTTTTCCCCGGGCAGCGACCATGGCACCTTGAGTGCGACATTGCCATGCCCTGTGCGACACAGAACGAGCTGAATGGCGATGATGCCCGCCAGTTGATCAAGAATGGCTGCGTGTGCGTGGCGGAAGGGGCGAACATGCCATCCACCCTTGAGGCGATCGATCTGTTCCAGGAAGCCGGTATCCTGTTTGCGCCGGGCAAGGCATCCAACGCCGGCGGTGTGGCCGTCAGTGGCCTGGAAATGACACAGAACGCCATGCGCCTGCTCTGGACCGATGGCGAGGTGGATGCCAAGTTGCACAGCATCATGCAGGGCATCCATGCGTCATGTGTCAACTACGGTACGGAAAACGGCAAGGTCAACTACGTCAAGGGGGCCAATATCGCAGGCTTCGTCAAGGTGGCGGATGCCATGCTGGCGCAGGGGATCGTCTAGTTCTGGCGTGAAACAGCTGGCTGTGCATACTCTGCGGTGATTGCGGAACGTATCGCACAAAGACGCCGCAAGCATATTGGTGCAGGTTCTTTGTCGCCAGGGCTCTGGCGACAAAGGTTTTGTACTGACATGCCCGTATCTTCCCAACAAATTGCGTGCTGTTGACGGGTTTTCTTCAGGCTGGTCGCACGGTTGTCATGCCCCTGCCACAGCTGTACAACGTTGCTGCTGCAGGCTCCGTGCTGTTGGCAAAACATTCCTGAAGTATCCTGCAGCTGGCCACCTGGCGGCAGCTTCCCCCGCATTGCATTGGCCGGCACCAGCGGCGACAATGCACCACAACATGATCATGCGTGAGGGATGCCATTGCCTTGCACCCCTCCTTCAACGATTACAAGGATTCCCCATGTCTGACTCCATGCTGCAGCAGCTGCGTTTACCGGCTGCCAGCCTGACACGCTCACTGCCTGAAGAAATGTTTCCGTTTGGCCGGACTGACGAACTTGAGCCGTTCAGCGGTGTGCTGGGGCAGACGCGGGCAGTCGAGGCGCTCGAGTTTGGTGTGGCGATGCCGCGTTCCGGTTATAACGTCTTTGTCATGGGTGAGCCGGGCTCTGGGCGTTTTTCCTATGTGCGCCGTTATCTGGACGAGGTGGCCCGGCAGGCGCATACGCCGTCCGACTGGCTGTATGTCAACCATTTTGACGAGCCGCGCGAACCCCATGCGATCGAGTTGCCGGCGGGTATGGGCAGTGAATTCTGCCGGGATATTTCCGGTCTGCTCGATACCATTCTCTCGGCGTTTCCTGCCGTGTTTGAAACACCCAGCTGGCAGCAGAAAAAAAGCGCCATTGATCGCGCTTTCAACAAGAAGTATGACAAGGCGCTCGACCGTATCGAGAAGCTGGCGCTGGAAAAGAACATCGCGCTCTATCGTGACAGCAGCAATATCGCCTTTACGCCGATGTTCGAGGGGAGGGCGCTGGATGAGGCCGAGTTTGCCCAGCGGCCGGAAAGCGAGCGCGAGCAGTTTCATGCCGATATCGCCTGGCTGGAAGAGCAGCTGAACACCGAGCTGTCCAGCCTGCCGTTGTGGAAGCGTGAATCGAGCAACGAGCTGCGTCGGCTCAACGAGGAAACCATCAGCCTGGCGCTGGAATCGAGCATGGCGGTACTGGCTGCCAAATATGGCGATTATCCCAGTGTGCAGGCCTACTTGCAGGCCATGCAGGGTAACCTGCTGAAAACCGTGGTTGAGCAACTGGTTGACGAGGAGCACAGCGACAGTGTCCGGCGCAAGTTGCTGGAAGAACAGTACAGCCCTAACGTGGTGATGGGGCACAGCCACAATGGCGGTGCGCCGGTGGTGTTCGAGCCGCATCCGACCTATGACAACCTGTTCGGACGTATCGAATACAGCTCTGACCAGGGCATGCTGTATACCAGCTACCGGCAGCTGCGGCCGGGTGCACTGCACCGGGCCAATGGCGGTTACCTGATCCTGGAAGCGGAAAAGCTGTTGCCGGAACCCTTTGTCTGGGAAGCATTGAAACGTGCCCTGCACTCCAGGCAGCTGAAAATGGAGTCACCGCTGCTGGAGCTGACCCGCATGGCTGCCGTGACCCTGACACCGCAGGTGATTCCGCTGCAGGTCAAGGTGATCGTGATCGGATCACGCGACCTCTATTACGCCTTGCAGGAGCTGGATCCGGATTTTCAGGACATGTTCCGTGTGCTGGTGGATTTCGAGGAGGATCTGCCGCTGGAGCAGGACAGCCTGCTGCAATTTGCACAGCTGGTGCGCAACCGTACCAGCGAGGAGGGCATGGCCCCGCTGACCCGTTGTGCCGTGCAGCGGCTGGCCCGCTACAGCATGCGTCTGTCGGAACACCAGGAACGCCTGTCGGCGCATCTGTCGGAGCTGTTCCAGGTGGTCAGCGAGGCGGACTTCCTGCGTGGCAAGCACCAGGACCAGTGGACCGATGCGAGCCATGTGGAGCAGGCCATCAATGCCAGAATGCGGCGCACCGGCCGGGTTTCGCGCCGCATTCTGGATGACATGCTGGACGGGGTGATCCTGATTGATACCGGGGGAGCAACCATCGGCAAATGCAACGGGCTGACCGTCCTGCAGGCCGGCGACTCGGTATTCGGGGTGCCGGCGCGGATTTCCGCCACCGTGCACCCGGGCAGCAACGGCATTGTGGATATCGAGCGCGAGGTGACGCTTGGCCAGCCGATCCACTCCAAGGGCGTGATGATTCTGACCGGGTATCTGGGCAGCCATTATGCGCAGGAATATCCGTTGGCGATTTCGGCCAGCATTGCCCTGGAGCAGTCCTATGGCTATGTTGACGGCGACAGTGCCTCGCTGGGCGAGATTTGTGCGCTGATTTCCGCATTGGCGCGGGTGCCGCTCAAGCAGTGTTTTGCCATTACCGGCTCGATCAACCAGTTTGGCGAGGTTCAGGCCATCGGTGGCGTCAACGAGAAGATAGAGGGCTTTTTCAAGCTGTGCCGCGAGCGTGGCCTGACCGGCGAGCAGGGGGTGATAGTACCCCGCGCCAACCAGAAGAACCTGCTGCTCAGTGACGAAGTGATCGCCGCAGTGGATGCCGGGCAGTTTTCGGTTTATGTGGTCGATCATGTCGAACAGGCGCTGGCCCTGCTCAGTGGTCAGCAACCGGGGCAGGCTGACGAGGAAGGACACTTCCCCGATGACAGCATCAATGGCAAGGTGGTCGCACGCCTGAAAACCATCTCCGAGCTGGGTGCGGAGCGGGAAGAAGACAAGGGGCAGGAACCGGAAACCGCCGTATCTGCAGAAACGCCGGCGCCATGACAGGGGGCGTCCGGCGTCTGTACTGCCTTGGTACCTGTCCGGCAGCCGGTAGAGGGGCATTTGGTAGTGCCCGAAAATTTATTTGGCCGATGCCGAAAAAAAATTTGAACAAAGGGCCCGCTTGGCTTTAAAGTTACCGGCGGCTTTTCAGCCCCCTTCAGGGATGATGGCGTCAATCAACACAGGCACACAAGGTTAGGTAAATATGTCAACCACATCGTTTCGTTCAGAGCACGACCTGCTGGGCTCACTGCCCGTTCCCAAGGATGCCTATTATGGCATCCAGACATTGCGGGCGATGCACAACTTCAATCTTAGCGGTGTGCCCCTCTCCCATTACCCCGACTTTGTCAGTGCGCTGGCCATGGTCAAGCAGGCGGCGGCCGATGCCAACCACCAGCTGGGTTATCTGAGTGAAGAGAAACATGCAGCCATCACCGATGCCTGCCACAAGATCATCCAGGGTCATCACCATGACCAGTTCATCGTCGACATGATCCAGGGCGGAGCCGGTACCTCCACCAACATGAACGCCAACGAGGTGATTGCCAACCTGGCGCTGGAGCACATGGGCAAGGAAAAGGGCGAGTACGAGTTCCTGCATCCGAACAATGACGTCAACATGGCGCAGTCTACCAACGACGCCTACCCGACCGCCATTCGTGTCGGCCTGATGCTGGGCCATCACGAGCTGCTGCTGAGCCTGGACCGCCTGATCAAGGCGTTCGAGCAAAAGGGCGACGAGTTTTCCGGCGTGCTGAAGATGGGCCGCACCCAGTTGCAGGATGCGGTGCCCATGACCCTGGGCCAGGAATTCAAGGCGTTTGCCCACAACCTGAGCGAAGATCTCGGCCGTTTCCGTACCCTGGCACAGGACCTGTTTTGTCTGGTCAACCTGGGTGGTACTGCGATCGGTACCGGCATCAACGCCGACCCGCGTTACCAGGGGCTGGCGGTCGAGCGTCTGGCGGTGATCAGCGGCCATCCGATCAAGCCGGCACCCAACCTGATCGAAGCCACCTACGACATGGGGGCTTTTGTGTTGTTCTCCGGCATGCTCAAGCGTACCGCGACCAAGCTGTCGAAGATCTGTAACGACCTGCGCCTGCTGTCCAGCGGCCCGCGCACCGGCATCAACGAGATCAACCTGCCGGCCCGTCAGCCGGGCAGCTCGATCATGCCCGGCAAGGTCAACCCGGTGATCCCCGAAGCGGTCAACATGGTCGCTTTTGACGTGATCGGCAACGATCTGGCGCTGACCATGGCGGCTGAAGCCGGTCAGCTGCAACTCAACGTGATGGAGCCGCTGGTTGCGTGGAAAATGTTCGATTCGATCCGCCTGCTGCGCCGCGCCATGGACATGCTGCGCGAGCACTGCATTGAGGGCATCACCGCCAACGAGCAGCACTGTCGCGAGCTGATGGAGCGCTCCATCGGTCTGGTCACCGCGCTGAACCCCTACATCGGCTACGAGAACTCTTCACGCATTGCCAAACAGGCACTGGCCACCGGCCGCAGTGTGCTGGAACTGGTGCGGGAAGAGTGCCTGCTGGAAGAGGAAATGCTGCTCGACATCCTCAAGCCCGAGCACATGATCGCGCCACGCCTGGTTCCGCTGAAAGGCTGAGTCAGATTCTGCTGCGAGCAAAGCCGGCCCCTGTGGCCGGCTTTGTTGTTTCCGGAGGTATGCCTTGATACCCGCCGGCACTGATCAAAGCAGGGAATGGATCAATATTGAAGACCTGTAATTCTGCTACACTCTACAACATTGTTAGTTGTTTGGTGCGTGGCACGGAGGGGCTGCATGTTGCTGGCTGCTGATATTGGTGGAACCTGGGCGCGACTGCAGGCGCTGGAAGACGGGCAGCCGCTTGTCAGTGAGACCTTTGCCAGTGGCGATTTTGCCACGCTGGCCGATGTGATCAATCACTTTCGGCAACGGCACGGCTTGCCGGATTTTGTCGCTGCCTGCCTGGGCTTGCCCGGGCCGGTTGCTGGTCGCCGGGTGGCCCTGACCAACCTGCCCTGGCAGGTGGATGCCGACGAGCTGGAAAGCGCCTGCCGCATCGGGCGGGTGCAGCTGGTCAATGACTTTCAGGCGGCAGCGTGCGGGGTCGATGCGCTCACGGCGGATCAGCTGCTGGTGCTCAACCCTGGCCAGCCGGACCTGCAGGGGCCCAGGCTGGTTGCAGGCGCCGGTACCGGGCTGGGGGTGGCACCGGTGTTTTTCTGCCAGGGACGTCATGTTCCTCTGGCCTGTGAGGGCGGCCACATGGATTTCGCACCAGCCGATGACATTCAGCAAGACTTGCAACGCTGGTTGTGGCAACAATGGGAGCACGTGTCCTGCGAGCGGCTCCTGTCCGGTCCCGGGCTGGAGTTGCTGTATGGGTTCTTTTCCGGGGTGCCGCATCCGGAGCAGGCGGGGCAGATAGCAGCGGCCGATATTACCGCCCGTGCCGAAGCCGGCGAGACGGTTGCCTGCCAGACACTGGCAACTTTTGTCGCCATGTATGGCAGCTATCTGGGCAATCTGGCGCTGTTGTGGCCGGCACGGGCCGGAATCTACATTGTAGGCGGTGTCGCGCTGCATATCCGCCACTGGTTGCAGCAGCCGGCCTTCTTGCAGGCCATGCAGGCCAAGGGGCGGATGCAGGAGCTGGTGGCCGGCCTGCCGGTATATCTGGTGACAGCCCCCCAGCCCGGGCTGCGGGGCGCGGCACTGATGGTGCGACAACTTGTTAATTCATAGGCTGGAGGGCGGTAACGATGGATGATTTCACCCAGATCAAGTCGGTCAGCGGGCTGACACGCAGTACTCTGGCGCTGGTGCTGGCTGGCGGCGAGGGCAGTCGCCTGCGCGCGCTGACCCAGTGGCGGGCCAAGCCGGCTGTGCCCTTTGGCGGCAAATACCGCATCATCGACTTTGTCCTGTCCAACTGTGTCAATTCCGGCATCCGCCAGATTGGTGTGCTGACCCAGTACAAGTCGCATTCGCTGATCCGGCATGTGCAGCGGGCCTGGAACTTCATGCGCTACGAAATTGGCGAGTTCGTCGAACTGCTGCCGGCCCAGCAGCGCATCGACAAGGGCTGGTACCGGGGCACGGCTGATGCCCTGTACCAGAACCTGGACATCTTGCGCCGTTACAGCCCGGACTATGTACTGGTGCTGGGTGGCGACCATATCTACACCATGGATTACAGCCAGATGCTGATCGAACATGTCCGCCGCTGTGCGGATGTGACCATTGGCTGTATCGAGGTGCCGGTGGCGGAAGCACGCGGCTTCGGCGTGATGTCGGTCAGTGAACAGATGCGGGTTGAGCGCTTCACCGAAAAACCGGCCAGCCCCGAGAGCATTCCCGGCAAGCCGGGTGTGGCACTGGCATCGATGGGAATTTACATCTTTTCCACCGAGTTCCTGTTCCAGAAGCTGATCGAGGACCACGACAATCCCAGATCCAGCAACGACTTCGGCAAGGACATCATTCCGTCGATCATCAACAGTCACCATGTACTGGCCTATCCGTTCCAGAATGATCAGGGCGAGCCGGCCTACTGGCGTGATGTCGGTACGCTGGAGTCTTACTGGCAGGCCAATATGGACCTCTGTTCAATCGTCCCCGAGCTGAACCTGTATGACCGCAGCTGGCCGGTCTGGACCTACCAGGCGCAAATGCCGCCGGCCAAGTTCACCTTTGATGACGAGGGCCGCCGCGGGCAGGCGATCGACTCCATGGTATCGGCTGGCTGTATCGTCTCGGGTGCCAGGATCAAGCGCTCGGTGGTGTCCAGCGGCTGCAACCTGCACAGCTATTCGGAAATCAAGGATTCGGTGTTGCTGCCCAATGTGGATGTGGGCCGGCATTGCTCGATCAACCGGGCAATCATCGACAAGGGCTGCATCATTCCGCCCGGTACCCGTATCGGGCATGACCCGGTCGAAGACCGCAAGCGCTTCCATGTCGATGATGACAGCGGGCTGGTGCTGGTCACCCCGGACATGCTTGGGCAGTCGCTGCACTTTACCCGTTAGGGCTGTGCCTTTGTGGCCATGCTGCCGGCCCGGCAGCTTCCTTGTACAGCATGGTGTTCGGATGCGAAAAGCATTGGTGTCAGCACATGTCCGGGAGCGGCAGGGCAGGTATAATTGAGCGGTCATTATCTGACGCCCTGATTGATATTTGTTTTGAAGGTATTGCTGTGACACATGCAGACAAGTTGAAAGTTGTGCTGTGCTGGCATATGCACCAGCCGCATTATCGGGATGGAAAGGACGGGCAGTACCGTTTGCCTTGGGTCTATCTGCATGCGATCAAGGATTACACCGACATGGCAGCCCACCTGGAGGCCATGCCGGAGGCGCGGGTGGTGGTGAACTTTGCCCCCGTGCTGCTCGAGCAGCTGGACGACTATGCACGGCAGACCGGGGGCTGGCTTGAAGACGGGCAGCCGATGCAGGACGCCATGCTCAACATGCTGGCGGGCGTAGCGGCGTTTCCGGCTTGCCCGGACGAACGGGCCCGGCTGCTGCAGGACTGTCAGCGGGCGCACCACCCGACCATGATTGCCCCCTATGCAGAGTTTCAGGGGTTGCTGGATGTCTGTCAGCCGCTGTTGCATCATGCGGCGATGGCCGGGCAGGGCCTGATGTTCCTGAGCGAGCAGTTTTTCATCGACCTGCTGGTCTGGTATCACCTGGCCTGGATGGGCGTCAGCGTGCATCAGTCCGATCCCCGGGTCGGTATCCTGATGGACAAGGCACGGGGGTTTGAGCCGGCTGACCGGCGCATGCTGCTGCAGATCATCCATGATGCGGTGGCGGGCATCATTCCCAGGTACCGTGCCCTGTACGAACGGGGTCAGATCGAACTGTCGACCACGCCTTACGGGCATCCGATCGTGCCGCTGCTGCTGGATTTCGACAGCATGGCAGATGCCCAGCCTGACGCGCCGCGTCCGCACCACCCGGCCTATCCGGGCGGCAAGGAGCGGGCGCGCTGGCACATGGACCGGGGATTGCAGGTGTTTGACCACTACTTTGGCCACCGGCCGCGCGGCATCTGGTTGTCGGAAGGAGCGGTGAGTACCGCTGCGGTGCACCTGCTGGATGACTATGACATACAGTGGACCGCATCCGGGCAGGAAGTCTGGCACGACTCGTGCCTGCGTTCGGGCCTGAACGAGGTGAGGTCGTGCAACCGTGCGTTGTACCGGCCGGCGCAGCTGGAAGACAGCAACTGCAAGCTGTTTTTCCGCGATGACGGCCTGTCCGACCTGATCGGCTTCCAGTACAAGGACTGGCACGCCGATGATGCGGCACGGGACTTTTGCCAGCATGCCGAGAACATTGCCAACTTCCTCGGCGACCAGGCGGGCCAGCGGGTGGTCACGGTGATTCTCGATGGTGAAAATGCCTGGGAGTACTACCCGAAAAACGCGCATTATTTTCTGACTGCATTTTATCGTGCGTTGTCGCACCACCCACGGGTGGAAATGACCACCTTCAGTGATGCGCTGGCGCAGGGGGCCGAGCCACTGCCGCTGTCCAGGCTGTCAGCCGGCAGCTGGGTGTACGGCTCTTTTTCCACCTGGATTGGCGAAAAGGACAAGAACCTTGGCTGGGACTTGCTGGTGGAAGCCCGGCAGGCCTTTGACCGGGTACTCGCCAGCGGCCGGCTGGGCCCGGTACAAAAGCAGGCAGTGGAAGCACAACTGGCCATCTGCGAGGGCTCGGACTGGTTCTGGTGGTTCGGTGATTACAATCCGGCCGAGTCCGTGCGTGATTTTGAGCTGCTGTACCGCCAGCACCTGGAAAAACTGTACGAGCTGCTGGGCGAGCCGGTGCCGCCGCGTCTGGCGCAACCGGTATCACATGGTGGCGGGCACATGGAGAACTCCGGCACCATGCGGCGCAATTTGTAGCAAGGCCGCCAGGGCCTGCTGTGGCCGGCCACATGACCACCATCGCCCACGGGCGCTTTGCCATTTCACTGGCACTTGAGAAGGAGCAGCAAATTACATGGCAGAACGCGCCGCAGGGGTGCTCTTGCATCCGACGTCGTTACCCAACCGTGTGCTGGATGCACATGCCTGGCGATTCCTTGACTGGATGCAGGCGGCAGGCCTGTCGATCTGGCAGGTACTGCCGTTGACCGCGCCCCATGATGACCTGTCACCCTATCACAGCCTGTCGGCCTTTGCTCTGAACCCCCGGCTGCTGCCGCCGGACTGGGAGGCGCAGGTTGACCCGGAGGCCTTCAGACGCTATCTCGAACAGCCGCCGCACTGGCTCAATGATTACGCTTTGTTCATGGTGTTGCGCGAGCAGTTTGGCCACAGCCCCTGGTCGCAGTGGCCCGAACCGTACAAGCTGCGTAACCCGGTAGCGCTGGCACAGGTTGCTGACAGCAAGCTGGAGCAGATGTTGCAGCTGAAGAAGGCCCAGTTCCAGCTGCAAACGCTTTGGCAGCAGTTGCGCCGGGATGCGGCGGGCAGGGGGATCCGGCTGTTTGGCGACATGCCGATTTTTGTCGCCCATGACAGTGTTGAAGTCTGGGTGCAGCCGCAGCAGTTCCGGCTGGATGAAAACCTGGAACCGGCGGTGGTGACCGGCGTGCCGCCGGACTATTTTTCCGCAACCGGACAGCGCTGGGGCAACCCCCACTATGACTGGGCGGCGATGGAACAGGACGGTTTCGGCTGGTGGTGCCGCCGTGTCGAAGCGGCTCTCGGATTGTTTGACCTGGTCCGCATCGACCACTTCCGTGGCCTTGAGGCCAGCTGGGAAATCGATGCCGGCGAGCCGACCGCGATCAACGGGCGCTGGCAGAAGGCTCCGGGAGAGCGCTTGCTTGGCCGCTTGCAACAGGTATTCGACCCGCTGCCGCTGGTGGCCGAGGACCTGGGCATCATCACTCCGGAAGTGGTGGCACTGAAAGAGCGGTTTGACCTGCCCGGCATGTCGGTGCTGCAATTCGGTTTCAGCGGCCTGCCGGACAATCCCCATTCGCCGGCCAGCCAGGTGGAAAACTCGGTGGTGTATACCGGCACCCATGATAACGATACCACCCTGGGCTGGCTGGATGATTTGCACCCCGGTACCCGTGACTGGATGCTGACGCAGGTGGCGCTCGGGGCCGGTGAAATGCCCTGGCCGCTGATCGTCACCGCCCTGGAATCGGTGGCGCAATGGGCCATCGTACCCATGCAGGACTGGCTGGCGCTGGATGGCAGCCACCGCATGAATGTTCCCGGCACCACCGAAGGCAACTGGGGCTGGCAGTTCCAGTGGGAGCAGGTGCCGGACGCGCTGGCGGAGCGCATCCGCCATGAGGTTGAACAAAGCAACCGCCTGATACAGGCAGGAGGCGAGCAATGCAGCAGGAACTGATTACCCGGCTGGAGCAGGGGCGCCTGCATGACCCCTTCCGGCTGCTTGGTGCCCATCCGTCCGGCAAAGGCCGGGTTATCCGTGTATGGATGCCGACGGCGCACCGGGTACGCCTTGAGGGACGGCTGCCGATGCAGCGCCAGACCGACAGCGGACTGTTTGTGCTGGAGCTGAGTGCCGCCGAATTCGAGGCGCTGCCGGTCCATTACGATGTGCACTGGGATGACCATGACGGCAACAGCTATAGCCAGGTTTCCCCTTACTCTTTTGATGTGTTGCTGGGCGAGCTGGACTTGCACCTGTTTGCCGAAGGCCAGCACTGGCAAATCTACGAGCACCTGGGGGCGCAGCAGAAAACCGTCAATGGCATCAGCGGTGTCCAGTTTGCTGTCTGGGCTCCTTCTGCCGAACGCATCTCGGTGGTTGGCGATTTCAATGGCTGGCACGGCTTCCGGCATCCGATGCGCAGCCGTGGCGGCTCCGGCGTCTGGGAGCTGTTCATTCCCGGCCTGCAGCAGGGTGACAACTACAAGTTTGAGATCCGCAATGCCCATAGCGGTGACGTATTTGGCAAGACCGATCCCTATGCCCGCTCCATGGAATTGCGCCCGCAAACTGCGTCCCGCGTGTTCGACAGCCAGTACCAGTGGCGTGACGGCGAGTGGTTGCAGCAGCGGGCGCAGTTCGCCTGGCACCGGGAGCCGGTCAGCATCTATGAGGTGCATCTGGGCTCCTGGCAGCGCAATGACGCTGGCGGCTTCCTCGATTACCGGGAAATCGCCCACCGGCTGGTCGAATATGTGAAGTGGATGGGGTATACCCATGTCGAGCTGCTGCCGGTCAGCGAGCACCCGCTGGACGAGTCATGGGGCTACCAGACCTCCGGTTACTATGCGCCGACCAGCCGTTTCGGCTCGCCGGATGATTTCCGCTATCTGGTCGATCACTGCCACTTGCATGGCATTGGCGTGTTTCTGGACTGGGTACCGGCGCACTTTCCCAGGGACTTCTTTGCACTGGCGCGTTTTGACGGTACCGCCCTGTACGAGCATGCTGATCCGCGTCTGGGCGAGCACCGTGACTGGGGTACCTACATTTTCAACTTCGGTCGTAACGAGGTGCGCAACTTCCTGATTGCCAATGCCCTGTACTGGCTGAAAGAGTTTCACATCGACGGCCTGCGCGTGGATGCCGTGGCGTCCATGCTGTATCTGGACTATTCGCGCAACGAAGGCGACTGGCTGCCCAACGAGCATGGCGGACGGGAAAACCTGGATGCCATCAGGTTCCTGCAGCAGCTCAATCACGAGGTGCACAGCCAGCACCCGGGTGCATTGGTCATGGCCGAAGAGTCGACTTCCTGGCCGATGGTATCGCGGCCGACCTGGATGGGCGGGCTGGGCTTTTCCATGAAGTGGAATATGGGCTGGATGAATGACACCCTCGACTACTTCAGCAAGGACCCGGTCTATCGACCGTTTCACCATAACCAGCTGACCTTCAGCCAGATGTATGCCTACAGCGAAAATTTCATTTTGCCGTTTTCCCACGATGAAGTGGTACACCTGAAGGGCTCGCTGTCCGGCAAGATGCCCGGTGATGACTGGCAGAAAATGGCCAACCTGCGTTTGCTGCTCAGTTACCAGTGGCTGCATCCGGGCAAGAAGCTGCTGTTCATGGGCTGTGACTTCGGCCAGTGGACCGAGTGGAATGACAGCACCGGGCTGCCTTGGCATCTGTGTGACGCCCCCAATCACCGTGGCGTGATGCAGCTGGTGCGTCAGCTCAACCGGCTGTATCGCAGCGAACCGGCCCTGCACCAGCGGGACTTCGAGCAGCAGGGCTTCAGCTGGATCGACTGCCATGATTACAACCAGTCGGTACTGAGCTTTGCCCGCCATGGTGATGAAGAAAGCCTGGTCTGCGTTTTCAACTTCACCCCGGTTCCGCGCCAGCGTTACCGTATCGGTTTGCCTGGCGATGGCGACTATGTCGAGGTGTTCAACTCCGACTCGGACTGGTACGGCGGCAGTAATCTGGGCAACCAGGGGGCACTCAGGGTTGATCCGCATCCCTGGATGGGCCAGCCGGTGTCTGCCAGCCTGACCTTGCCGCCGCTGGCCTGTGTGGTGTTCAAGCGAACACGGGCCGGGACGGAACAAGAGCAACCCGCACGAGTGAGCCGCTGATGAAAATACTGTTTGCAACCTCCGAGGCGCACCCGCTGGTCAAGACCGGCGGGCTGGCCGATGTCTCCGGTAGTCTGCCGGTGGCGCTGGCGCAACTGGGGCACGACGTCCGGCTGGTATTGCCGGCTTACCAGAGCGTGCTGGAGAAATATCCGGAACACGAGGTGCTGTCGCATTTCGCTGTCGGTGGTGCCGGCCGCATGCTGGGCGTGCGCGTACTGGCAGTGTGGGTGCCGGAGCTGGAGCGCAAGGTCTGGCTGCTGGATATTCCCGAGCTGTTCCGGCGCCCCGGCAACCCTTACCTGGCTGCCGACGGCAAGGACTGGTGGGATAACGGCGAGCGCTTCGGTACCTTTTCCCGTGCCGTCGCCGAGCTGGCGATGAACCGTGCCGGGCTCGACTGGCGGGCCGATGTGGTACATGCCAACGACTGGCAGACCGGGCTGGTGCCGGCATTCCTGCGTGAAGAATACCAGCCGCCGCGTACCCTGTTCACCATTCACAACATGGCTTATGCCGGTTTCTTTCCCAGGTCCCTGTTTGACAGCCTGTGGCTGCCCTGGCACTGGTGGAGCATTGAGGGTGTCGAGTTTTATGGCCAGCTGTCGATGCTCAAGGCCGGCATCCAGTATGCTGATGCCGTGACCACGGTCAGCCCTGGCTATGCCCGTGAAATCTGTACCGAAGCCTTTGCCTACGGCTTTGCCGGCATCATGCGGGAAACCCGCCGGCAGGGCCGTCTGCATGGCATTCTGAACGGTATCGACACCCGCTACTGGAACCCGGCGACTGATCCCTATTTGTTTGCAAACTACACGCTGGACGATGGCCTTGCTGCCGGCAAGCGGAGCAACCGCCAGGCATTGCTGCAACAGCTGGGCGCACCGGCCGCTACAGTGGCGGCGGACTTGCCGCTGCTGGGTTTCATCGGCCGGCTGGTGACCCAGAAGGGCGTCGACCTGATACTGGAAGTGCTGCCGTCACTGTTGCAACAGGGCCGCGTCAACCTTGTCTGTGTCGGCAGTGGTGATGCCGGCTTCGAGCAGGCGCTGCGCGGGCTGGCCGCCCGCTTTCCTGAGCACGCCTTTGTCCACATCGGCTATTCCGAGGAACTGGCGCACCAGGTTGAAGCCGGAGCGGATATTTTCCTGATGCCGTCACGTTTTGAGCCCTGCGGGCTGAACCAGCTGTACAGCCTGGCCTATGGCACGCTGCCGCTGGTCCATCACACTGGCGGGTTGGCTGATACGGTGGTCAATGCCAGCGACGAGAACCTGGCAGGCAAGACCGCTACCGGTTTCGTTTTTTATGACCAGAGTGCGCACGCCATGCGCTCGGCGCTGGAGCATGCGCTGTATGTGTATTCCAGGCCGGGGTTGTGGCAACAGATGCAGCGCACGGCAATGGAGCAGTCTTTTTCCTGGGCGCAGAGCGCCCGGGCGTATGCAGATCTCTATACCAAGGAGCACTAAACAATGAAGCAGAACTTCGAAAGCAGGCTGCAGAATGACAAGGACAGTCTTGAGCAAGATTTCATCAATTATTTGCGTTACCACCTGGGCCGCGAACTGACCTCGGATGTCGACTACAAGATGCGCGCACTGATACTGGTGATCCGCGCCCGGCTGGTAGACAACTGGCGGCAGACCTGGGCCAGCTATCACAAGGCCCAGCCCAAGCGCGGTTACTACCTGTCGATGGAGTTCCTGATTGGTCGCACACTGGGCAACAACCTGCTCAACCTGGGGCTGGAAGAGGATGTCGCCGAAGCCTTGCAGGAGCTGGGCCAGGACCTTGAAGCCATTGAGGCCGTCGAGAGCGATGCCGGACTGGGCAATGGTGGCCTTGGGCGGCTGGCCGCCTGCTTCATCGACAGTTGTGCGACCCTGCAGTTGCCGGTCATGGGCTATGGCCTGCGTTATGAATACGGCATGTTCCGCCAGCTGATCCAGAACGGCTTCCAGGTGGAAGAGCCGGATCACTGGCTGGCGTTTGGCAGCTATCCGTGGGAGCTGAAACGCGCCGAATACACCAGAACTGTGCGTTTTGGCGGTTACTGCCGTGATTATGTGAACCCTGAGACGGGCGTGCACATCGTGCACTGGGAAGATGCCGAAGAAGTGCTGGCGGTGCCGTTTGACGTGCCGATTCCGGGCTACAAGAACCAGACCGTCAACACCCTGCGCCTGTGGCACGCCAAGGCCCAGGAAAGCTTCAAGCTCAATGCGTTCAATGCCGGCTCCTACTTCGAGGCGGTGGCCGCCAAGAACGAGGCGGAAAACATCACCATGGTGCTGTACCCCAACGACTCCAGCGAGAGCGGCAAGGAACTGCGCCTGCGCCAGCAGTACTTCCTGGTGTCAGCCAGCCTGCAGGATGTGCTGGCCAACTGGGAGCGCTTCAACGAAGGGTATGAGACGTTTGCCGAAAACAACGTGTTTCAGCTTAACGATACCCACCCGAGCCTGGCAGTGGCCGAGCTGATGCGCCTGCTGATCGATGAAAAACGCCTGCCCTGGGATGAGGCATGGAAGATCGTTACCGCCACCATGGCCTATACCAACCACACCCTGCTGCCCGAGGCGCTGGAAACCTGGCCGGGCGCATTGATGTGGCGACTGCTGCCGCGCCCGATGCAGATCATCGAGGAGATCAACCGGCGCTTCCTGGCCAAGGTGGCGATGAAATGGCCGGGTGACGTCGAGCGTCAGCAGCGGTTGTCCATCATTGGCGGACATGGCGAGGTGCGCATGGCGCATCTGGCGATCGTCGGCAGTTTCTCGGTCAACGGTGTTGCCGCGCTGCACTCGGAGCTGCTCAAGGACGGCCTGTTCAACGACTTCTATCAGCTGTGGCCGGAAAAGTTCAACAACAAGACCAATGGCGTCACCCCAAGACGCTGGATGGCGGCTGCCAACCCGGGGCTGCGTGCGCTGCTTGATGAAGTGCTCGGTGAGCAGTGGGTCACCGACCTGTCCAGGCTGTCGCAACTGGAAGGCTATCTGGACGATCCGGTTTTCCGCCAGACCTGGCGTGACATCAAGCTGGAAAACAAGCAGCGGCTGGCCGCCCTGATCGAACGCGAAACCGGTGTCCGTGTCAGCTCGAATGCGCTGTTTGATGTTCAGGTCAAGCGTATCCATGAATACAAACGCCAGTTGCTCAATGCGCTGCATGTGATTCATCTCTATGCCCGCATCAAGCGGGGCGACACCGCCAACTGGGTTGACCGCGTAGTGGTGTTTGGCGGCAAGGCCGCACCGGGCTACCACATGGCGAAAAAGATCATCAAGCTGATCAACAATATCGCCAGGGTGGTCAATGGCGACCCGGAAGTTGGCAACCGTCTGAAGGTGGTGTTCATCCCCAACTACAGCGTTTCCGCCATGGAGGTGATTGCGCCCGGTACCGATCTGTCAGAACAGGTCTCTACCGCGGGCAAGGAAGCATCAGGTACCGGCAACATGAAGTTCATGATGAACGGCGCCGTTACCATAGGTACGCTGGACGGTGCCAACGTGGAGATTCGCGAAGAGGTTGGCGAGGAAAACTTCTTCCTGTTCGGCCTGCATGCCGACGAGGTGCAGCAACTGGTGCCGCACTACAATCCGCAAGATTACATTGACCGTGACAGCGACCTGCAGGCTGTGATGCACCTGCTGGAGTCGGGGCATTTCAACCAGCACGAATACGGGCTGTTTGATGACCTGATTGCTGGCGTAAAAGCCTATGCAGATCCCTGGGTGACCCTGGCCGACTTCCGTAGCTATGTCGATGTTCAGGAGCAGGCGGCGCAGGCGTTTGCCGATGTCGAGGGCTGGACCACATTGAGCATTCTCAATACCGCACGCAGCGGCAAATTCTCGACGGACCGCACCATGCAGGACTACAACAACGATATCTGGCAGCTGCAAGCGGTTGAGGTCAGCTGATCAGGAAGAGAGGTAAAAAAACGGATGCCCGCGGGCATCCGTTTTTTGTTCAGTCGCTGTCGGTCTCCGGGTTGCCGTCAACCCAGAGCAGTGTGCCGCCGGCAATTGCCGCCGGCATGGCCAGCAGGTTGAACAGCGGAACCATGACGGCCAGATAGGTGATGCCGCCAAAGCTCAGGCTGGCCCAGCGGTGCTGGCGCAGCCAGTACAGCATGGCCGGCCAGCTGACCTTGTTGTTGTCGGCCGGATAGTCGATGTACTGCACGGCCATCATCCAGACGTTGAACAGCAGCCACAGCGGCGCGGCCACCAGGTTGACGCCAGGTATCAGCGAAAGGATCAGCAAGCCCAGCGCGCGCGGCAAGAAATAACCCAGCTTGCGCAGCTCACGCCACAGGGTGCGCGGTGCCATGGCGGCCAGTTCGGTCCAGCTGAAGGGCGGAAACGGGTCCTTGCCACGGGCAACGATCTCGACTTTTTCTGCCAGAAAGGCATTGAATGGAGAGGCGATCAGGTTGGCCAGGGTAGTGAAGGTGAAAAACACCATCAGTGCCACCAGTGCAACGAATAGCGGCCAGAGTACGTAGTTAAGGAATGACAGCCAGTCGGGCAGGTTCGGCACGAACGCCTCGACCCAGCCGTTGAAACGGCTGAAGGCAAACCAGAGCAGGCCGGTGAAGACCAGAATGTTGATCAGCAAGGGCAGGATGACAAAGCGGCGCAGGCCGGGTCGGCTGATCATCCTGAAACCGGCGGCCAGATAGTCGGGGCCGGAAAAAGCGTTGACGGACATGCAGGACCTTGAATGAAAAAAGCAGGATTCCCTGTCAGCGAAAAGGAAAAAAATTGCCGGTTAGTGTACTCTTGCCGCATGTTTTTTACAGCAACAGGCAGCAGGGAGGCTGCTGGTGAGACTGTGAATCCTTGCAAAAGTGCCCGCGCTGGCGGGCCCCATCCGGAGAACGTCCATGTCTGAAGTGCGTCATGCCAAAGTGCTGATTCTCGGTTCCGGCCCTGCCGGCTACAGTGCAGCTGTCTACACCGCCCGTGCCAACCTGAAGCCGCTGCTGATCACCGGCATGCAGGCAGGTGGCCAGCTGACCACCACCACCGATGTCGACAACTGGCCCGGTGGCCCCGAAGGGCTGACCGGTCCGGACCTGATGGCGCAGATGCAGGCCCATGCCGAGCGTTTCGATACCGAGATAGTGTTTGACCACATCCATACTGCCAAACTGCAGGAGCGCCCCTTCACCCTGATCGGTGACAGCGGTACCTACACCTGTGATGCACTGATCATCGCCACTGGTGCCAGCGCCCGCTATCTGGGATTGCCGTCTGAAGAGAGCTTCATGGGTCGTGGTGTTTCTGCCTGTGCCACCTGTGACGGCTTTTTCTACCGTGACAAGGAAGTGGTAGTGGTCGGTGGTGGCAACACTGCCGTTGAAGAGGCCATGTACCTGTCCAATATCGCCAGCAAGGTGATTCTGGTGCATCGCCGCGAGACCTTCCGCGCCGAGAAAATCCTGCAAGACAAGCTGCAGGCGCGGGTTGCCGAAGGCAAGATCGAGCTGGCGCTCAACGCCCAGCTGGACGAGGTGCTGGGTGATGCCATGGGCGTGACCGGAGTGCGCCTGCGCAACAACGACGGCAGCACCCGCGAACTGCAGGTTGAAGGTGTGTTCATTGCCATCGGCCATGACCCCAATACCGGCCTGTTCAAGGACCAGCTGGAGCTGAAGGATGGCTATCTGGTGGTCAATGGCGGCCGCGAGGGCAATGCCACCGCCACCAGCATCGAAGGTGTATTTGCTGCGGGTGACGTGGCCGATGATGTCTACCGCCAAGCCATCACCTCGGCTGGTGCCGGCTGCATGGCTGCACTGGATGTGGAGAAGTACCTGGAAGGGAAAGGCTAAGAGCGTTCCGGCGACCAGCCGCCTCTATCAAGATCAAGTGGTGGCTGGTTCGGCCGTTTCACCGGCCAGGTGACGTTCGTACTGGTAACGCCAGCGCACATAGAGCAGGGCGCTGGTGAACAGGGTTACGCTGATCAGCGTTTCCAGCATGCCCAGCCAGGCGCGGGCCGGGTCGATCCAGGCCAGTACGCCCTTGATGAAATACAGGTTCATCACGAAGCAGGCCCAGGCATGCACCCGGGCCGAGCCCAGCAGCATGCCGGGTGCCACCAGCAACAACGGAAACAGCTCGATGCCGCTGATGACCCAGGTACGGGCACCATGCAGGTCGGCAAAGAACTGGTTCCAGACCACCAGCAGAATGGCCAGCGCGGTCAGCAGAAACAGGCTGCACAGGTGCATCAGCCGCATGCGCGGCTGCAGCCACTCCGGTGACGGTAGCGGTTTGTTTTTCTTACGCGCCACGTGCCGGCTCCAGCTGGCTGGCAAGCTGTGCCAGGCGTTTACCCAGGGCCACGCATAGCTGCTTTTCATGTTCGTCCAGCACACGCTTGCTGTCGGCACCGGCCAGATGGCTCGGGCCGTAGGGCGTGCCGCCACCCTGGGTTTCGATCAGGGCGGTTTCGCTGTAGGGCAGGCCGCAGATCAGCATGCCGTGGTGCAGCAGCGGCATCATCATGGTCAGCAGGGTGGTTTCCTGGCCGCCGTGCAGGGATGAGGTCGAGGTGAATACCCCGGCCGGCTTGCCGATCAGCTCGCCGGTCAGCCACAGGTTGAGCGTGCCGTCGAGAAAGTACTTCATTGGAGCGGCCATGTTGCCAAAGCGGGTCGGACTGCCCAGTGCCAATGCGGCACAGTTCTTCAGGTCGTCCAGCGTGGCATAGACCGCGCCCTCTTCAGGTACCGCAGGAGCGGGTTCGCTGACCTCGGTGACCACTTTCGGCACCGTCCGTATGCGTGCTTCCAGGCCCTGCTGCTCGACGCCACGGGCAATCAGCCGGGCCATTTCCGCTGTGGCACCATGCAGGCTGTAATACAGCACCAGAACGTAGGGTGCACTCATGGCAGGATTTCCAGCAGCTTTTCGGTGGGGCGGCCGATCACGGCACGCTTTTCGTTGGTGAAGACCGGGCGCTGGATCAGGATTGGCTCGCGCACCATGGCATCCACCAGCTGCTCTTCAGTCAGGCCGGGGTTGTCCAGACCAAGGTTCTTGTAGGCTTCCTCGCCGGTGCGCATCAGCTCGCGTGCGCTCATGCCGAGCTTGTCTAGCAGGGTCTTGATCTCGATGGCGGTGGGCGGGGTGTCCAGATAGTTGACCACTTCCGGCTCGATGTTGTGCTGGGCCAGCAGTTCCAGTCCGTCGCGGGACTTGCTGCAGCGGCTGTTGTGGTAGTAGGTGTACTGGGTCATGGTGTGGCCTCCCTTGTTGGACATGGCAGGCATTCTAGCAGGTCTGGCCTGATTGCACTGCCTGCAGATGTGACCGGTTACGGCGTCAGCGCGCCGCTGTTCTGCAACGCGGCCAGCAGGCTGGCGCGGTCCTGTTCGCCGTTCAGCCGGGCGCTGTATTCGCCTGCCGGGTTGACCAGAAAGGTGACGGGAATGCCGGCCACTCCGGGCAGGCCGAGCTGTGCGATGGCGGCACTCGACAGGTGGGGGAAACCGATGTCGAGCTGGTGACCGGCTTCCAGTAGCGCGTCGCCTTCCAGGCGGTCAAAGTTGTAGCCCAGCACCATGATGTTGTGGTCGGCCAGCTCATGGTGCAGGGCATTCAGCTCGGGAATTTCGGCGCGGCAGGGTTTGCACCAGGTGGCCCAGTAATTGATCAGCAGCCATTTGCCGTCCGTGTCCAGGGGCTGACCGCTGCTGTCAGTCAGGGCGGGCGCGGATGCCTGCTGGCAGGCCGCCAGCAACCCGAAAACAGCCAGCAGGATACAGCGGGAAATGAGACAACGCATCAGCTGTCGCCGGCATGGCGCTGGCTATTGCGGTCAGCCAGGCGCGGGCCGGGGCAGTTGAGGAAGGACGAGGTTTGCAGCCACTGGGGGTCCGGGTACCAGGTAAAGACCAGCTGGCCGTCCTTGAGGGCATCCACCACGGTTTTGGTGATTTCCGGACGGACCGCCGGGCAACCCTGGCTGCGGCCGATGCGGCCCTGGCGAGGAATCCACTCGGGGTTCACGTAGTCGGCACCATGGATGACAATGGCGCGCTCACGGGCGCGGTCATTGAAGCCCGGTTCCAGGCCGTCCATGCGCAAGGAGTAGCCATGCTTGCCGCTGTAGCTTTCGGCGCTGCGGAACAGGCCGATGCTGGACTGGTGGCTGCCATTGATATTGGAGAAGTTGCTGGCCAGGTTGTCGCCGGATTTGGCACCGTGCGCGACAAAATCATTGAGCAGCAGGGTGCGTTTTTTCAGATCGAAGATCCACAGGCGCTTTTCGCTGGAGGGCAGTGAAAAGTCGATCACGGCCAGACGCTCGGCGGCCTTGTTGCCCTGTTGCAGCGCGCACTGGACGGCATCAAGGGCGTGGCTGAGCACCTGCTGGTCGAGTTGTGGTGCGCTTTGCCGGAGGCTGTTGTGCAATGCTGCCGGAGTGGCCGCTTGCACGCTGTGAAAGGCCAAGCCGGCCAGGGTCAGGGAAAACAGGGACAGGGCGTGTTTGAACATCAATCGTAAACCTTGGCACCATGTGCCGCTCGGGGAGGGATGACGGGTATTGGTCGCCGCTGTGGCAGACCGTGCCGTTTTCACTATCTGCATCCCGGAGAGTGAAATATTCTGTGTATACTGCCACTGAAACGCCATGTGTCAGGGCAGCGGATGCCGCCATGCCCCGATTGATTGGCGACAGGGCATGGAGTCTGGTCAAATAAAGGCCAGATCCTAACAGCAGCCTGCACACAAAGGTATAGCCACTTGTCGAAAAGTTTTAACTGGATATTGCTGCCGGTACTGGTTGCGTTTACAGGCATGGCTGCTGCCATGGGGCAGATGGAACCTGATACCGGTATGACAACGGACCTGGCCAGTGCCTGTCCGGCAGAATACCAGCGCTTTGCTGCCAGCGCGGTTGATGGCGTCCGGGTGCAGGAATACTACCGCCGCCAGGGTGACCAGCTGCAGTGGCAGGATGTCGCACGGCGCAACCTCTTGCGCTCGCTGCTGGAGGATCTGCAGTACGACGGCCTTGAGCCGCAGGAGTACTTGCACGGGCTGCAGCAGGCGGGTACCGCACCTGTCGTGCCGTATTGCACCGATGCCGGCATCAGCCATGATTATCTGCTGGCGCTACACCACCTGCAGCATGGCCGGCTGGTGCAGGCCGGAGTCGAGCCTTATTGGGTGGAGGCTGCAGCTGCGCTCAGGCAGCCGCTACCGGTGGTGGATCTGGCCTTGCAGACAGCGGGCGATCTGGCGCGCAGTTTTGCGCAGGCTCGCCCGGCACAGTTGCTCTATGCACAGTTGCGTGAACAGCTGCGTGATGGGACCTGGCTGCAGCAGGATGACTGGATTGTGGTTGCTGCAGGCAAGAGCCTGAAGCCCGGCATACGGGACGCACGGGTGGTCGACCTGCGCCTGCGCCTGCAACAGGGCGGCGTGCTACCGGTGGACCAGCCGGATGCTGACAGCGCGGATCCGTACCTGTATGACGAAAGGCTGGAAACTGCCGTGAAAGCCTTCCAGGCGGATCATTATCTTGAGGATGACGGTATTGTCGGCCCGGCGACCCTGACGGAGCTCAATGTGTCGCCGCGCCAGCGGCTGATGCAGGTCAGGGTCAATCTTGAGCGGTTGCGCTGGCTGGAAAAATATCTGGAGCCCAACCTGCTGATTGTCGATATTGCCGGTGCCCGGTTGCTGTATGTGGAAAACGGTCAGGTCGCCTGGCGTACCCGCACCCAGGTGGGCACCGTGGGGCGGCAGACACCACTGCTCAAGTCGCGTATTACCCACCTGACCATGAACCCCACTTGGACCGTGCCGCCGACCATTTTCCGCAAGGACAAGCTACCGGCCATCCGCAAGGATATCGGTTATCTGGAGCGCAGCCGCATGCAGGTGCTAAATGGCCAGGGACAGGTGCTGGACCCTTATTCGGTTGACTGGAGTGCGCCCGGCAATATCATGCTGCGCCAGGCCGCCGGCCCGGGCAATGCGCTGGGCCGGGTGGCTATCCGCTTTGCCAATCCTTTTTCCGTATATTTGCATGACACGCCGAGCCAGCACCTGTTTGGCCGCGCCACCCGCACCGTCAGTTCTGGCTGTGTGCGGGTCGAGGGGGTCTTCAGTCTGCTGGATCTGCTGGCCGCGGATGATTCGACCAGGCAGCGCATCGAACAGCTGCTGGACAGTGGTGAGACCCGTCAGGTCAATCTGGCCCGCCTTACACCTGTGCTGCTGGCGTACTGGACCGTCGAAGTGGATGTGGATGGGCGACTGCGTTTCCGTGCCGACAGCTACGGACTGGATCAGCGGGTGGCCGAAGCGCTGGAGCGCGGCGGGTGAAAAAAGGAAAAGGGGTCAGGTACATTTAAATGCCGGTTAAATGTACCTGACCCCTTTTTTCATTGTAGCCTGACAAACAGCACCAACAGCGGTGTATCCAGCTGGCGCAGCTTGCCGTGTTCAAGGGTAAACCGCGCCGTACCGGATTCATCGACCAGCTGCCCGTTGTTGTTGCGCAGGGTCAGGCTGCGCACCCGGTCACTGCGACCGTGGCGGATGCGGGCCTCGAGGTGCTCTGCATCGAGCGGCTGCAGGCTGATTTTGAGCGGGTCATCGGCCTGTTCAATCCACTCGCCGCCGTACTCCGCCAGTTCGGCAGCCAGGCCGGTTGCGGCCCAGCACAGGCTGGCAATGAAAGTTGTAGCGCGAAAACCGGGCATGATGCCTCCCTGTATTTTTCCGGGGCAACTGCATGTGCGGCCCGAGCGTTGCCTGGCAACCAGGCTGGCAGCCAGGAAGCGGGAATTGGTACCACAAATACAGTAGACGTAAAAAAGCCCGCAAGTATCAATAGCTTGCGGGCTTTATTTGGTGCCCCGGGGGAGAATCGAACTCCCACGCTGTTACCAGCGGCGGATTTTGAATCCGCTGCGTCTACCAATTCCGCCACCGGGGCATGGCGCCGGATTATAGGGAGGCAACCGGGCAAGGTCAATGGATTTTGCGTGGCCAGAGGCTTCTTTTTCCGTTACCATCTGGCCTCCTGATTTTTGATGAATGTCCATGCGTGTTGCCGACTTCCAATTTGACCTGCCTGATGAGCTGATCGCCCGTTATCCGCTGGCCGAGCGCAGCGCCAGCCGTTTGCTGGTGCTGGATGGCGCGGATGGTTCCCTGCAGCATGAGCATTTCGCCACCCTGCCGGACTACCTGCGTGCCGGTGACCTGCTGGTGTTCAACAATACCCGGGTGATTCCGGCGCGGCTGTTTGCGCAGAAGGAAAGCGGCGGCAAGGCGGAGGTACTGGTCGAGCGGGTGCTGGACGAGCATCGCGTGCTGGCCCATGTGCGTGCCAGCAAGGCGCCAAAACCGGGCAGCCGCCTGTTGCTGGAGCGGGGCAGTGCCCTGATGCTGGCGCGGCATGATGCACTGTTTGAGCTGGAGTTCGACCAGCCGGTGCTGCCGCTGCTGGAACAGATCGGTCACATGCCGTTGCCGCCTTACATTGACCGGGCCGACGAGCTGTCCGACCGTGAGCGCTATCAGACAGTGTATGCCGAGCATGCCGGTGCGGTGGCAGCGCCGACGGCGGGTCTGCATTTTGACCGGTCCATGCTGGAGCAGCTGGCCGGCATGGGTGTGGATACCGCCTTTGTCACCCTGCATGTGGGGGCCGGCACCTTTCAGCCGGTGAGGGTTGAGCAGCTTGAAGATCACCAGATGCATCGTGAATGGCTGGAAGTCAGCCAGGCTGTAGTGGATGCGGTGCAGCGTTGCCGGGCGCGTGGCGGCCGGGTGGTGGCGGTGGGCACCACTAGTGTGCGCTCGCTGGAAACTGCGGCGAAAAGCGGTGAACTCAAGCCTTATAGCGGCGATACCAATATATTTATCTATCCCGGTTGCCGTTTCAATGTGGTGGATGCGCTGGTGACCAATTTTCACTTGCCGGAATCCACCCTGCTCATGCTGGTGTCGGCATTTGCCGGTTATTCGGCGACAATGCACGCCTACCAGCAAGCGGTGGCCGGGCAATACCGATTTTTCAGTTATGGCGATGCCATGTTCATTACCCGTAATCCGCAGCCGGATGTGCCCGGAGAGTCCTGATGTCTTTTATGCAGTTTGAATTGCTGGCCACCGATGGCCGGGCCCGTCGCGGTCGCCTGACCTTTCCGCGTGGCACGGTGGAAACACCGGTGTTCATGCCGGTGGGTACCTATGGCACGGTCAAGGGCATGTTGCCGCGTGACATCAAGGATATCGGTGCCCAGATCATTCTGGGCAATACCTTCCACCTGTGGCTGCGTCCGGGCACCGAAGTGATTCGCGAGCACGGTGATTTGCACAACTTCATGCAGTGGCAGGGGCCGATCCTGACCGATTCCGGCGGCTTTCAGGTATTCAGCCTGGGCGCGATGCGCAAGATCAGGGAGGAGGGGGTGTACTTCTCCTCGCCGGTCGATGGACGCAAGGTCTTCATGGGGCCGGAAGAGTCGATGCAGGTGCAGCGCGAGCTGGGCTCGGATGTGGTGATGATCTTTGATGAATGCACGCCATACCCGGCTGATTTCGATGTGGCCGAACGGTCGATGGAGCTGTCGTTGCGCTGGGCCCGGCGTTCGAAAATCGCCCATGGCGACAACCCTTCAGCGCTGTTCGGCATTGTCCAGGGCGGCATGCACGAAGCGCTGCGCCAGCGCTCGCTGGAAGGCTTGTGCGAAATCGGCTTCGACGGCCTGGCCATTGGCGGTTTGTCGGTGGGCGAGCCCAAGGAGGACATGATCCGCATATTGGACTTTTTGCCACCTTTAATGCCGCCGGACACGCCCCGATATCTGATGGGCGTCGGCACGCCGGCCGACCTGGTCGAAGGCGTGCGTCGTGGTATCGACATGTTCGACTGCGTGATGCCAACCCGCAATGCCCGTAACGGCCACCTGTTTGTTGATACCGGCGTGGTGAAGATCCGCAATGCGGTGCATCGTCACGATGATTCGCCGCTGGATGCCACTTGCGACTGCTACACCTGCCAGAATTTCAGCCGTGCCTATCTGCATCATCTGGTCCGTTGTGGCGAAATGCTGGGCAGCATGCTGAACACCATTCACAATTTGCGACATTATCAGGTACTGATGGCCGGTTTACGCGAGGCCATCCAACAGGGTACATTGTCGCGCTTTGTAGAAGAGTTTTATGCCAAGCGGGGCTTGCCCGTTCCGGCATTGTGATTTTGCTTTTAAAACCTTGAGGAGTAACACATGAGCTTTTTGATTCCGATGGCTTACGCCGATACCGCAGCAGCAGGCACCCCGCCGGGCGGCGAGTTTATCCAGTTTGCCCTGCTGGGCGGTTTTCTGGTGGTGTTTTACCTGATGGTCTGGCGCCCCCAGTCCAAGCGTGCCAAGGATCACCGCAACCTGATTGGCGGCCTGCAAAAGGGTGACGAAGTGGTAACCTCCGGCGGTGTGGCCGGCAAGGTGACCAAGGTTTCCGACGAGTTCATCATGGTTGAGGTGGCTGACAACATCGAGCTGCGCTTCCAGAAGCAGGCGGTTGTTGCGGCCCTGCCCAAAGGCACCCTGAAGGCCATCTGATTCCATTCTTCGGGCCAGTGGCGACACAGGGTTGCCACTGGCTCGTTTCTGCTTCAATCGCAAGCCGTTAGCGGCTTGCCTGACCGTGGGCGGTGTCATGCTCAACAAATATCCCTTGTGGAAGTACCTGCTGATCACAGCGATACTTGCCATCAGTTTCATTTATGCCTTGCCGAACCTCTACCCCGATGATCCGGCCATCCAGATCAGCGGCAACAGCAGTGCGCTGGAGGTTGAGCAGGCCGATCTGGATCGCGCTGCCAAGGCGTTGCGTGATGCCGGCATCGAAATCAAGTCTGCCGAGCTGACCCAGCGTGCCGGTCTGTTGCGCCTGCTGGACCAGGAAGACCAGTTGCCCGGCAAGGAAGTGGTGCGTCGCGCCCTGGGCGATGATTACGTCGTGGCGTTGAACCTGGCGCAAAATACACCCGGCTGGCTGCGCAGCCTGGGCGGCAGCCCGATGAAACTCGGCCTTGACCTGTCCGGTGGTGTGCACTTCCTGCTGGAAGTGGACATGGAAAAAGCCATCTCCGCCCGCCTGAAAGTGTATGACACCGAAGCCAAAAGCATCCTGCGTAAAGAACGCATCCGTTATCGCAGCATGCCGGCTCTGGAAAACGGTATCCAGCTCGGCTTTGACGACAGCGCTACCCTGAACAAGGCTCGTGGTTTGCTGCGCAAGAGCTTCACCGATTTCGAGCAGCAGGTGATTGAGCGCGGTGGTCGCCAGGTCCTGCTGATGACCCTGTTGCCGGCCAAGATCACTGAAATTCGTGAATATTCAATCAAGCAGAACCTGACCACAGTGCGCAACCGGGTCAACGAACTGGGTGTGGCTGAGCCGCTGGTGCAGCGCCAGGGTGCCAACCGCATCGTGGTCGAATTGCCCGGTGTGCAGGATACCGCCGAGGCCAAACGTATCCTCGGCAAGACCGCCAACCTAGAATTCCGTCTGATGGCCGATTTCGATGCGCCCAGGGCGGCCACTGAAATGTTTGATTTCCGCGAGGAAGGCCGGGCACCGGTGGCGCTGGAGCGCAGCGTGATCATCACCGGTGACCAGGTCACCGATGCCCAGGCCAGCTATGACGAAAACGGCCGTCCGCAGGTCAACATCCGTCTCGACGGTCATGGTGGCGAGCTGATGAACCGCGCCACCCGCAGCTCGATCGGCCGCAGCATGGCGGTGATCTTCATCGAGCAGCGCCCGGTCACCCGCTACGTCAAGGAAGTGGTTGACGGTGTCGAGCAGGAAGTGGCGATCCAGAGCTTCAAGGAAGAGAAGCAGGTGATCAGCCTGGCCACCATCCAGTCGGCGCTGGGCAGCCAGTTCCGTATCACCGGCCTGAACGGACAGGGTGAATCATCCGAGCTGGCACTGCTGCTGCGTGCCGGCGGTCTGGCCGCTCCGATGTACTTTGCCGAGGAACGTACCATCGGCCCGAGCCTGGGTGCCGAGAACATCGAGCTGGGCGTGAAGGCGGCGGTTTACGGTTTCATCTTCGTGGCCATTTTCATCCTGCTGATCTACAAGTTCTTCGGCTTGCTGGCGGTGCTGGCGCTGGGCCTGAACATGGTCAACCTGGTGGCGATGATGTCGCTGCTCGGTGCCACCCTGACGCTGCCCGGCATTGCCGGTATCGTACTGACCATGGGTATGGCGGTGGATGCCAACGTGCTGATCTTTTCACGGATCCGTGAGGAAATCGCCAACGGTGCGTCCATCCAGCGGGCTATTCATGAGGGCTTTGACAAGGCGTTCTCGGCCATCATTGACGGTAACCTGACCACCTTGCTGGTTGGCGTGATCCTGTTTGCCATGGGTACCGGCCCGATCAAGGGCTTTGCCGTGACCCTGTCACTGGGTATCGTCACCTCCATGTTCACCGCCATCTTCGTCACTCGCGCCATGGTCAACCTGATCTACGGCGGCCGCAATGACCTGAAGAAGATCTGGATTTAAGGGGTAATCACCATGAAACGTACCATCAACTTTATGGGTATACGCGTGATTGCCGTGAGCATCACGCTGGTGTTGTGCCTGGCTTCGCTGGGTGCCATTGCGATCAAGGGTTTCAACTTTGGTCTGGATTTCACCGGCGGTACCCTGGTTGAGCTCAACTACGCCGAAGCAGCTGATCTGAACGCCATTCGTGGCCAGCTGCAGGCCGGGGGATACGAGGATGCCGTGGTGCAGAGCTTTGGGGCGATCACCGATGTGCTGATCCGCACGCCCGGTGATGATCCCGAGCTGGGCAAGCAAATTGCCGCAGTGCTGAAGGAAAGCGGCAGTCAGGATTTCACCGTCAACCGGGTCGAGTTTGTCGGTCCGGCGGTGGGCGAGGAACTGCGTGACCAGGGCGGTATCGGCATGCTGGTGGCTCTGGCCGGCATCCTTGTGTACCTGGGCTTCCGTTTCCAGTGGAAGTTTGGGCTGGGCGCAATTATCGGTCTGGTGCATGACGTGATCGTGACCCTGGGCGTAGTCGCCTGGTTCCAGATTCAGTTCGATTTGACGGTACTGGCAGCGGTGCTGGCGATCATCGGTTACTCGCTCAACGACTCCATTGTGATCTTTGACCGGATCCGTGAGAACTTCCGTCTGCTGCGTAACACCTCGCTGATCGACAACATCAACATCTCCACCACCCAGACGCTGCTGCGGACGCTGGCCACTTCGATTTCCACGCTGGTGGCGGTGGCGGCACTGCTGTTCTTCGGCGGCGATAACCTGTGGGGCTTTGCCCTGGTGTTGATGGTGGGCATCACCGCAGGTACTTTCTCGTCGATCTACATTTCCAGTATCACCCTGATTCGGCTGAAGCTGACCGTGGAAGACCTGATACCGCCGACGCCGGCGCAAGAGGTTGATGAAACCCCCTGATCTGTCAGCGGGTTGATGGCTAAAGGCTACGAACTGGCGGCCATTTGCCAGCAAAGTGTCAGGAAATGGTAAAAAACCGTGCAGGTGTGAACTTGCACGGTTTTTTTCTTTCCAACCAGCAGATCATTCATCAAGCGAGGAAACGCAATGAACAAATCCCTGTTGGTTGGTAGCGTGCTGGGGGCAGTGGCTGTCACTGCCGGTGGTGCCTTTGCCACCTATAATCTGATGTCCGGTCCTTCATACGCGGAAGTGGTGGCGGTCAAGCCGGTTATGGAAACGGTGAAGACACCACGCCAGGAATGCCGTGATGTACAGGTGACCAAACGCAAGCCGGTCAAGGACGAACATCGCGTGGCCGGTACGGCGATCGGCGCCGTGGTTGGTGGCGTGCTGGGCAACCAGGTGGGCAAGGGCAACGGGAAAAAGCTGGCGACGGTTGCCGGTGCGGCTGGCGGCGGTTATGCCGGCAACAAGGCCCAGCAACATATTCAGCAGAACAATACCTATACCGCCACCGAGCGGCGGTGCACCACCGAGTATGATGTCAGCGAAAAGCTTGCCGGCTATGACGTCAGCTACGAGCTGGGCGGCAAGGTGCGCACCGTGCGTATGGACCAGGACCCCGGCCGCCGCCTGCCGCTGGATGAGCAGGGGCGTGTGGTTATGGCACAAGCCGGATATTGAGCGAGCGACAGAAAAAGGGGTCAGGTACACTTAAGCATGCTTGAGTGTACCTGCCCCCCTGTTTCACTATTGGCTGATTACTTGAAACTGGCTGGTACGTGTGGCTGGATGCTGGTCAGGATGGCCTTGAAGCATTTCGGGTTGCCCGCCACCACATGGCCGTTGTCCAGGAACTGGTGACCGCCGGCGAAGTCGCTGATCAGGCCGCCCGCTTCCTGGATCAGCAGGGCACCGGCTGCCATGTCCCATTCTGACAGACCGTACTCCCAGAAGCCGTCATAGCGGCCGGCGGCAACATAGGCCAGATCCAGGCTGGCGGCACCGGCGCGGCGGATACCGGCGCTTTGTCCGGCCAGTTCGCGGAACATCGCCAGGTAGTTGTCGATATGCTCCATCTGCCCGTCACGGAACGGAAAGCCTGTGGCCAGCACCGCATGGGTCAGGTTGTTGCGCTTGGTGACGCGCAGGCGACGGCCGTTGAGGGTGGCACCGCGGCCACGGCTGGCGAGAAATTCTTCATCCAGCATCGGGTCATAGATTACGGCATGCTCGACCCGGCCACGGTATTTGCAGGCAATGCTGACCGCAAAGTGGGGGATGCCGTGAATGTAGTTGGTGGTGCCGTCGAGCGGATCAATTACCCACTGGTAGTCTGCTCCTTCGCCCTGGCCTGCAACGCTGCTGCCTTCCTCGCCAAGGATGCCGTGGTCGGGATAGGCTTTGAGGATAGTGTTGACGATGGTTTTTTCTGCGGCCTGGTCAACCTGGGTAACATAGTCTTTACTGTCTTTTTCATTGACTGACAGCGAGTCGAGACGGTCCATGGAACGGACAATCAGTTCGCCGGCAGCGCGCGCAGCGCGCAGCGCAATATTCAGCATGGGCTGCATGGAGGAATACCTGGGGTTGTTAAAGAAGAGGCGCACATTCTAACAGAAAGTCGGGCGTTGTGCGTTGAAGAAAAATCGCTTTGCCATGGAAACGCCGGGCAACCTTGGGTAAGCTTTGAGGTTTTCGATTGCCGGGGTAGCAGGTGTTAAGCAAGGTGCGTGTGGTGCTGGTCAATACCAGCCATCCGGGGAACATCGGCGGAGCCGCCAGGGCCATGAAAAACATGGGGCTGAGTCGGCTGGTGCTGGTGGACCCGAAAGAGTTTCCCAGTCCGGATGCCAGTGCCCGGGCGTCCGGCGCTGATGATATCTTGCAGCAGGCGCAGGTGGTGGCGACCCTGGAGCAGGCGCTGACCGGCTGCAACCTGGTATTGGGTACCAGTGCCCGGGATCGCCGCCTGCCCTGGCCGCTGGTCAATCCGCGCGATGGCGCTGCCGTGGTGCTGCAGCATTTGCAGGTGGATGATGCAGCCGAGGTGGCGCTGGTGTTCGGGCGCGAGCATGCCGGCCTGACCAATGACGAGCTGCACCAGTGCCACTATCATGTACATATTCCGTCCTGCGACGAGTTCAGCTCCCTGAACCTGGCCGCCGCAGTACAGGTGTTGGTATACGAGTTGCGCATGGCCTGGCTGCAGGCCAGCGAACAGCCCCTGTGCATGGAGGCGGTCGAGCGGACCGGCTTGCTCGGCAGTGCACCGGCCACCCATGATGCGATGGAATTGTTTTACGCGCACCTGCAGCGTACCCTGATCGATATCGAATTTCTTGACCCGGAAAAGCCGCGTCACCTGATGACCCGCTTGCGCAGGCTGTTTGGCCGCAACCAGCTGAGCAAGTCGGAAGTCAATATCCTGCGCGGCATCCTGACCGAAACACAAAAGGCGGCCCGTGGCGAGCTGCAGCAGCGGAGGAGTGAGCATGATTAGTCGCATGCGTGAAGATATCCAGAGCATTTTTCACCGTGATCCGGCCGCGCGTAATACTTTTGAGGTGCTGACCTGCTATCCGGGCCTGCATGCCATCTGGTTGCACCGGGTTGCGCACTGGCTCTGGCGGCACAACTGGAAGTTGCTGGCGCGGCTGGTGTCGCATGTCAGCCGCTGGCTGACCGGTATCGAAATTCATCCTGGAGCGAAAATTGGCCGGCGTTTCTTCATTGATCACGGCATGGGTGTGGTGATCGGTGAAACCGCAGAAATCGGTGATGATGTGACTCTCTATCACGGTGTCACCCTGGGCGGAACCACCTGGAACAAGGGCAAGCGCCACCCGACCCTGCTGGACGGAGTAGTGGTGGGTGCCGGTGCCAAGGTGCTGGGGCCGTTCACTGTCGGGGCGGGTGCCAAGATCGGCTCCAATGCCGTGGTGACCAAGGAGGTACCTGCCGGTGCCACCGCAGTCGGCATTCCGGGGCGGATCATCGAGGCGAAAAAAGATCAGGCTCCCGAACAGGCCGACTTTGATGCCTATGGCATCAGTGGCGACATGCCGGACCCGGTGGCCCGCTCCATTGGTGCCATCCTCACGCACCTGAAAGCCATGGAAGGGCGGGTTGACGGCATGTGTGATGCCCTGCGCGACCTTGGCAGTGATTATTGCGCCCAGGAGTTGCCCGAACTGCCGGACAACAGTTTTGGCGGTCCCGATCCGGAAGCGAAAACTGCAAGCGAGACGGGCACTGGCGAGCATCGCTGAGCGGAGCGTGAGCCGCAAGACGGTGAGGCCGGCGTCCGGACCTGCCCGCCTGCGCGCTGATTGAATACTTGACCGGCTTACTCGGGAATAGCATAATGTGCGTCAATTGATTCATGACCTGTGGTGTGAACGATGCGATTGACTACCAAAGGACGTTATGCGGTAACCGCCATGCTGGATTTGGCACTGAACGCACGGGAAGCGCCGGTTTCGCTGGCCGACATCTCCGAGCGTCAGGGCATATCGTTGTCCTATCTTGAGCAGCTGTTTGCCAAGTTGCGCCGCAACGAACTGGTTTCCAGTGTGCGCGGCCCTGGCGGCGGTTATCAGCTGGCGCGTGAGGCCTCGGCCATCCAGATTGTACAAGTGATTGATGCGGTTGATGAATCGGTCGATGCCACGCGCTGTAAAGGCAAGGGCAATTGCCAGGGTGGCGAGACCTGTCTGACGCACTATCTGTGGTGCGAGCTGAGCGAGCAGATTCATGATTTTTTGAGCGACATTACCCTGGGGAGTCTGGTGCAGCGGGCCGAGATCCGCGACATTGCCCGACGTCAGCAACAGCGGATTCCCTGTAGCGAAGAACTGTCGGGTGCCGAAGCCTGAACGGCAGCACTGCCCAAGTATCGAGGAGTATAGAAATGAAGTTACCCGTTTATCTGGACTATTCCGCAACCACACCGGTTGATCCGCGTGTTGCGCAGAAAATGATCGACTGCCTCACCATGGACGGCAACTTTGGCAACCCTGCTTCGCGCTCCCATGTTTACGGTTGGCGCGCGGAAGAAGCAGTGGAAAATGCCCGTCAGCAGGTGGCCGACCTGATCAATGCCGACCCGCGCGAGATTGTCTGGACCTCAGGGGCTACCGAGTCGGATAACCTGGCGATCAAGGGTGTGGCGCATTTCTATGCCACCAAGGGCAAGCACCTGATCACCTCCAAGATCGAGCATAAAGCAGTGCTGGATACCATGCGCCAGCTGGAGCGTGAGGGCTTCGAGGTGACCTACCTTGACCCGGATACGCACGGCATCATCAGCCCCGAGCAGGTAAAGGATGCCCTGCGTGATGACACTATCCTAGTGTCCATCATGCACGTCAACAACGAGATCGGCACCGTCAACGACATTGCCGCGATTGGCGAGATCACCCGTGCCAACAAGGTGCTGTTTCATGTGGATGCAGCCCAGTCCGCCGGCAAGACCCCGATTGACGTGGAAAGCATGAAAGTTGACCTGATTTCCTTCTCCGGTCACAAAGCCTATGGCCCCAAGGGCATCGGTGCCCTCTATGTGCGTCGCAAGCCGCGTGTGCGTCTGGAGGCCCAGATGCACGGTGGCGGTCATGAGCGCGGCATGCGCTCCGGTACGCTGGCTACCCACCAGATTGTCGGCATGGGCGAGGCATTTGCCATCGCCAGGCAGGACATGGAAAAAGACCGTGCCCATGTGGCCAGGCTGAGCGAGCGCTTCTACAGCCAGTTGCAGGATATGGAAGAAGTCTACCTGAACGGCAGCAAGACGCAGCGCATGCCGCACTTCCTCAATCTGAGCTTCAACTTTGTCGAGGGCGAGTCGCTGATGATGTCGCTCAAGGACCTGGCGGTATCCTCAGGCTCGGCCTGTACTTCGGCTTCGCTGGAGCCGTCCTATGTGTTGCGTGCCCTGGGCCGCAACGACGAGCTGGCACACAGCTCGATCCGTTTTACCTTTGGCCGCTTCACCACCGAAGAAGAAGTCGACCTTGCAGCTGCCCAGGTGCGTGAAGCCGTGGCCAAACTGCGTGAGTTGTCGCCCCTGTGGGACATGTACAAAGACGGCGTCGACCTGTCCAAGGTTGAGTGGCAGGCCCATTAATAGCGAGGATTATGACCATGGCATACAGTGATAAAGTGATCGACCATTACGAGAACCCGCGCAACGTGGGCAAGCTTGATGCCGATGCACCCAACGTGGGTACCGGCATGGTGGGAGCCCCCGCCTGTGGTGACGTGATGCGCCTGCAGATCGAGGTCGACGAGAGCGGCGTGATCAAGGACGCCAAATTCAAGACCTACGGCTGTGGTTCGGCCATTGCCTCCAGCTCGCTTGCCACCGAATGGATGAAGGGCAAGACGCTGGATGAGGCCGAGCAAATCAAGAATACGACCATTGCCGAAGAACTGGCGTTGCCGCCGGTGAAGATCCACTGCTCGGTACTGGCGGAAGACGCGATCAAGGCCGCCGTGCGTGACTACAAAGAGAAGCAGGCGAAGCAGTAATTTTCAAGAGGTGTCAAATGGCAATTAGCTTGACAGAGGCCGCTGCCGACCATGTACGCCGCTCCCTGGAAAAGCGTGGCAAGGGTGAGGGAGTGCGGCTGGGTGTGAAAACCACCGGCTGCTCCGGCCTGGGTTACGTGCTGGAGTACGTTGACGATCTGCTCGACAGCGACTGCGTCTTCGAGAGCCACGGACTGAAAGTGGTGGTGGACGAAGACAGCCTGGACTTCCTCGACGGTACCGAGCTGGACTTCGTCCGCGAGGGCATCAACGAGGGCTTCAAGTTCAACAACCCCAACGTGCGTGGCGAGTGTGGCTGTGGCGAGAGCTTCAGTGTCTGAGCCGGCCACCCATTTTGAGCTGTTCGGCTTGCCGCAGGCTTTTGTGCTGGATGCGGGTGAGCTGGACCGGCGCTACCGCGAGGCGGTAAAGCTGGTACACCCGGACCGTTTCGTTGCTGCCTCAGGGCCGGAGCAGCGCGCAGCGGTGGAACGTGCCGCCGCCCTGAATGAAGCATATCAGGTGCTCAAGTCACCCAGCCGGCGTGCACTCTACCTGCTCAATCTGCAGGCGGCGCTGGATGAAGAGGCCACCGTGCAGGACCCTGAGTTCCTGTTCCAGCAGATGGAGTGGCGAGAAGAGCTGGAAGAGCTTGGCAACAGTGCCGACTTCGCTGCCATTGATACTTTCAGGCAGCGGTTGATTGGGGCACGCCAGGACGTTGATCAAGAGTTTTCGGGTGTCTGGCAAGATCCGGCCCAGCGTCCCCGGGCCGAGCGGCTGGTGCGCCGCATGCAGTTCCTGGACAAGGTGCTGTACGAAGTGCGGCAGCTGGAGGAGCGGCTGGATGATTTTTAACCCGTGTCCCTCCCCGGGATACCCTGATGAAAAAGAAAACTATGTCTCTTGTGCAGATCGTCGAACCTGATGCTCCGGCTGCTTCCGGACAACCCCGTCTGGCGGTCGGCATTGATCTGGGGACGACAAACTCCCTGATCGCAACCGTACGCGATGGCCAGGTGGTGCCACTGCCGGATGAGCAGGGCTGTTTTGCGCTGGCGTCGGCGGTGCGTTACCTGCAGGACGACAGCGTCAGTGTCGGGCATGATGCCCGCCAGTGTGCCAGCTGTGATCCGCTCAACTGCATCCTCTCGGTCAAGCGCCTGATCGGGCGTGGTGTCGAGGATGTACAGCAGCTGGGCGAGCAGATGCCATACCGTTTTCAGGCGGGCGAATCGCACATGCCGCTGATCGAGACGGTGCAGGGGGCGAAAAGCCCGGTCGAGGTTTCGGCAGAAATCCTCAAGGTGCTGCGTCACCGTGGCGAGCTGACCCTGGATGGCGACCTGTTTGGTGCGGTGATCACCGTGCCGGCCTATTTTGACGACGCCCAGCGTCAGGCGACCAAGGATGCGGCCACGCTGGCCGGCATCAAGGTGTTGCGCCTACTCAACGAACCGACCGCGGCGGCGGTGGCCTATGGGCTTGACCGCCAGGCGGAAGGCGTGGTGGTGGTCTACGACTTGGGTGGTGGCACCTTTGATGTTTCCATTTTGCGCCTGAGCCAGGGTGTGTTCGAGGTGCTGGCCACTGGAGGCGATAGCGCTCTGGGCGGCGATGACTTTGATCATGTGGTGGCGGACTGGATCGTTCAGCAGTCCGGCAGCAGCACTGACCTGTCGCCCGGCGAGCAGCGCACGCTGCTGCGCATGGCCTGCGATCTGAAGGAAGCCCTGAGTCAGGCGGAGTCCGTGACCGCCAGCTATGGCGACTGGCAGGGCGAGCTGACCCGCAGCCGCTTCGAGCAACTGATCGAGCCGCTGGTCTCCCGCAGCCTGCGCGCCTGTCGCAGGGCGGTACGGGACTCGGGCATCGACACCGGCGAAGTCACTGCCGTGGTCATGGTGGGTGGTTCCACCCGTGTGCCCATGGTGCGCGAGCGGGTGGCGCAACTGTTTGACTGCCAGCCGCTGACCGATATCGACCCGGACAAGGTGGTTGCCATGGGTGCGGCCATCCAGGCTGATATTCTGGCCGGCAACCAGTCCGGCAATAATGATTTGCTGTTGCTGGACGTCAACCCGCTGTCGTTGGGGCTGGAAACCATGGGCGAGCTGGTGGAAAAAATCATTCCGCGTAACACCACCATTCCCGTGTCCCGCACCCAGGATTTCACTACCGCTCGCGACGGCCAGACCGCCATGGCACTGCATGTGGTGCAGGGCGAACGCGAACTGGTCAGCGACTGTCGTTCGCTGGCACGCTTCGAATTGCGCGGCATTCCGCCGATGGTGGCCGGCGCGGCGAAGATCCGAGTGACCTTCCAGGTGGATGCCGACGGTTTGCTCAGCGTAACGGCGCGGGAGGCCCGCTCCGGTGTGGAGGCCCATGTCGAGGTCAAACCATCGTATGGTCTCAGTGATGAAGCCGTCAGCCGGATGCTGGAAGAGTCCATGGCCCACGCCGAAGATGACCGCAAGGCGCGCGGCCTGCGTGAACAGCAGGTCAATGCCGGGCGTCTGCTGGAAACGGTACGGGTGGCCCTGCAAACCGATGGTGACCTGCTGGATGTGGCCGAGCGTGCCCTGATCGACGAGCAGCTGGAACTGCTTGAACAGCTGGCATCGGCGGATGATCAGGGTGCCATCGCCCGACAGGTGCAGAAGGTCAATCAGGCGACTCACGAATTTGCCTCAAGGCGTATGGACGCCACCGTCCGGCGGGCCTTTGCCGGCCGGCAGCTGGAAGAACTTTAGGAGTAGATGATGCCCCAGATCGTATTTTTGCCGCATGCCGAACTTTGTCCGGATGGCGCGGTGGTTGAAGCCAGGCCGGGCGAAAGCATCCTTGATGCCGCATTGCGTAACGGTATTGATATCGAGCATGCTTGCGAGATGTCCTGTGCCTGCACCACCTGTCACGTCATTGTGCGTGAAGGTTTTGATTCGCTGGAGGAGTCCGACGAGCTGGAGGACGACATGCTGGACAAGGCCTGGGGCCTTGAGCACGAGTCGCGCCTGTCCTGTCAGGCCATGGTCGCTGGCGAGGACCTGACAGTGGAAATCCCCAAATACACCATCAACCAGGTGTCCGAGCGCCAGTAGGAGACTGCCATGAAATGGATTGACGTACTGGATATCGCCATCGAACTGGCGGAAAAACATCCCGATACCGACCCGCGCTACATCAACTTCGTCAATCTGCACCGCATGGTGACAGAGCTGGACGATTTTGATGATGACCCCCAGCGCAGTGGCGAAAAGGTGCTGGAAGCCATCCAGGCCGCCTGGATCGAGGAACTGGACTAGTGGCCTGGCTGGTCAATTCAATTGGTCAGCTCCGGCGCCTGTGGCTCCGATACTGCGTTGCAGCTTCTCATCGTCCCGCGATGACTCGTCGCAGGCCTTGTCTCGTGGCCACAGTCATCCGGGCTTGAGTTGATCCACTGACCAGGCAGACCGCTGGGTCGAACGCCGCTCCTGCGGCACGTCTGTCGTTTCCGCAGGCAGCAGCAGACCGGTTGCGCTGTTGCCGCCCGCACCCGGTCAGGCCTGGTGATGCCCAGCAGGACAGAGCGGGAAAAAGCAAATCCTTTCCCGGCGCCGATATCTTGAGCGCTACGCTTTTTCCCTGAAAGCACGTATAATCCCCGGTCTTGTATCCCGCCGATTTCCGGTTTCTTCCGGGTGGTGGCAACTTATTGATTCTCAAACCAATGACTGGAGTTATCCATGGCCGTACAACGTACCTTTTCCATCATCAAGCCCGACGCCGTTGCCAAAAACGTAATCGGTGAAATCACCAGCCGTTTCGAAAAAGCCGGCCTGCGCGTTGTTGCGTCCAAAATGGTACAGCTGTCCGAACGTGAAGCCGGCGGTTTCTACGCCGAGCACAAGGAGCGTCCTTTCTATGGCGACCTGGTCAGCTTCATGACTTCCGGTCCGGTCATTGTGCAGGTGCTGGAAGGTGAAGACGCCATCGCCAAGAACCGCGAACTGATGGGCGCCACCAACCCGAAAGAAGCCGCCGCCGGTACCATCCGCGCCGACTTCGCCGAGTCCATCGACGAAAACGCGGTACACGGCTCCGACTCCGAAGCCGCTGCTGCCCGCGAAATCGCTTTCTTCTTCTCCAGCACCGAGCTGTGCGACCGCATCCGCTAAGAGAAGAAACACTGCTGTACAGGTGAATCCATGACACAGGCAACAACCAACAAGGTCAATTTGCTGGGCTTGACCCTGGCACAGATGGAAGCGTTCTTCGAACAGTTGGGCGAAAAACGCTTCCGGGCCGGGCAGGTGATGAAATGGATTCACCATTTCGGCGTTGACGACTTTGCCGACATGACCAATGTCGGCAAGGCGTTGCGTGAAAAGCTGGAAAATACCGCCTATATTCGCGGTCCGGAAGTGGTCAGTGAAGACATTTCCGAAGACGGCACCCGCAAATGGGTGATCCGTGTGGCCAGTGGAAGTTGTGTGGAGACGGTATATATCCCGCAAAACGGCCGTGGCACCCTTTGTGTTTCCTCGCAGGCCGGCTGTGCGCTGGACTGCAGTTTCTGCTCGACTGGCAAGCAGGGCTTCAACAGCGACCTGAGCGCTGCCGAAATCGTGGGACAGGTGTGGGTGGCCAACAAGTCATTTGGCACCATTCCCGCCAAGATGGACCGTGCCATCACCAACGTGGTGATGATGGGCATGGGCGAGCCGCTGCTCAACTTCGATAACGTGGTCGCTGCCATGAGCATCATGATGGATGACCTGGGCTATGGCATTTCCAAACGCAAGGTGACACTGTCCACTGCCGGCGTGGCGCCGATGGTCGACAAGCTGGGCGAGGTGATTGATGTATCCCTGGCGCTGTCGCTGCATGCGCCGAACGATGCGCTGCGCGACCAGCTGGTGCCCATCAATAAAAAATATCCGCTGGCGGTCATTCTTGATGCCTGCAAGCGTTACATCACGGGACTGGGCGAAAAGCGCAGTCTGACGGTGGAATATACGCTGCTGGCCGGAGTCAACGACCAGCCGGAACACGCTGCCGAGCTGGTGCAACTGTTGCGTGATGTGCCGTGCAAAGTTAACCTTATTCCTTTCAATCCCTTTCCGCACTCCGGTTATGAGCGGCCCAGCAACAATGCCATCCGCCGCTTTCAGGATGCACTGCACCATGCAGGCTACAATGTCACCGTGCGTACTCCGCGTGGTGATGACATTGATGCGGCATGCGGGCAGCTGGTGGGCCAGGTGGCCGATCGTACCCGGCGCAGCGAAAGGTATATTGCGGTGAGGCAGCTTAATGCATAACGGATTCAAACATCAGGTCACGGGCCTGCGACGCTGGCTGGTTCTTGCCGGCGTGCTTGCCGTGCTGGGCGGCTGTGTGCAGACCGGTGATGTACAGCCGATGCGGACCGGAGAAGGCCGCGAACAGGCCAGACAGGCCTATATTGAACTGGGCAAGGGTTATTTGCGCGAAGGGCTGACCGGTCAGGCCAAGCCGCCGTTGCAGAGCGCGCTTAAAATAGATCCTTCCAATGCCGAGGCCCATGAGGTGCTGGCGCTGGTGTTCCAGCAGGAAATGGAGCCGGAGCTTGCCGACAAGCATTTTCGCAAGGCACTGTCGAGCCAGCGCTCGGCACGGATCCTGAACAATTATGGCAGCTTCCTGTTTGAGGAAGGTGCCTATGAAAAAGCCATGGAAATCTACCAGGAAGCCGCACAGGACAACATGTATCCCAGCCGTTCCTGGGTATTCGAGAACATGGGGCTGACTGCGCTGAAAATGGGCGACAACAGCCAGGCCATGCATTACTTCGAGCGCGCCCTGCGTCTGGATGCGACACAGCTGCGCAGCCTGCTGGAAATGGGCATGCTGTCCTACAGCGTGCGTGATTATCCGGCGGCGAAACACTACTATGAAACCTACATGCAACAGGCCGAGCATGATGCCCGCAGCCTGCTGCTCGGGGCCCGGGTAGCGACTGTCTACCAGAACCGGGATGAAGCCGCCAGCCTCGGCTTGCGCCTGAAACAACTGTATCCGGCCAGCCCCGAATACAAGGCCTACCTACTGGAGCAACGATGAGCGAAATACAGGCGGCGGCCGGGGAGGCCGCCGAGCAGTCCGGTTTGCCCGGAGCTGCACTGAAACAGGCCCGTGAACAACAGGGCTGGAACATTGCCGAAGTGGCGGGCAAGCTGCATCTGACCGAGTCCGCCGTCGCCAGCCTGGAAGCCGACCGCTATGAGGATCTGCCCGGTGTAACCTTTGTGCGTGGCTACATACGAGCCTATGCCAAGCTGCTCGGACTTGACCCTGACGTGCTGGCCCGGCAATACAGCCAGACTACAGTCACCGAACCGGTCAGGGCACTGCCTGATCTGGGCCGCACCGTAGCCCGTAGCCGCTCGCGTGGCCGCCTGCTTGTCACCCTGTTGCTGCTGGTGGTTATTGGCGCGCTGGTGGCCGGCTATTTCTGGTGGCAGGATGGCCAGGGCGGCAAGTCCCTGAGTCTGGATGCCGAAGAAACCCCATTCAGCCAGGTCGAGATCGAGCGGGTCGACGGCACGTTGTATATCCAGAGCCTGGATGAGCTGGATGCCTACACTGCCGACCTGGAAGTCGCCGAGATCGCACTTGACTCGCTGCAGTCTGCATTGCCGTTCGATGACGAAGGGGCAGCTGATGAGCCTGTCAGCGCGGAGGGCGAACCCGTTGCTGTCAATGCCGATGCTGTGGCAGCAGGCACTGAGCAGGCGGCTGATGGCCCGGCGGTTGCCGGCAAGCACCGGCTGGAGCTGATTTTTACCGATGAATGCTGGATTCGCATCACCGATGGTACCGGTGCTGAGGTGGCCAGTGGCCTGCGCAAGGCCGGCGAGGTTTTGCAACTCAGCGGCGACACTCCCTTCGAGCTGCATCTGGGCAACGCCAGTGGTGTGCAATTGCGCTTCAATGGCCAGCCGGTCGACATCCATTCGAGCATCCGGGGCAATGTTGCCCGCATCAAACTGGGCTGAATCAAGTGCATAACCCCTCCCCGATCAAACGTCGTGTTTCACGTAAAATACATGTCGGTTCCGTGGCTGTCGGTGGCGATGCACCTGTCAGCGTACAGAGCATGACCAATACCGAAACCTGTGATGTGAATGCCACCGTGGCCCAGATCAGCCGGCTCGAGCAGGCTGGTGCCGATATCGTGCGCGTCTCCGTGCCAAGCATGGAGGCCGCCGAGGCGTTCGGCCGCATCAGGCAGCAAGTGCAGGTTCCGCTGGTGGCCGATATCCATTTCGACTACAAGATCGCCCTGCGTGTGGCCGAGCTGGGCGTTGACTGCCTGCGCATCAATCCGGGCAATATCGGTAACAACGAGCGCATCAAGGCGGTGGTGGATACCGCCCGCGATCGCGGCATTCCGATCCGCATCGGCGTCAACGCCGGTTCGCTGGAAAAGGACCTGCAAAAGAAATACGGCGAACCCACGCCAGAGGCGCTGGTCGAATCGGCGCTACGCCATGTCGAGCACCTGGACCGGCTGAACTTCCCGGACTTCAAGGTCAGCGTCAAGGCATCGGATGTCTTCATGGCGGTTGAAGCCTATCGGCAGCTGGCCCGCCAGATCGAGCAGCCGTTGCATCTGGGCATTACCGAAGCCGGCGGCCTGCGCTCCGGTACCGTCAAATCGGCGGTCGGGCTGGGCATGCTGCTGGCCGAAGGCATTGGCGATACCATCCGCGTTTCGCTGGCCGCCGATCCGGTCGAGGAGATCAAGGTCGGTTTCGACATTCTCAAGTCGCTGCGCCTGCGTACCCGCGGCATCAACTTCATTGCCTGCCCCAGCTGCTCGCGGCAGAACTTCGACGTGGTGAAAACCATGAACGAACTGGAGCAGCGGCTGGAAGACGTGCTGGTGCCGCTCGACGTGGCGGTGATCGGCTGTGTGGTCAATGGTCCCGGCGAAGCCAAAGAGGTCGATCTGGGCCTGACCGGCGGCTCGCCCAATCTGGTGTACATTGACGGCGCTCCCGCCACCAAGCTGGACAACACGCAACTGGTTGACGAGCTGGAACGCATGATTCGCGAACAGGCCGCCAAAAAACAGGCTCAAGACGCGGCAGTCATTGCCCGCAGCTAAGCAGTACAAGGACAATTTGTGAGCAAGACCCTGCAAGCCATCCGTGGCATGAACGATACCCTGCCGGCGCAAACACCGCTCTGGCGTTATTTTGAACAGACAGTGGCCGGAGTGCTCGACAGTTACGGCTATCAGCAAATCCGCATGCCGGTGGTCGAGTTTACCGAGCTGTTTCGCCGCTCGATCGGCGAGGTTACCGACATCGTCGAAAAGGAAATGTACACCTTTGCCGACCGCAACGGCGACTCCCTGACCCTGCGTCCCGAGGGTACCGCCAGTTGCGTGCGCGCAGTGATGGAGCACGGCCTGATCAACAACGGGCTGGTGCAGAAGCTCTGGTACATTGGCCCGATGTTTCGCCACGAACGCCCGCAAAAGGGCCGCTACCGCCAGTTCCATCAGGTGGGTGTTGAAGTGTTCAACTTGCCCGGGCCTGATATCGATGCCGAGCTGATCCTGCTTACCTGGCGCCTGTGGCATGCGCTGGGCATTGCCGACAGCGTGACCCTGGAGCTGAACAGCCTGGGTACTTCCGAGTCGCGTGCCGCCTATCGCGCCGCACTGGTCGATTACCTGAACGGTCATTTTGACCAGCTGGACGAAGACAGCCAGCGTCGCGTGGCGACCAACCCGTTGCGTGTGCTGGACTCCAAGGACGAGCGGACACAGGCCATTCTGGCCGCTGCGCCGAAGCTGGAGGATTATCTGGACGAGGAGTCCACCAGCCATTTTGCCGGTGTGCGTGCCCGGCTGGACGCTGCTGGTGTTCCCTATGTGCTGAACAACCGGCTGGTGCGCGGGCTGGACTATTACAGCAAGACCGTGTTCGAGTGGACCACCGACAAGCTGGGTGCCCAGGGTACCGTGTGTGGCGGCGGACGCTATGACGGTCTGGTCGAGACCATGGGCGGCAAGCCCACCACCGGCGTCGGTTTTGCCATGGGCATCGAGCGCCTGATCCTGATGCTGGAAACCCTCGGCAAGGTGCCGCCGCAACTGGCACAGCAGGTCGATGTCTATTTCTGTGCCTTTGGCGAGGCTGCCGAGCTGGCTGCCGTGCAATGGGCCGAACGCATCCGTGATGCGCTGCCGGGCGTGCGCCTGCAGGTCAACGCCGGCGGTGGCAGTTTCAAGAGCCAGTTCAAGAAGGCTGACCGCAGCACTGCGGCCTATGCCCTGATTCTGGGCGAGCACGAACTTGACAACAACTGCATCGGCATCAAGCCGTTGCGTACTGAAGACGAACAGCAGACCGTGGCTCTTGACGAGCTGACGGACAAGCTGGCGACCCTTTTGGTCTGACACTGACGGGAGATCCGCGTGAGCCATTACACTGAAGAAGAACAGATCGCACAGTTCAAGGACTGGTGGAGCCGTAATGGCAAGCCGCTGCTGGTGGGCGCCATCCTGGCGGTGGCACTGGTATTTGGCTGGCAGGGCTGGCAAAAACGTCAGGCCGGCCAGGCCGAACAGCTCTCTGCCACCTACCAGCAACTGCTGGAAGCCGCCTTCAGCAACGAAGGCACCAGTGCCGGAGACATGCTGAAACTGTTGCAAACCCTGGAGTCGGTCAAGCCGGACCACGCCTACACCCAGTATGCCCGCATGCTGGTGGCCCGCGTTGCGGTACTTGAAGACCGCCTGGATGATGCTGCCGCTCTGCTGCGCCAGGTGGCCGACAAACCGGCCAACCCTGTATTGGGCGAGCTGTCCCGTCAGCGTCTGGCCCGCGTGCTGGCTGCCGGTGACAAGGCCGAAGAAGCGCTGACGCTGCTCAGCGGCAAGGGACTGGAAGCTTATCAGGCGGCGCGGGACGAATTGCGCGGTGATGTGCTGGTTCAGCTGGGCCGCACCGATGAAGCCCGCAAGGCCTACCAGGCGGCGCGTGACAATCTGGACGATGGCAGTGCTGCCGGCAGCCTGATGATGAAGCTTGACGACCTCAGTTCCAAGGATGCCTGACATGAAAGCGAACAAGTTCGTGGCTCTGCTGCTGGCCGGCCTGCTGGCCGCAGGATGCAGCAGCAAGGGCGAGAAAAAAGCCGAGAAACCGGTAGCGCTGGAAAAGATCAGCGCTGAAGTCAAACTGCACAAGGAATGGAGCACGTCGGTCGGCGTCGGACAGGGCAAGCTGTGGAATCGCCTGACCCCGGCCATCGATGGCGGCCAGCTGTTTGTTGCCGACGCTGGCGGACTGGTGCTGTCGCTGGACCGTTACACCGGCAAGAAAAACTGGCAGCGCAAGCTGAAGAAAACGGAAATATCCGGTGCCATTGGCGCCGGTGCCGGACAGGTGGTACTGGGCACCCTGGCTGGTGAGGTGATTGCACTGGATGCCGCAACCGGCAACGACCTGTGGCGTGTCCGCATCGGTAGCGAAATATTGGCAGCGCCGGCGGTGAATGACCGCGTGGTGGTGGTGCAAACCCAGGATGACCGCCTGATCGCCCTGGATGCCTTTACCGGTGCGCAGCGCTGGGTGCATGAAAGCACGCCGGCCCTGTTGACACTGCGTGGTACCAGCGCGCCGCTGCTGACCGATTATGTGGTGTATGCCGGCCTTTCCACCGGCAAGGTGATTGCCGTTGAACTGGAGCATGGCCTGCCGGTGTGGGAGCAGCGCATTGCCGTGCCCAGTGGCCGTACCGAGCTGGAACGCATGGTTGATGTCGATGGCAGCCTGGTGCTGAAGGATGGCGTGCTGTATGTATCGGCCTTCAATGGTCATGCCGCCGGCCTGGATGAGCAGACTGGCCGCGTCCTCTGGCAGCGCGCAAGCTCCAGCACCGGCGCGGTGGCCCAGGGTTATGGCAACGCCTATGTCAGCCTTGATGGCGGTACCATCGAGGCGGTGGACGAGCGCTCCGGCAGTGTCATGTGGCGCAATGAAAGCCTGCTGCGCCGCGAGCCGACCGGGCTGGGTACCTTGTCCAGCTATGTGGTAACCGGTGACCTGGAAGGTTATGTGCACCTGCTGAGTCAGGTGGACGGGCGTTTTGTCGCGCGCACCCGTATTGACAGCAAGGGCATTCGTGTCCGACCGCTGGTCGAAGGCGGCTGGATGTATGTGTACGGTAATGGCGGCAAGCTGGTTGCGCTGACCATCCAGTAAATCCGGGTACACACGGACTGGCCGCTGTCGCAGTGTGACGGCGGCTTTTGTGTTTTTTGGGAAAGCGACAACCCGTGCTTGCCCGGCTGTAACTGAAATCAATGAATGAGCCCGCCGGCATGGCTGGCTACAACTGTCCGGAGGGGCCGATGGTTCCCGTAATTGCTTTGGTGGGCCGCCCGAATGTGGGCAAGTCCACGCTGTTCAACCGCCTGACCCGTAGCCGGGACGCCATCGTCGGCGACATTCCCGGGTTGACCCGTGACCGCCAGTACGGCACTGCCAAGTGGCAGGGACGGGACTATATCCTGATCGATACGGGTGGCATCTCCGGCGATGAAGAAGGTATTGATGCCAAGATGGCCGAGCAATCGCTGCTGGCGATTGAAGAAGCCGACATCGTGTTCTTTCTGGTCGATGCCCGTGACGGCCTGTGTCCGGCCGACGAACACATTGCCGCCCATTTGCGCAAGCGTGACAAGCGCACCCTGTTGCTGGTCAACAAGACCGACAACCTGGATGTCGAAGTCGCCCGTGCCGAGTTCAGTCCGCTGGCGGTTGCTGAAACCCTGGGCGTCTCGGCTGCCCATGGCCGTGGCATCCAGCAGCTGATGGAATCCGCCCTGGCCGGTGTCGAGCCGGAACCGGAAGAAGAGTTCGAGATCGAGTTGATCGAGGGCGAGGATCCGGTGCGCATTCCCGGCCCCAGCGAGCAGGACGGCATCAAGATAGCCATCATTGGCCGTCCCAATGTCGGCAAGTCGACGCTGGTCAATCGCATCCTGGGTGAAGAGCGGGTGGTGGTCTATGACCAGCCCGGCACCACCCGTGACAGCATCTACATTCCCTTTGAGCGTGAAGAGCGCAAGTACACCCTGATCGACACTGCCGGTGTGCGCCGCCGTGGCCGTATCCACGAAGACGTGGAAAAGTTCTCGGTGGTCAAGACGTTGCAGGCGATCAAGGATGCCAACGTGGTGATCTTTGTGGTCGATGCACGTGAGGGCATCGTCGAGCATGACCTGAGCCTGCTCGGTTTTGCCCTGGAAGCGGGCAAGGCGCTGGTGATGGCGGTCAACAAGTGGGACGGCATGCAGCCCTCGGAGCGTGACTACGTCAAGACCGAGCTGGAGCGCCGGCTGTACTTTGTCGGTTTTGCTGATATCCACTTCATTTCCGCACTGCACGGTACCGGTGTCGGGCATCTGTACCGGTCGGTTGAGCAGGCCTTCACCGCGGCGATTACCCGCTGGCCGACCAACAAGCTGACCAATATCCTGCTGGGCGCGGTGCAGGAGCACCAGCCGCCGATGATCAACGGCCGGCGCATCAAGTTGCGTTATGCCCACATGGGCGGTGCCAACCCGCCGCTGATCATTATCCATGGCAACCAGACCGGTGCCGTGCCCAAGGGCTATGTGCGCTATCTGGAAAACACCTATCGCCGGGTATTGAATCTGGTGGGTACGCCGATCCGCATCGAGTTCAAGGGCGGTGACAACCCCTATGCCGACAAGAAGAACAAGCTCAGTGAGCGGCAGGTCAACAAGAAGAAGCGCCTGATGACCCGCAAGAAAGAGATGGAATATCGCAAGAAACGGCAGAAGAAGTAGGTTTTTTGCTTTGTGGTTTTGTGGTTTTGTGGTTTTGTGGAGCGTGGGGTGGGCAAGGCGCTGCGCAAACACGCCGCGAGTACGTCCATGTAGGCTCCGTGTCGCCATCCCTGGCGACACAGGGTTTGCTCCGGCCTTGCCTACCCCCTGAACCATGTGCAGGCGGAGAGAGTGTGGCCCGGCTTTTCCGGACTGCTGTCGCTTTGTCTGATTCTTGTTTTTGCTTTTCTTTATGAAGCTTGCCGCTTGCACGGTACCTGATAGCAGTATCGGGGTGCAGGTGTAGCAGGGCTGTGCCGCCAGGGCAGTTTTTTGCTCCTGCAAAAACTGCATTTCCGCCATCCATGGCGGTCAGAGCGCGGCACCAAGCTTACATGGATGTACTTGCAGCGACCCCGCGGAACCTGTACCCCGATGCTGCAAACCCATTGCTACACCACACACCCGCCCGTACATAATCAAAAATAAAGCTGGCATATATCTTGCTGTGATCTCTGCAAACACACAGGACCGTCAATTTACGGTCGCTGACGGAGATTACCCATGGACAAGATGCTCTACATATCCATGACCGGCGCCAGCCAGAACAGCAAGGCGCTGCAGGCGCATGCCAACAACCTGGCCAACGTATCCACCAGCGGATTTCGCCGCGACTTCGAACAGGCGCGTTCGATGCCGGTCTTCGGCGATGGCCTGCCGGCTCGGGCCTATGCCATGACCGAGCGCCCCGGCACCGATTTTACCCACGGCACATTACAGGAAACCGGACGTGATCTGGATGTGGCGGTGCAGGGCGATGCCTGGATTGCCGTGCAGTCTCCCGATGGCTCCGAAGCCTATGTGCGTACCGCCAGCATGCAGGTGGACACCTTTGGCATTCTGCGTACCGCCAACGGCTTGCCGGTGATGGGCAATGCCGGCCCGATTGCCATTCCGCCGGAACAGAAAATCGAGATTGCCCAGGATGGCACCATCAGCATCCGCGCACTGGGCGAAACGCCTGATGTGATGGCCGAAGTTGACCGCATCAAGCTGGTGCTGCCCGAGCGCGGGCAGCTGCAAAAAATGCAGGATGGCCTGGTGCGCGGCAAGGATGGCCAGCAGTTTGAACCGGATGCCAACGCCCGGATGGTGTCAGGCTACACCGAATCGAGCAACGTCAACGCAGTGGCCGAGATGACCGCGATGTTGTCACTGTCACGCCAGTTCGAGCTGCACGTCAAGATGATGAGTACCGCACAGGAAAATGCATCATCGATGGCACGGATCATGCAGCTGAGCTGATACACAGAATATTTGTACATATGTGTCGCAAAATTGACACATAAGGAGAGACACCATGTTGCCTTCACTCTGGGTTGCCAAAACCGGCCTGTCCGCCCAGGACATGAACCTGACCACCATTTCCAACAACCTGGCCAACGTGTCCACCACCGGTTTCAAGCGCGATCGTGCCGAGTTCGAAGACCTGTTGTACCAGATCCGGCGCCAGCCCGGCGGCCAGTCCAGCCAGGACAGCGAGCTGCCCAGCGGCTTGCAGCTGGGCACCGGTGTGCGCATCGTCGGTACCCAGAAGATCTTTACCCAGGGCAGCCTGCAAACTACCGAGCAGCCGCTTGACCTGGCCGTGAACGGACGCGGTTTTTTCCAGATCCTGATGCCGGACGGCACCATTTCCTATACCAGGGATGGCAGTTTTCAGCTCAATTCCGATGGCCAGGTGGTGACCTCCAGTGGTTTCCCGCTGGAACCGGCGATCGTGCTGCCCGAACAAGTGCGGACCTTCACGGTAGGCGAGGACGGTACGGTATCGGTGACGGTGGCAGGTGACCCGCAGCCGCAGATTCTCGGCAACATCCAGACGGTTGACTTCATCAACTATGCCGGACTGGAAGCCATCGGCAACAACCTGTTCCTGGAAACGGCGGCCAGCGGTGCGCCGCAAGCCGGTACGCCAGGTACCAACGGTCTGGGCAATGTGCTGCAGAACACGCTGGAAAACTCCAACGTCAGCGTGGTGGAAGAGCTGGTCAACATGATCACCACCCAGCGGGCCTACGAGATGAATTCCAAGGTGATCTCCACCGCAGACCAGATGCTGTCCTTCATTACACAGAAGCTTTGATTGAGCCCGGGGTGATGCCATGAAAACCAGATTGATCCTTGCACAGCTGACGGCAGCAGTGCTGCTGAGTGGGTGCATGCAGGCACCACCGAAGCCCAATGATCCCTATTATGCGCCGGTGGTGCCACGGGTACCGATGCCGGCCGAGCAGAACATGGGTGCGATTTACCAGCCCAGTTTCGAAAGCAATTACTTCACTGACCGCAAGGCGTTCCGGGTGGGCGACATTATCACCATTAACCTGAACGAGCGCATGCAGGCGAGCAAGAATGCCAGCTCGACCATCCAGAAAGACAGCGATCTGGATATCGGTGTGCCCAACATTCTGGGCATGGCGGTGTCGCCGAAGAACCCGCTATCCGGTATCAGCGCTCTGGGCATGACCAACAAGAACCTGAGCCTGGAAGCCAGTGCCAATGCCAAGCGCAGCACCAAGGGTTCGGGCCAGGCCGGGCAGAGCAACAGCCTGGCTGGTTCGATCACCGTCACCGTGGCTGATGTGCTGCCCAATGGCGTGCTGGTGGTGCGTGGCGAGAAGTGGCTGACGCTGAATACCGGTGACGAGCTGATCCGCATTTCCGGGCTGGTGCGTCCGGACGATATCAGCACCGACAACACCGTGTCCTCGACCCGGATCGCCGATGCCCGCATCACCTACTCGGGCACCGGCACCTTTGCCAATGCCAGTCAGCCGGGCTGGCTGTCGCGCTTTTTCATGAGTCCGGTCTGGCCGTTTTAATGGAGGCTGTCTGCCATGTATAAATACTTTCTGTTTGCAGTGCTGGCGCTGGGCCTCGGCAACACCGCCCAGGCCGAACGGCTGAAGGATCTCGCCAGCATTCAGGGCGTGCGTACCAACCAGCTGATCGGTTATGGCCTGGTGGTCGGCCTGAGCGGTAGCGGTGACCAGACCACACAAACCCCTTTCACCGTACAGACATTCAACAACATGCTGGCCGAGTTCGGCATCCGGGTGCCGGCCGGCAGCGGCAATATCCAGTTGAAAAACGTTGCGGCGGTGTCGGTGCACGCTGATCTGCCGCCGTTTGCCCGACCCGGACAGACCATCGACATCACGGTGTCATCGATCGGTAACGCCAAGAGTCTGCGCGGCGGCAGCCTGTTGATGACGCCGCTGAAGGGGATTGACGGCAACGTCTATGCCATTGCCCAGGGCAACCTGGTGGTGGGCGGCTTTGATGCCGGCGGAGCCGATGGCTCGCGCATTACCGTCAACGTGCCCTCGGCGGGCCGCATTCCGTCCGGTGCCACCGTCGAGCGGGCGGTGCCCAGCGCCTTTGATCAGGGTGACTATCTGACCCTGAACCTGAACCGGCCGGACTTCACCACAGCCAAGAACATCACCGACAAGCTCAACGACCTGCTGGGTCCTGGTGTTGCCATGGCGCTGGACGCCGGCTCTATCCGGGTCGCGGCACCGCTTGATCCGAGCCAGCGAGTCAACTATTTGTCGGTCATCGAAAACCTTGAGGTGGAGGCTGGCAAGGCGGTGGCCAAGGTCATCATCAACTCGCGTACCGGTACCATCGTCATCGGGCAGGATGTACGGGTGCAGCCGGCTGCCGTCACCCATGGCAGCCTGACCGTGGCGATCAGTGAAGACATTTCGGTCAGCCAGCCGGAGCCGTTTTCACAGGGCGAGACGGTGGTGACACCGCGCTCGAAAGTCAGCGCCGAGCAGGAAAAACGCCCCATGTTCAAGTTCGCACCGGGCACCACGCTGGATGAAATTGTCCGTGCGGTCAACCAGGTGGGGGCTGCGCCATCCGACTTGATGGCCATCCTGGAAGCGCTGAAACAGGCTGGCGCCCTGCAGGCCGACCTGATCGTGATCTAGCGGCCTGTACGGCTAATTCCATTAGTCAGTTTCGGCGTCTGAGGCTCCGATGCTGCGAAGGGGTCAGGTACATTAATGTACCTGACCCCTTTTTCCATCTGACTTTGCTGTGTCTGGCATCCGGCCATCACTGCGGGTGACACAGCAGACGTAACAGCGGGTCTCCTGCCGGCAGGGTTTCGATAAGGATGCTGTCACCCAGATGTGATACCAGGTCCTGGCTGGTGCAATTGAGCATCAGGCGTTGTGCCCCGTCACGGGCCTCTCCGTTCTGACGAAACTCAAACAGATCAAATTCCAGCAGCAGGCTGCCATTGGCCTCCATCGCGGTTCCTGCATTGTCGATGGCGGTTATGCGGGTAACGGGCGGCCAGAGCAGTGTCCAGGGGTGCAGTGGCAGCGTTTCCTGCGTTTGGCTGACGATCAGGGCGCTGGCTGGCAGGCCGTCGCGCACACCGGTGGCCCAGTGGTAATCCTGATAGGCCAGCGAGGCCGCACCGCCGGCCAATACCAGCACGCCGGCCAGCAAAATGCGCAGCCGGAGCGAGCGCCTGTGCAGCAGTGCGGACAGCAACAAAACAATGGCAGCCAGGACGGGCAGGGCGATCAACAGGGTTGGAGCATGCATGGAGTGATACCGAATGACGGGAAGCAAGGGAGCACAGTGTACCTGCAGGCAGCAGCCGCTTGCACGGCCGATGGCTGCCCGCTACAGCCGACATCGGGCGCTGATGTCCGTCATCCTTTGGTCGGTAGCGGGAAAGCATTGGGTTTGTCGCTGTTTTTTATTTGATGTTGGCCGGCATGTTTTTTATTGATGCAATAAACATGTTGCAGATGCCGGAGAATCCTTTCCTTAAATATGCCGTGCGTTTTTTTGTAATTTTACGTTGAATTTGAAAGCCTCCTAACTGTTTGTTTTTATTGGTTAGCTCTACATGCTAATGAATTGTTTTGGCAATTCTGTGCTTGTTTTCAGTGCTGGCTTTATTGTTTTCCGAACCTGTTCCCCAGGTTTTTAGTGGCAAGTGTACGGCAAGTTTTCAGTTGTTTAATTGGTGTGCAAGCTACTTGATAGCATGCTCATAAGACTAATGTCGGGGCTTTATAAAGCTGTTCATTTTTTGCAATATTCCGCCCGGAAGCCTTGCAGCGCCAGCTTTGGTGCGGCATGGCCGAAAAACAAAAACAAGCGGAGATCGCATTATGGTCGATAAAGAAGTAGCACAGGCGTACTGGAAGGCGAACCTTCGCCTGATCGTCGGGTGCATGGTGGTGTGGGCCTTTACGGCCTACGGCATTTCCATGTTCCTGCGCCCCGTCCTGGTAGGCATAACTATTGGTGGTGTGGATATCGGATTCTGGTTTTCACAGCAGGGTTCCATCCTGACCTTCATTGCTCTGGTCTTTTTCTACTCGTGGAGAATGAACCAGATCGACAAACACTTTGGCATGGCGGAGGAGTGAGATCATGAGTCAGTTTGCAGTCAACATGATTTTTATCGGCCTGTCCTTTGCGCTGTACATTGGTATTGCGCTCTGGACCCGCGCCGGTTCCACCAAGGAATTTTACGTAGCGGGCGGTGGTATTCACCCGGTTACCAACGGCGTTGCCGTTGCCGGTGACTGGATGTCTGCGGCTTCCTTCCTGTCCATGGCCGGCATGGTGGCCTTTATGGGTTACGCAGGTTCTGCGTTCCTGATGGGCTGGACCGGCGGTTACATTCTGCTGGCAATGTTGCTGGCTCCTTATCTGCGCAAGTTTGGCAAGTTTACTGTGCCTGCTTTCGTAGAAGACCGTTACCAGAGCCGTACTGCCCGAATGATCGCGGTGGTCAGCCTGCTGTGCATCTCGCTGACCTACATGATCGGCCAGATGACCGGTTCCGGCGTGGTATTTGCCCGTTACCTGAACGTATCTATTGATCTGGGTATCTGGATTGCTGCCGGTATTACCTTCTTCTACGCCGTACTGGGCGGCATGAAGAGCGTGACCTACACCCAGGTTGCCCAGTACTGCGTACTGATTGTGGCTTATCTGGTTCCGCCGATCTTCATCTCTATGCAGTTGACCGGTAACCCGATTCCTCAACTGGGTATGCTGAGCGAAGTGGGTAACGAAGGCATTAATGTAATTCCAAAACTCGACGGCATCCTGGCCGAGCTGGGCTTTGCCGAGTACACCGGGTTTGCTGCCGACCCGCTGAACTACTTCCTGCTGACTGCCACCCTGATGGTGGGTACTGCGGGCCTGCCGCACGTAATCGCCCGTTTCTTTACCGTGCGTAAAGTGGCTGAAGCCCGCTGGTCTGCTGGCTGGGCTCTGGTGTTCATTGCGCTGCTGTACCTGACTGCACCTGCGGTTGCGTCCATGGCTCGTCTGAACCTGATGGAGACTGTGTATCCAAATGGTGCCCAGGCTGACCCGATTGACTACGAGCACCGTCCGGACTGGATGAACAACTGGCTGGAAACCGGTCTGCTGAAGTTTGAAGACAAAAACGGTGACGGCCTGATTCAGTACTACAACGATGCCAGTGCAAAAGGTAAAGAGCTGACTGCCGAGCGTGGCTGGGCGGGTAACGAGCTGACCGTAAACAATGACATCATCGTGGTTGCCAACCCTGAAATTGCCAAGCTGCCAGGCTGGACCATTGGCCTGATGGCTGCCGGTGCGATTGCTGCCGCGCTGTCCACTGCTGCCGGTTTGCTGATGGCCATTTCCTCTGCGGTGAGCCATGACATTGTCAAGGTTGCCCTCAAGCCTGACATGACAGAAAAAGGCGAGATGAACGTGGCGCGTATTGCCATGCTGGCTACTCTGATGCTCAGTGCCTATCTGGGTATGAACCCGCCTGGTTTTGCCGCGCAGACGGTGGCGCTGGCCTTTGGTCTGGCTGCATCGTCCCTGTTCCCTGCGCTGATGATGGGTATCTTCTCCCGACGCATCAACGGTAAAGGTGCTATCGCCGGTATGCTGGCGGGTATCACCCTGACCCTGGTGTACATCTTCATGTTCAAGGGCTGGTTCTTCATCGCCGGGACCAACAACTTCCCGGATACCGCTGAATACTGGTTCTTTGGCGTGAACCCGCTGGGTATCGGTTTCATCGCAGCTATCGTTAACTTCATCGTGGCCTATGCTGTATCCTTGTCCACCGAAGAACCATCACAAGAGATCCAGGATCTGGTGGAAAGCGTGCGTTACCCGAAAGGTGCCGGCGCAGCCATGGATCACTAATCCCTGTAATGTCACCTGCATGACTCGTTATGCAGGTACAGGCAACCTCAACAGGCTTCCCTCGGGAAGCCTGTTTTACTCCAAGACAGGAAAAATTCATGATCTGGACATTGTTGACAGCAGCAGGCGCTGCCTTTCTGGCCGCCGGTATTGCGCAGTACGCCCGTCTGCTGACCGCCAAGAAACTGCCCAAATGGATCGTGCCAGCCGCTGCCGGTCTGGGCATTCTGGGCTACCAGATTTACATGGAGTACAGCTGGTTCGAGCGTACTCAGGCCCAGTTGCCGGCAGGCTCGGTAGTCACCGAAGTGCGCGAGCAGCCGGCGTTTTGGCGCCCCTGGACGTTTATCGTGCCGCTGAAAATGGGTTTTAGCGTGATCGAGCCGGACAAGGTGCAGCTGGCCTCACAGGACGGCGAGCGTATTGCCCGCTTTCGCCTGTACAGCTTTGAGCAGGCCTTTGTCGATCATGTCGACCAGACCGGTTATCTGCTCAACTGCAGTCGCGCCGTTCTGGTACCACTGGATGCCGACAACAGCCCGCAACCGGACAGGGCGCTACAGCTGGAGCGCCAGAGCCGGTTGTATACCCTGGTATGCAACAGCTAACAGCACAGGCTACTGACTGCTGCAAGACGGCTATTTCTTGCCCATCAGCGAGCCGAGAATACCGCGCACGATCTGCCGGCTGATCTGGTTGGTAGCCTGCCGGATGGTGCTTTGCACCACCTTGCCGGCAAGGTCACCCAATACGCCGTCGGCGGCGTCGGCCGCCCCCTTTCTGGCAGCATTCTTCGCCGGTGCCGGTTTTTCCGGAATCTGTGCTTCGCGGGTCGCCTGTTCGGCACGGGCTGCAAGGATTTCGTAGGCCGATTCACGGTCAAACGGTTTGTCGTAGCGGCTGCCCAGCCCTGACTGGCGGATCAGTTGCGCACGCTCGCCGTCCGTCAGCGGTCCGACCCGTGACTGGGGCGGAGCAATGGCCACCTTCTGCACCACACTTGGAGTACCCTTGTCCTCCAGGGTGGCAAACAGGGCTTCACCGATGCCCAGGGTTGTCAGTTCCTGCAAGGTGCCGAACACCGGATTGGGACGGAAACCGTCGGCTACCGCTTTCAGTGATTTCTGCTCTTTGGCGGTGAAGGCACGCAGGCCGTGCTGCACGCGCAAGCCGAGCTGGGCCAGCACCGCATCCGGCAGGTCGGACGGCGACTGGGTGACAAAGTACACGCCGACACCCTTGGAGCGGATCAGGCGCACCACCTGTTCGATGCGGTCTTGCAGCGCCTTGGGCGTGCCCTTGAACAGCAGGTGGGCCTCGTCGAAAAACAGTGCCAGTACCGGCTTGTCGGCGTCACCGCGTTCGGGCAACTGTTCGAACAGCTCCGACAGCAGCCAGAACAGGAAGGTGGCATACAGCTTGGGCGCTTCATGCACCAGCCGGGTGCCGTCGAGAATATGGATGGTGCCGCGACCGTCGGCCGAAGGCTGCAGGATATCGCCCAGCTGCAGCGCCGGCTCGCCAAAGAACTGGTCGGCCTGTTGTTGCTCCAGCGTGGCCAGTTTGCGCAGCAGCGCGTTGGCCGACTGACGGGTGAACAGCGCGCTGTCGTCGGCCAGTGCTTCGGGATTATCGAGCAGGTGGCTGATCATTGCCTTGAGGTCTTTCATGTCCAACAACAGCAGGCCTTCACGGTCGGCCACCTTGAAGGTGGTGTAGAGCACTGCCTGCTGGGCGTCGGTCAGCTCCAGCAGGTTGGCCAGCAGCAGGGGGCCCATGTCGCTGATAGTGGTACGCAGCGGGTGGCCCTGGCTGGCAAAGACATCCCAGAAACAGACCGGATAGCCTTTTGGCGAGTGCTGCAGCCAGTTCATGCTGGCAATGCGCTCGGCAATCTTGCCGGACGGGGTGCCGGCGGTGGCAATGCCGCTCAGGTCACCTTTCACATCGGCGGCAAATACCGCTACGCCAGCGTCGCTGAACTCTTCCACCAGGCGTTGCAGGGTCACGGTCTTGCCGGTCCCGGTGGCACCGGCGATGATGCCGTGGCGGTTGGCCAGGCGCAGGGAATGGCCGACGGGTTCGCCGGTCAGCAGGTTCTCACCCAGGGTGAGCAGGCGGGTTGTGGTCATGGCAAATCTCGTATCCGGGTCGGTCAAATGTTGCGGGGCAGCTTAGCAAAGATTGCTGTCCGGGGTAGCATGGCCCTACTCAAACTTGCGTACCCGCTCACGGGTATCGGGGTGGCTGGACAGCATGTGCAGCAGTTTTTCCGTGCGGCGGGCCGGCTCCTCGCTGGCGGCGGCTGTGTCCAGGCGGCGCATGATGTTGGCAAAGTGAACGGGGGCAATGCCCTGATGGTGCAGTTGTTGCAGGGCAAAGTCATCGGCTTCGCTTTCCATGTCGCGTGAATAGGCCATGTTCATCAGGTAGGCCGGTGCGCCGGCCAGGGTATCGGAAGCGGCGGAAATGTCGCCGGTAATCGCCATCATGCCCCAGTACAGCAGGCCGTTCTGCACGATGCGGCGCATGCCGTGGTGGCCGGCCACGTGACCGATTTCATGGGCCAGTACCGCACTCAGTTCGTCATCGTCTTCGGCCAGTTCGACAATATCGTCCAGAAATACCAGGTCGCCGCCGGGCAGGGCAAAGGCGTTTGCACCGATGCTGGCCTGACGGAAATGCACACGCAGGCGCAAGTCCGGGTGCGCCGCCAGCAGGGGCGCAAAGTGTTGTTGCAACTGTTGTTGGCGCTCGGCCGGCAACTGGCTGGGCTCGAGCAGGTAATCATCCAGAAACTGCAGGGTCTGGCGACCAATATGGGCTTCGATGCCCGGCGGCAGTGCCGCGACAATCCCGCGTGCGGCCAGCGGCGCACCCCGGGTCAGCCCCAGATACAGGCTCAGCAACAGCACCACAACGCTGAGCAGCATCCATTTCCAGCTGGATTCCAGGCTGTGCAGCCAGCCGTGGCGGGCACCGTGCAGGTGGCGCATCATCAGGTCCAGTGCGGCATGATCATCACTGGCAAAGTGGCCACCATCATCAAAACTGATCATGCGCGCGCTGTTGCCCAGCCGGCTGCCGACCTGCACGCTGGCGGGTGGATAGCTGCGGACATGCGTATCGTAATGCAGGCACCAGTTGCCGTCGGCAGCCAGTTCCAGCCGGGCGTCGTGGCGCTGCGAACTCAGGCCGTCAAAGTAGGAACCACGGGCTTGCATCTAGATGATCGCCATATCCATGTCGAACATGTCGCCCAGCTCCTGGCCGAGGGCATTGACCTGCTCGATCTGGGTGCCGACGAACTTGTCCAGATCGCCGTTGATAATGATGGTGGTACATTCGGCGCGGTAGCGGGCCATGCGTACCTTGGCCCAGGGTGTGTACAGCCCCAGCGTCAGCATGATCAGGATGCTGTTGGAAAAGTAGATCCATAGCGTGGTGCGCTTGCTCATGCTGGACTCGATACGGTGGCCGGCCAGCGCGATGTTGTTGAGATACAGGTTGGTCAGCGATGCCATGAAATAGCCGAATACCAGCAAGTAGCCGAGCAGTGCCACCAGCGGATGCACTGCCACGGCCAGCACGCCGGCCGCGATGATGGTCAGCAGCACTTTCAGGCCAAACAGGTAATAGCTGGTCAGGGTGCCGTTGAACTGGAAGGCGGCCAGGCCGTAGCGGCTGTTTTCCACCTGGTATTTGTGTTTCTGGTGCAGGCTCAGCGGCAGGCCTAGCGAGAAGGTGATGGCCGAGACGAAAGGCCACAGCAGCACCACCTTGGCCGCACCGCCATAGGTGCCTACAAAATTGAAACGCACGCCGCGGTAGGCGCTGTTGATGGCGTTGAAACGCAAAGAACGCGCCAGCACCCAGGGAATCGCCGGCAGGATCGCCAGCAGCAGGAACAGGCTGAGTATGGGCATGAAGTTGGATGTCAGGTTCCATGCCACCAGGACGAAAAAGGCGATGATGCGCCCCCGGAGAATCACTTTCGGGTCGGCCAGATACTGGAAATTGTTGCCGTCCAGCAGGGTGTTGCCATAAAAGTATTGCCGGTTGCGTACTTTGGCCCAGGCCGAATAGATGCCCAGCGTCAGTACCGTCAGCACGATATTGATGATCCAGATACCGAAGTACTCGCGGCCGTTACCGGTGAACTGCATGGGCACGTGCCGTGTCGCCGAGGCATGCAGGCGCTCTGCCGCCGGCAGGGGTTCCCTCAGTGTGCCGGTGCTGGTTTTCAGCGGCTCGGGCCGGCGCGTGGCCGGCTCCGGGGTATCGTCCTGTATGGCAAAGCTGGCGCGGGTACTGGTCGGCTGGTCTGGTGCGGGCTGCTCCGGCTCGGGTGTTTCGATCGGCTCCAGTGACAGCTCGAACTCGGGTTCCATGCGTACTGCAATGCCGAACTGGGCCAGTTTGCGCAGATAGGCTTCGGCCTTGTCGTGTTCCAGATCTTTTTTGAGTACGGCCTGCGGATTGATATACAGCTGGTGCAGCCGGGTGTCATTGAGCTTCAGTAGCTGGCGCAGGTTCGACTGCACCTGCTCCAGTGTGAAACCAGGCAATGGCTGGGGGTTGAAAACCAGACGATAGCGCAGCATGGAGACCTCTCCCTGGCAAAAAACGCAGTCTAAACCGGCTATGCGGGATATGTCATCAGGTCTGATGTGAAAATGTCGGCTTTGCAGTATCGGTGCACAGGTTGCGCAGGGTCACTGCACGTACACCCATGCACCGCCGCCGCAGGCCGCTAGTGGCCTGAACGGCTAGTTCGTTAACTCAAGTTCGGATGGCTGGGGATTCGGGGCAAGGCGCTGTGACGAGTCATAGCGGGGCTAT
>WPCI01254236.1_pt1 | contig 62862 bp, 71 predicted proteins | sample 5399871 | NCBI WGS metagenome assembly WPCI01 (sample SAMN12869469, study PRJNA574797) | sludge metagenome | isolation source: wastewater treatment of pH7 | place: China:Beijing | collected 2019-05-20 | reverse complement strand
TGTCCTATCTGCAGAAAGAATCAGGAAAGGAAATGCACTACTGGCGTATCCTTCATTACTCGTAACCTATAATTCTTTCATTATCAGCTGCTACCCGTGCCGTAACACGCCAAGCAACCGCCGTACCGTTAATGGCCGTACTTGCCTAGACTCCTAACAACGTAAACAAGGAAACGCTATACGTTAGGACGCTTAACTTTCTGACGTTGGCTTAGCTAACCTGTTCAAGTTTAACGAGTGTTAGGTCATTCCTCGTGTGGACCCCCTTCCTTAGTTATCTAAAAAAGACAATAGGAAACTAGACCTCGTGTATATCTATTTTTTCGAATAAGGATAAACACGAGGCTGGAGGTTGTCCGATATTTAGTTAAAGAAAGAGCTTATAGCACTTGAGCTATAAGCATATTGATAAGTAAAAGAACAGAAGCTACAGTATAAAAACCATAAAACCAAATACAGCCTGATCTTGTTTCTAAACCGAAGTACTCGCTTATTTTTTGCATCTATACCGCTCCACCCTTCTCGTTTTATATACAAGTATGACTCTAGAAGTAAAACTTTATTAGTACCAATATATAACTCTAGGAGTCATACGTCAATAGTCTTTCGAAAAAAGTTTTACTTTGATATGTAAATTGTGTAAAATGTTAAGTAATAAACGATCGGAATGAACGGAGGTATTACCATGAGTTCTATGGTATTCACTTTAGGAGAAACGATGGAGGAAATCGGGATTACGAAAAACAAATTATCCGTGGAATCCAAAGTACGTCCAGCCACTATTAGTAATCTAGTGAATGGTGAGGTTGGTCTTGTACGTTTTGATACATTAAAGTCAATCCTAGACGCTTTAAATGAATTAGCTTCAGAAAAAGGTATTGATAAAACGTACAAGATAGAAGATGTTGTACAGTACATAAAATAAATGTACTGTTTTTGTTTGTTGTAATATTTCTTAATACTCTGACATGCTTTTCAATAGTAAAGGAGGAGAAATATGGAGACAAAAACAACAACCGATGGCAATACGTACATCATTGAGATTGAGCAAAAAAAGAGTTCCACAAAAGAAAAATTTGGCCGTAAAGCTTCATTAATTTCCGGAATTTTTGGCATCCTACTTTCTGTTATCTTAGGTATCACAATAGTTGGTTTATTTTTTGCGATTCCACTATTTCTTTTTTCGTTAGGCTTTATATATGCAGCGTTTGAAAAACAAGAAATCCAGTGTCCTAACTGTAGTCATAAACAAAGAATTACAAAAGGAAATGGTTATTTTGATTGTGGAAGTTGCAAGAAACGTACTTTAGTAGAGTGGAAGAATAAAAACAAGCCTTCTAATTAGAAGGCTTGTTTTTATCAAGATCTTTAGCTTTTGATAATACTTTTAATGCATTTTCTGGCGGTGTAAACAAACCATCTAATTCTTGTCTATTTGTAAAATGCTGTGCAGCTTGCTCGATATTTTCCCCATAAGCAGGTTCTATTTTAAACTTGTATTTATTTTTCTCCACTGCTTCAATATCCGTAACTTTACAATTAAGAAGTGCAACAGCACTAAATATAGTTAATGTTGCTCCATATAGCTTCACACTTTCTTCTTGCGCATATTGGAATGCCATACCATCTTTTTCTATATACTCACTCGTATTTAAAGGTTCACTTGTCGTAGTTGTAAAATCCTCAACATTTACAGGGATTTTATAAGGCGCACCTTCAATCAGTGATCTATACAATTTCTCGATGTAAAACATACCTTTTTCATCAATTTCTTCATGCGGATTAAATTTTACATTTAACTTTTCACTTATAGCTAATACTTTTTCCCAATAATGTAAAGCACCGTTAACTGACCTCTCCTCATTGTCGTTCATAAAAGGTGTTTGAATCGTACCAGCTAATTGGACCTTCCCATTTATAAATCCGATATATAATTTTAATGTTTCTATAATTTCTTCAATATTTTTCGCTTTTGACAGAATTGTGTTCACATTAAATGTTAAAGATCCTGTTTCTTCATTAACTATAAAAGTAATCTCAAGCGATCCATTATCTACAGTTTTAAATAAACTTTTTTTCATGTCTGCTAAAGGCTGTCTCTGTACATGAAAAACTTTGAATATCCCTCCCTCCTCATAAGCTACTTCTAATGGCTTCGGTTCAGGGAACGGCTCTGGTACTAATTCAAATTTTGTTTTGCCGTCTAAATATCTTTTTGGTCTAAACGGATCCTTAACCAGTTCAGCAATAGGTTTTCGCTCCCCATTTATTACCACACTCACCCCATCAGTTTCTACAATTTGTTGCGTACGGTATAAGAATTCTTGTAATTCTTCTGGAGAACTAAGCTGCAGGCCATCGGGTAACTTTACTTTAATATTTGAAAGTGTAAATTTTACATCACTCCCCTCTTCTGCAACTACTTTGACGTGCCTTTCATCTATTGGAACATATTTTAAACCTCCACCTAATTCTTCACTCAATACCTCTAAAACCTCCTGAGGTATGTTAGGAATTGTATTTTCATCCCTCTTAAATGCCTGTCTAAAATTAGAAAACATATTATCACCAATCCTTATTAATATCATCCCAAACAATTATCTTTGAAACTAGCAACATTTTTTCATAATCACTAATCTCTAATTCAGTTGTTATAAAACGAATTAACTGCTCTCTATAGTTTTCGTTTTTAACTATTAAATGCTTAATATCTTCGTACTTATACTCCAACCAAAATTCTCGTTTACGTCCTAAAGCGGTTGAATAGTCTAAGTATGCTTTTGGAGACATATGATCTTTAGGTAATACCAACGGTAAATTTCCTCGACCATTCAGTTCTGGAATATACCGCCATTCACGTTCATCATGAAAATTACGTGTAGCATAATCATCTTCTGTATTAGATATTCTCATCATGCCTTCCAGAGGTTTAATATAAAGTAACTTGGTTAAAAGAAAATTTTGGTGTTCTATCAACAACTCGTTGTCTTCGTCACCGCTTCTCAACGTTTTTGTAAACAATTCAGCAAAATCTTTATGTAATGGCGAATGAACATTTATATATTGAATAGGTTGAACACCAGCATTTATCCCCCATTCCTTTTTTAACCCTATACCAAATTCCCCATATTTTGTCATATGAGGTGTAAGCCGCTTTAAATGTATATCACAAAAGCAAGTCATAGGAAAACAAATCTTTTTTTCATCTCCTAAACCAAATACTTCTATACTCTCCTCATTGTATCTTGGGAAAAATGCCTTATTTTTCAAATTTCCAGTTAACCACTCAAATTTCTTTGTAAAATTAAACAAAGTATTTGCACTCTGTTTAGAATATAGGTCTTTTTCCTCATCTTGATCCTTTATTTTTTCAGGAGGATCAATTTCCAAGGTTTTGTTTTCGATATCTATTGTTTTTGTCTGCCCATCCATTGACGTATTCTGCCCCCATCATAAAAAATTTATATAGGAAAAATCATATCATAAATAATACAAAAAATAAAAAAGCGGGATCCCATTATATAGGATCCCGCTTTTAGTTTACTTTCACATAAACTTACTGTGATATACATTATTCTTTTGTATAAAAATATTTAAGTCCTTTTGCATCTAACCATGCTGTTGCTCGATCCAATTCATTCCCTTGGCGATATGCTGTTTCAAATCTAACTAATCCTTGTTTATCTCCATATGAGATAATACGAGATTCATACCCCAGAGCATCCATCATTCCTAACATTTCTACTACTAACGCTGTACCAAATTCATACGTAACAACTTTACTAAATTTATTCACTATAATTCCAACTCCTTCTTGTTTTGTCGATTGTTCAACAGTTTGATTAGTAAACCAAACTAACGGCTTATTTCCCATTAACTTATTTAAATCACATTTTCCTATGCCAGCTACATTCCCTGTTTCTGTGTATTGCCAAATATCACATGGGTAGGCTGGTTTGTTACCACCATAACGAGGAATCCATACAAAATCACAATTGACATTTGCCATTCCAAATGGATCATACATATGATGAGCAATATATAAACCAACCTTCTTAGCTCCTAATCTGCGTAATTCATCAATAAAAGCTTGTGCACCCGCTCTCATATCGTTCATTGTTTTTACTTCTACGTCAGCTACCCAAACTGTTGCATTTTTATCACCACGGTTCCAAAAGTCTCTCGCCTCTATCCGTGCATCCTCTACTGAAACGAAACGACAGAACGCATAATTACCAAACGGAATATTTCTTGCTTTCATTGCTTGCACATAATTTTTATATAAAGGATCTACATAATTTGAACCATCTTGCACACGTGCAATTACAAAATCTAATTGTGGTGCTGCGATATCCCAGTTAATGTCGCCATTCCATTTCGAAATATCTACAATATAACCCATTATTTCACATCTCCTTTTTCATTATTATATTCAAAGCTTGTTTTTTTGCTATTATCAACTAATAAATAGTATGAAAGGTAGTGTATTATTGCGTAATATTTTAAAATTCGGCTTATGTATTGAGAAAATAAAATATTATTACAGGTTTAATAAGTAAAGACTTACAAAGCTCTAAACTATAATCAGTAGGAGGCCACAAGCAGTGCAATTCCCAGCTAATTTCTTAGCTTCATCCGAATTTTGAGGTATGAATTTTACTGCCATTAAAGCGTGATACACAAAACCACCTTTCTGACAGGTGGTTTTGTGTACTAATTTACATATACATTGTTCATATTTTTATAGTTACATAATTATTAGTTACTTAATATACTTGTTAACTAAAAATAAGACAATTTTTCGTTTTATCTCACGTACTCATAGTACCATTTACGTGCATCTAACCAAGCTGTAAATTTATCGATATTTCCGGACGGATAGCCATTCGTTATAGCATAACCAATGCCATCTTTCTGAACGACAATTTGTCCATCAATACCCGCATCTACCATAGCTTGAGCCAAATCTTGTAAATTACTAAATGCTACACCGCCAGTTTTTACTTTGAGCAAGTCCGTTGCACCTCCTCCAGTTTGTCCTGTAAGAGCAAATACAATAGAATTAGCGATTTTATCAACATTCCATTTTGCCATGTCGGATTCATTATCAATAAATCCTAATTCAATAAGAATAGCCGGTGCTTTCGTTCCATTTAATACTGCTAAATCTGTACGTTGTTTCGCACCTCGATCACGCCATCCAATATCTTTTGCTAGTTGAGCTGAGATTTTAGCCGCCAAATCTTTCTGATCATAATACAAAACCTCAACACCCTGTCCATTTCCATCACTTGCATTAAGATGAAAAGAAATAACTAAATCCACAGCATGGGAATTGCTATTCCGAATGATATTATTTAAATTTTGTGATTGAGTTGTCCCTACCTCGTCCGTATCGTCATAAACCGTGTGTCCTAGGGACCTTAACTTAGTCGCCACAGCATCTTTAACTTGCCTATCTAGAACATGTTCTTTCCGATTCCCGAAATTAGCACCTTGAACAATACTATTGTGTCCTCCGTGCAAACTATATCTGGCCATTATTTATCAACATCTCCTTTCTTAATATCATATTCAAAACTTGTCTTATTGCTATTCCCACTTACAATCTTAACTGTACCCATACATCCTACATTTTCTAAAAGTGAAGGCAATTCGTTTTCGTTATAAAAAGTGGTGACACGAACAAAAAGCATCACCTTTTTGGCGATGCTTAAAAACTCTATTTTACGTTTTAATTCCCTAAAAACAGTTTAAGCTCATAGTGACCGAAACTATACTTATATTTCCTCCTCTTCCTTCACTGCCTCTTTCAACCTCTGCAACATATATCCAATTCCTTTACATCCTTCTAACGGATATGTAATCATTTCTTCTGGATATAGCTTTGTTACTACTTTTTTATGCTTTTTCCCTGCAAGTAAGACGATTTCGTCAAACTGTAGTAAACTTTTATCTACCATCTGTTTTTGTAATTGCTCTATACTTATTACCTTATCGCTCTTTGAATCAAACGCAAGATCATAGTTTTCTAGTACAATATCATTTGGCCTTAAAAATCCATGCTTCGCTGATAATATAACCCAATTCTCGAAAAACATAGTTGCATACGATTGACATGCTTTTCCGAACGGGCTAATATATACATCTTTTGCTTCCATTGGTCCATAACCTGGATACTTATCCCAAATTTTCTTCTTTCCGCATGGAATTATGCATAACCTTCTCATATATTTCTTACCTCTTCTCCTGCATAAGTAAAGTTAATTATTTTATACATTTTGCCCTCAACATGCTATATAATGATATTAAATATAAAAATTACATCTTTTACCATATAGCCATCTTTTTTACTAATAATTCACTTTTTTAAGATTTGAACCCCCATTACCCTATTTAAACATAGTACCCCTTGTAAATATTATAATACTATAAACAATAGTATATTTACTTTTCAAAGCCCTTAATAATAATTAAAGTATATAAATAACCAAATAGGATATCTTTAGAAGGAGGTGAACAAATGAAAAATATACTCCCTGCACTAGTACTCTATATTATTGTTTGCGTAATCGCTATGATTGCTCCAGCATCTCAAAGTTATAATCATGCGGGCTGGAAGTTGTTTGTTGGGCAAGCGTATGCTATACCTATTTTTCTCATTACAGCTATTATTACATTTTATATAAACAAGAAAAAATCTACGAATAAACAGTTATAAGGATAGCGAATGCTATCCTTATTTTAATTCATTGATCACATCCAAAATAACACTTGCAGTACTTTCTATCCTTTCTTCCGAAAAATCAAACGTGACACCTGTTTTTTCATATATTTCTTGTATAGATAAATTCCAATCTGCACTCGCACCTTCTTTAAAGAAAGCAATCGCTTTTTCTGGGTCTTCCCAGTAAATTTGAAACAATTGCATTGCTCCTATTTGTGCAATTGCATATTCAATTTTGTAAAAAGGAAACTGAACATAGTGAAAGGACTCTATCCAACTTGCACCGATTTCATCCTCTAATCCTGCAAGGTCGACTGTTGAATATTGATATCTTTTGCATAGTTCGGCGTATTTCTTATCACGTTCTTCTGGTGTATGGTTTGGATTCGCATAGATCCAGTGCTGGAATACATCTCCTGCAATTGACGACATTAATAAAGACAAAGCACGATATATTTGTACGCGTTGCACTTCTTTATATTCATCCTCTTGCTTATAAAAAACATTCAGCTTATCCATTACTAATAACTCAAGACTGAGGGAATAAAGTTCAGCCACCTCTTCGCGCAGATATCTTTCCTGCATACTACTATCGTTTTTAAATTGTTTATAAAAATGAAATGCATGCCCCACTTCATGTATAAGTGCATTAATTGCATAAAATGAAGGACTAAAATTAGAATACACAAAAACCTCTTTACTATGAGGCAAGGTAAAACAAATAGCTCCTGGTGCTTTATTTTCACGTTCTTCTACGTCAATGCATCCAGCTTTCCTTATATGAATAAATTTCTCATAAAAATATAAATCTGTCTTTCGAAATATTTCTTCCACACCATTTAATAAATCAATCACATTTTGGAATGGGACTTTTGGTAAATTACATGGAGAAAGATCCCAAGGGCGATACGTTTTTACACCGAGATTCTTTTTAGAAATACTTCCTAACTGTTTCCAAATTGGTACAACATACTTTTCTATAGATTCATGGAGCTTATAGCAATCATCAATACTGTAATCTCTGTTTTTTTGTTTAAAGGCATATTCACTATAATTATGAAATCCTGCATTTAAAGCGATCTCATTCCGCAATTGTATAAGTTCATTCATAATACGATCCACTTCTGGTTTCACTGCACTCCTTGCTTCACATAAAGCGTACCAAGCTTTTTCGCGAATAGCTCTATTTGGGTTATCTAGCTTTGCTTTAACGTGTGCATACGTCTTTTGCTCGCCTTCCCAATTAATTGTTATGTTAGACATTATTTCTCTATACTTCGTAATGCACTCTTGCTCTTTAATAGAAAGAGCAATGTTTTTTTCATTAAACATTTTACTCTTTACAAATCTTGCTTTTTTCATAAATGCATATTTTCGCTCGTCTAATAAGTTAGAAAACGGACACTCTATAAATTTTTGGTCAAACTTTGCATTGTATCTTTTTAAAAGTGGTTGAATTGTATTTTGATTATACATATGTAAATCACGCATATTTCTGTTACCTGTATCTCTATACGTGGCGATTAAACTACTTGTTATCTTCTCTTCTATTTCAGCGCTTACACACAATTCATCGAAAAGCCAATTTTCTAATTCTAAAACAGAAGTAATATTTCGCTCTAAAAGTGACTGTAATTTACTCTCCAAATCATTAAACATACACAACTCTCCTTTTAAAAATCTAATTTTCTGTTTTTTAGAGAAAGAAAAAGACAAGTAGCCAATCTGACTACTTGTCTTTTTGTTAAATCATACTCAATAATATTACGCTTGGAATGCTTCTGTTAATACTGGTACGATTTGTTTCTTACGAGATACAACACCTTTTAATGTAGCAGTATTGTTTTCTAGAGATACGTTGTATGCTTTCTCAACAATGTTTGCTGCTTTACCGATCGCAAGACCGACAGAATCGTTAGTTAAGATATCAGTTACAACGAATAAGAATAGGTCTAAACCTTTTTCTTCTACTACTGCAGAGATAACTTTTTCAAGTTCTGCTTGGTGTACAAGAACGTCGTTCGTATCAACAGCGTTTACTTGTGCGATTTCAACTTTCGCATTACCCATTTGGAATTCTTTAGCGTCAAGAGAGATTAATTGCTCCATTGTTTTTCCGCTTAAGTCAGCACCAGCTTTTAACATTTCTAAGCCGTATTTATCAGCATCTACACCAGCGATTTCCGCTAATTCACGAGCTGCTGCTACGTCTTGCTCTGTGCAAGTTGGAGATTTGAATAGTAAAGAATCTGAAATGATTGCAGATAACATTAAACCTGCAACTTCTTTACGAATTGTAATGCCGTTTTCTTTGTACATCTTGTTTAAAATTGTAGCTGTACAACCAACTGGCTCACAACGGTAGTAAATAGGATCGCTTGTTTCAAAGTTAGCAATACGGTGATGGTCAATAACTTCTAACACACGAACAGATTCGATATCGTTAGCACTTTGTTGACGCTCGTTATGGTCAACTAAAATAACGTTGTCCACTTCGTTTGCAACTGTCTCAACAAAACGCGGTCCTTCTACTTTAAAATAGTCTAACGCAAATTGAGTTTCACCGCTGATTTCGCCTAAACGTACAGGCTCAGCATTCATTCCTAATTCTTTTTTCAATTCTGCATAAGCAATTGCAGAACAAATTGCATCTGTATCTGGGTTTTTATGCCCGAAAACTAGTACTTTTTCCATGTTTTCCACCTCTTCATGAAAAGGATATCTTAAAGAAGCAAATATGACAATATTTAAAGCATAATTTTTTATAAATAATTGCACTTTCTTCTATATTTTTCATCGTTTTTCGTACAAAAGATCATCTAAAATGAATTAGATGATCGAAATGTATACTTTATTTAAAATAAAGTAGGAACTTGCACTACATGATTTAGCACGTTATTTGATGCTAAACCGTTATTTACAAGGTTAACATCTATAACTTGATAAAATGCATTTCCAGTATCTGCGATTTCCCACACAGCTAAAATAAGGTGATATCCATTTCTATCAGTTGGCACATTTGCTTCATGTGTTACGGAAGTTCCAGGTCTAGCTCCTCCATCATTTTTTACATAGAAAGGCACTAAATCTAAATCAGACCTCGTTAAAGGTTTATTCGGATTCCAATCTTTCTTCGTAATATAATATTTCCACTCTTTCGTACTATGAGGAGCCGTTAGTTTCCACTTGAATGTATTCGTCCCACCGTTTAACGTAACTTTCTTCCACCTATCTACAGTCTGTACATCTAAAGCAGGGAAATGGCCAGCTCCTGCGATTTGACCATCCGAAGGTCCTAATTGCGGGAATCCACCTATTCCTTCTACACTTTGCGGCTCATATTGAATCGGACCGCAGTTTACATTTACCCCTTGCTTACATAAATAAGAACGGCTCGCTGGTGATTCTACGTATCCATGAGCTGAAGCTTTTTCTGAAAAACCGAAAGTTAACAATCCTGTAAGTAATATCCCACCACTTAATATAACTTTCTTCACCTTCTGTAAACCTTTCGTTTTCATCTCGTCATCCCCTTTCCCATAATAAAGCGAAAATAACTATAGTTGCCTAGTCATCTTCTCTACATCCATTATAAGGCGAAAGACCATACAAACAGAACCCTCTAAAAACTTTCTCAAATTCAATTTGTACATTAAATAAATTCAAATAACACCGCTAGAGAAATATAGACGGTGTTAAAAATTGTGGTTTATTATTTTGAGCATGATAGCTTTTTAATCATAACTTATAAAACTTTATAATAAATAACTGTGGCATCTAAATCACCACTCGGAGAAATTGCGTATTCTGGTATTTTTCCAACTTCTTGATACTCTAATGATTTATACAATCTATTGGAAGGGTCTCCTTCTCTCGTATCTAGTATTATAAGGGACCTATTTTCTTGCTTTGCTCGCTCCTCTGCTTTTTGCATAAGTAAACGTCCAATACCATTACGTCTATAGTTTGGATGAGTCATTAACTTACAAATCTCGGCTCTATGAATTCCGTTAGGCTTTGTAACTAATTGTAATTGAATACTCCCTGCCAATTTATTGTTTATTTTAGCGACATATAAGATCACTTCTGGCGCTAAAACAGTTTGCCAATACTTTGTTGATTCTTTTTGTTCCAGTGGAGGTAAAAAACCAATTGACGCCCCATCATCTACAACTGTTTTCAAAAGGTTAGAAAGCTCTCCCAAATCATCTTTTATTTGCTTAATCTCTCCAATTACTACATTTTGCATTACTAATCCCCCTTTTATTTCATTGTACCAAGTTTTAAGGAAGGAAAAACGAATTAATAAGATGAAATTATTTAAAGTACAATTTTTTAGAGAAAGGATACTTATATGAAGTATATATTAGATAGGACATACGCAAGAGAATTACTCGAGTGGGCATATGAACAAAACCCAGGTCCGTGGTTCGAACATTCATGTAATGTTGCCCTTGCAACTGAAAAGATAGTTGTAGAACTTATTAATAATGGGTATGACCTAAATGCTGACATAGCATATAATGCTGCCCTCCTGCATGATATAGGAAGGTATAAAGGTTTTACTAAATCTGTTATTCATTCCTATGATGGTTATATGTATATGAATGATTTAGGGTATAAAGGAAACGCGATTATTTGCGTTACACATTCATTCCCGTGTAAAAATGAGCATTTAGATATAGCAGCGGAGTGGCCCATTGTTCCTGATTATATGAAAAGACGATTAATTGAAATATTAAATGAAAATAGTGACTACGACTTATACAATAAGGTCATTACCCTTTGTGACGCACTTGCTGATGCGGATGGCTTTACTACTCTTGAAAAAAGATTGATTTCAGTTGGTTTACGACATGGAACAACCTCTCATTCTTCTTTACATTGGAAAGGTTTCTATACAATTAAGAATGAATTAGAATCCTTAATCGGTAAGAGCATTTACAGAGTTCTTCCTGACGTAGAAAAATCGATTTATAAAAACATGGAATGTTAAATTACATATAACTTAAAAAACGATAAACTCTGTATGCGTACTTCTAAAAACTCATTGAAAAGTGGAGGGATTAATCATTAGCAAAATAGGATTTGACTTAATAAATCATAAGGACGACTTTGATCTTGGATATGAGGATATAGAGGCGATATCTAAGAAATGTAAATTCTCTAACTGCTCCCACACAAATGAACCACACTGCGCAATTAAAAAAGCGATTTCTGATGGAATTATTACAGAAGACATGATGAATAGTTATTATAGAGATAAGAATGAATTCGAATATGTATGTAAACAAAAGAACAAAACAAAAGCTATTGATTACATGAAACAATTGAAACTTTTTCGGAAAACTTAAAAACAAATAAATAATTAAATAATTAAATAAATAGTTGTTATTCCTCATTCCCATTAAATTTAAAATTCTTACTTTAATACATCACATACAAGGTAATTTTCATACTCAAATTTAATCTCACGTAAAAGAACGTTTTAAACCTAAAGTTTAAAACGCTCTTTTATATTCAATGCTTTTGATTTTTCAGTTCTGTTAAACACTCTTGCACTAAAGTTACTGCTTGACTCATGGCAGCTCCGCCAGCAAATGCTGCTGATACGCCACATGCTTCCAGAATCTCTTTATCTGAACACCCTTGATCAAGACACCCTTTTGTATGATAAACTGTACAATATTCATCTTGCGTTGCTAGACTAATTCCTAATGCGATAAGTTGTTTTTCCCTTTTTGTTAAAGAACCCTCTTGAAAACAAGCTTGCGTGAATGCATTATATGTCTCAGCGATTTCAGGAATTTGGTTTGTAAAACTACCGATTCCTTCTTTATAATGATGTAGAACGTCATTTACTGAACTATGATGTTGTTCTTGTTCCATCTTATTATTACCTCCATTCAAATTATCTGTACCTACTGTAGTATGTGATGAAAAGAAGGCAATATACCTCGTTTAATAGAATGAATATTCAGTTTATTTAAACTACAGTTTCAGACTATCATCCACTACCGCTTGTTCTTTAACGTTTTTTCTTTGAACCTCTTTACTTCTTTCTTCCCAAAATGTTAAACCTTCAATCCCTACATTTTTAGGATCAAATACTGGATCTTTCCCTACTTTTTTCTGCGCTTCATAATCTTTTAACACTTTTAATGCGATTTTACTTAATAATAGAATCGCGATTAAGTTTAACCATGCCATACTACCAATTCCTAAATCTCCAAGATTCCATAAAAGCGACGCTGATTCTACGCTACCGATATAAACCATAATTAAAAACCCAATTTTTAATACTGGTTTTAACCAGCTATATTTAACCTCACGATCTAAATAAGTAAGTGTCGTTTCAGCGATATAGTAGTAAGCGAGTAAAGTTGTAAATGCGAAGAAGAAAATTGCGATTGAAATGAATAATGGTCCAAATCCCGTCATAACAGTTTCAACAGCTTGTTGTGTATAGATTGGACCAGCATCTACATTCCCCATATTCTTTACAATAGCGCTTTTCCCTTCAGGTATAACATTATACATACCTGTTATTAAAATCATAAGAGCTGTCGCTGTACATACGACAATTGTATCAATGTATACGGAAAACGCTTGAACTAACCCTTGTTTTGCTGGGTGAGATACTTCAGCCGCAGCGGAACTATACGTCGCTTCTCCAACGCCAGCAACATTTGAAAATACAGCCCGCTTCACGCCCCATGCAATTGCTGCACCAACGATTCCACCAAACATTTCATTTATACCGAAAGCACTAGAGAAAATTAAAGCGAACATACTTGGAATTTCCGTTATATTCGCAATTAATACGATACATGTAACAATTACATATCCAATTGCCATAAATGGAACGAGCATTTGTGAAACGCCTGCAATTCTCTTTACGCCACCAAAAATGATTGCTGCTAATAATATGACTAACAATATACCAGTTATATATTTGCTAATACCATTAGAGTTTTCGAATCCAACTGCGATACTACTAGATTGAATACCTGGTAATAAAACGCCATATGAAAGTGTTACAACGACCGCTACAATAACTGCAAACCATTTCATTTTTAAGCCTTTTTCAATGAAATATGGTGTACCACCGCGATATTCATTTCCAACTTTACTTTTATACACTTGAGATAATGTCGATTCGACAAAGGCACTAGCCGCTCCTAAAAGAGCCATTACCCACATCCAAAATACAGCTCCAGGCCCGCCAAAAGCGATAGCTGTCGCGACCCCTGCAATATTACCTATTCCGACCCTACCTGATAAGGCTAAACAAAATGCTTGAAAGGATGAAATTCCCGTCTCCGAGCTCTTCCCTTCAAATAATAGCTTAATCATCTCTTTAAAATAACGAATTTGTAGAAAACGAGTTGCAATTGTAAAATACACACCTGCTCCTAATGCGAAAATAACTAGCCCTATACTCCATACTTGCCCTACTAACCACTCTACTAATTGCTCCATTCAAATCCCCCTTATCATTCTTTAGAAAACTATTTTATATATAAGAAAACGGACAACTATTATGAAAACTTCCAGTTGTCCGTATCTCTATTCATTAACAGTTAAACTCTCTATTACTTTATATTTACCCAAACACTTTTCACTTCTGTATAGTTATCAAGCGCATATGAACCTAACTCACGGCCGATACCAGATTGTTTAAACCCACCAAATGGTGCCGCTGCATTTTCTAAGTTATAATCATTAATCCATACTGTTCCTGCCTTTAACTTATTGGCAACTTGATGTCCTGTTTTAATATTTTGTGTCCATACGCCTGCAGCGAGTCCGTAAGAAGAGCGATTTGCTCTTTCGATTACTTCTTCCGTTGAATCAAATGGAAGTACAACGACAACTGGTCCAAAAATTTCTTCTTTCACAATTGTCATATCATCAGTAACATTTGTGAATACCGTTGGCTGTACAAAATAACCTTTTTCAAATGCACGTTCACCACCTGCAGCAACAGTCGCACCTTCAGCTTTTCCTTGTTCAATGTAATGTAGTACACGCTCTTGTTGCTTTTTAGATACGAGTGGACCCATTTCCGTTTCCTTCTCCATACCTGCTCCAAGTTTCACGTTATTCGCCATTTTTACTAGTTCATTTACGACTGTTTCGTAATGTTTTCGGTGAACGAACACGCGAGATCCAGCACTACAATTTTGGCCGTGATTATACATAATACCTTGGAATGCACCGTTAATTGCTTCTTCTAAATCAGCATCTTCTAAAATGATATTTGGTGATTTACCACCAAGTTCTAACGTTACATGTTTAATTGTTTCTGCAGATTGACGCATAATATATTTTCCTGTAACTGTTGAACCTGTGAAGGCTACCTTATCAATATCATGATGGTTTACAATTGCAGCTCCTGCTTCAGGACCAAACCCTGGCACAAAGTTTACAACACCATCTGGAAAACCTGCTTCTTTAAAAAGTTTCGCTGCATATAATAACGATAAAGGAGTTTGCTCTGCTGGTTTTAATACGATCGTACAACCTGTTGCTAGTGCAGCTCCCATTTTCCAAGAAGACATAACGAGCGGAAAATTCCAAGGAATAATTTGACCTACAACGCCAACAGGTTCATGGCGTGTGTAATTTAAGTAATCTTTTGAAATCGGAATGGTTTGTCCGATAATTTTCGTAGCCCATCCCGCATAATAGCGATAATTTTCTACAGTCGCTGCAATATCATCATCCAGTGCTACTTGATATGGTTTCCCGTTATCTAAAGCTTCTAACTGCGCCAATTCTTCTCCATGCTCTTCAATTAAGTCTGCTAATTTATAAATAAGATGTGCTCTTTCAGCAGTAGTCATTTCTGCCCAAGGTCCTGATTCAAATGCAGATCTTGCCGCTTTTACTGCGACATCGATATCCTCTTCTTGTGCTTCGCATACGACCGCTAAAACATCTTCTGTTGCTGGATTGTATGTTTCAAACGTCTTCCCGCTAATTGAAGGAACAAATTCACCATTAATAAACATTTTAATTTCTTCATTTAAAAACGCTTTCACTTTTGGTTTTAGTTCAATGTTTTTCGTTAACATTTATGCTCTCCTCCTTATTTAAACAGCTGCATGAGCTGCAATTTTTGAAATAATCGTTTGAAGTTTTTGATCTTCTTCTTCAGTTAATCCGAGTCTCGGATAACGTGAAGGTCCTCCAGCTTGCCCGTGTAATTCCATTGATCGTTTCACAATTTGCACATACTTTCCTGATCCTTCAAGAAACTCGCAAAGAGGTAAAATAGCGTCGTTTATTTCCCAAGCTTTTTCTAATTCACCATTATGAAAATGCTCATACATTTTCGTAACAAGTCCCGGTACGATATTACCTGCTACTGAAACCCAGCCCGTCGCACCAACTAAATAAGATTCCATAACTAAATCTTCAGATCCACAGAATACTTGAAACGCACCTTCGCCTTGTCTTACTAAATCTCTCGCTTTTCGAATATCTCCGCTAGATTCTTTAATATGTGTAACATTTTCACACTCTTTTCCAATACGTAGCATGAGTTCTGTACTCATATCAACACCAGATGTAAACGGGTTATTGTATAACATAATTGGAATATTTACAGCGTTTGAGATTTCTTTAAAATGAAAATATATTTCCTCTTCTTTCGGTTTACAATAATACGAATTTATAATTAATGCACAATCCGCTCCATGCGCTTCTGCATGTTTCGTATATTCAATCGTCTCTTTCGTCGTCTCCGCAGCAGTTCCAACAATAACTGGTATACGACCATCAACTTCTTTTAATACTGTTTCTACCATTTTAAATCGTTCTTCTTTTGATAAACTCACAAACTCTCCTGTGCTTCCATTAATAATAATGCCAGCCACTTTTTGCTCAATAAAGTAGTTTACGTTTTGTTTTACACCGTTCCAATTAATCCCTTGAAACTCATCCATCGGTGTGATTAATACTGGAAATGCCCCTTTAATATTTTTCATATTTATCTCTCCCTTTACTATTTTATTTTAATAAAAATCCTGTCGGAAACGGATCTGTAGGATCTAATAGAAACGTCTGCATCCCTGTAATAAATCCTCTACTTTCAAAACGGAAAATGTAACCTATTTCTTCCTTCTTCACTTTTTCAACAGTTATAAAGCTATTACATATACTTTCATTTATAAAAGGTTTATCCGCTATATAATTATTTTTAAATAACGCGTGAACATAAGACACAATAGTAGAAATAAAACCTGGCGATCGTACGATAAAGTTATCTTCCTGAAAGGTAATCGACTTTATATGGTTCTTTTCTTTTTGCGAAGAATCTACTAAAATAAGCCTTTGTATTAACGACTGTTTTTGTATAGCTTGTAGTGTACTTTCTCCCCATTTTTTCAATTCAGAAATGTTTTCAATATGAATTTCTGGTGAATACGCATCTTTTTCTACAACTGCATATACTTTATCTGCCTGTATGAGAGAGTAACTTATATGTTCAACTTGTAAATTTTTCTCAATCATATAACATACTTTACTTTCAAACGAAACAGATACAACTTCATCATTCTCTACATACGCATGAACTAAAAATATGCCAGATAACGTTTCGATTTTGTATTGATTCGTCTCTCTCTTTTTTAAATATCCGCTTTCTAGTAACATCGTTATGACTGCGACAATACCTCCGTAATGAAGAGGTATTGACCCTTCGTGATTAAAAAATAATACAGCTGCATCAACTTCCGGATGAATAGAAGGAACGACGATACATCCGTTTAAACCGATAAAACCACGCGGTTCATTTAATAAAAGTTGCATTTCTTCTGCTAATTCACCTGAAAATTGTTCGTTTAATTGCTCTAAATTGTAGTAGTACTTGCATGGTACATCTTTTATTACACGGAATGCCTCGCCATTTACGTGTACGTCTACTGCTGTATACATTTTTTGAATGTTCATTTTACATCCTCCGTTTCATGTTCCATCGGCGGAATTAGCAAAAATCCTTCTTTCAGTGGATCCTTTTCATTGTAAAAAAATCTATGCATCCCCATAAGCCAAGCTGAACCTGTAATTTTCGTTACGACAGCTTCCATATTTGCAACATTTGTCGTATTTATAACGCACCCTTTAAATAAAGAACCAACAATACTCTCATGAACAAACTCTTCATTCATTTCAATTTTTTGGTTTGCGTATAATACAGCTAACTTCGCTGATGTTCCTGTACCACATGGAGATCGATCAATTCCTCCAGGCGGAACGACAACTGTGTTTTTCACATGCGCACTTTCATGGGTAGGATCTGTATAAAACTCCACGTGGGTTAATCCTCTAATAAACGAATGCTCTGGATGAATGATTTCAAATTTCTCATTAATGATATTTCTTATATGAATTGCCTTATCTATGATTGTAGATGCGTTTTCTGGTACTAACTCTAACCCTACTGATTTCGCATCGATAATGGCATAAAAATTCCCTCCATACGCAATATCCGCCTCTACAGTTCCAATGTCTTCGACGTCTACAGTAATGTGTTTCAGTAAAAAAGCTGGTATGTTACAAAAGGAGACTTCTTTCGCTTTTCCATCTTGAACAAAGATATCCACTTCAACTAAGCCGGCTGGCGTGTCTAACTTTAACGAGGTAATCGGTTCAACTACCGGAATTAAACCTGATTCAATTAAAGCTGTACATACACCAATTGTATCGTGACCACACATCGGTAAATATCCACCTGTCTCTATGTAAATAACACCAATATCTGCTTCAGGATGACACGGATCTGTTAATAGTGCTCCTGACATTACATCATGACCACGCGGTTCATTCATTAACAATTTGCGAATCCAGTCATACTCCTTTTTCATATATAACATCTTCTCTGCCATCGTCTCGCCTATTAACTTAGGCAGGCCGCTAATCAATGTTCTCGTTGGATTCCCACCCGTATGTGTATCAATCGTCGTAAAGACTCTTTGTGACCTCATCCGTTTAACACCCTTTCTGTAAAACGACTCAAACGAAGTGGTTCAATAGGAATGATTGTTTCTTTTTCATTTAATAACTCTTCAATCACTTTTCCTGTAACTGCGGCAAGACTAATGCCATCCCCCTCATGCCCTGCTGCTATAAAGTAATTTGGGATATGTTCCACACGTGAAATAATCGGCAAATGATCCTCTGTCCATGGGCGTAATCCAGCATAGGAACGAATCACCATCATATCCGCCATTTTCGGATAAAAACGTATTGCTCTGTTCGCAATACATTTAATAACCTCGTTATTTATCTTCGTATGAAACCCTACAAACTCTCTACTACTACCAATTAAAAAATTTTGGCTTTCTGTCGGCTCAAACACAAGAGCTACCCCATATTTTTCAGTTAAAGCATCCACTTTTCGTTGTCCGCCAAATTTAGAAATTAAATAACCAAATTCCATTACTTTACGGCAACCAACGTGTTGTTGCCTTGAAGCTACAATAATATGCCCTTTTCTCGGTTCAATTGGGATATTTACATCCAACATTTGTCCGATTTTCGGAGCCCACACACCCGCTGCGTTCACCACTTGCTTCGCAGTAAACGTCCCATTTGTCGTTTCTACAATAAAGGAACCGTCTTTATCTCTTTTCATTTCTTTTACTTCCGTATGATTAAAAGCCTTCGTACCATATTTCTTCGATTCTGCAAGAAGTGAAAAAGCAAGAAGATATGGATTTACAGTCGAATCTGTTGCGCATTCTAACCCGCCTAATAAATCATCTGCAAAAAATGGCGATTCCGCTCTTATATCTTGCCTATCAAGCATTCGAAACGGTAAACCCGCTTCTTTTTGGCGATTCACCCATTGCTGCGCTGCTTCCATCTCTTCATCCGACTCACATACGAGAATACTTCCTGGCGCCCTATATTCAAATGAGTGCTCTAACTCTTCACTTAAATCCGTTACTAATTTTTGACTTACTAACGACATTTGACTATCAAACCCGGGGTCTTTATCAATAGCCAAAATATTTCCGTCACACCGTGAAGACGTCCCGCTGACAAATTCTCCTTTTTCAATGATTGTTACGTCTCTTCCGTATTTTGAAGTGTAATAAGCGATCGAGCAGCCAATAATACCGCCGCCAATTATTAAAACGTCGCAGTGCCTCACAAAATACTCCTCCTTCCCCTAAAGCTCTCACTTTCTTTTATGCAATTGACGTGCCAACTGTACATATATACAATTTTTATAAATAATATTTTTATTTGTAAAAACATTTTAAATTTATCGCAAATAAGTGTATTATTTTTTTATCACTGTCAAAATTTTTATACATAATAGGAGGACAATATGGCATTCTCATTTCCCACAATAAAAGAATTTCTAAAAATTTTATCCATTGATCATACATACTGCTTGCAACATATTGAGCAAATTAACGGAAAGTATTATTACCGCCCTTCTACTACAGAAAAATATAACTGCGCAGTAATATATGAAGATGAATCATTCACCGCTTTAATTGACGCGTTTTCCAATGAAATAGTCGTTATCATAATGAACGAAAATAAAGAGCCTATATGCTGTATAACAGCTCAGCAAATCATCCCGTTTCTTGTTAAGTCATACAATGAACTCCATTCTTTTTATAACACCGTAATACAAACAACGGATTCTTCCGTTACAGTCATCGATGATAAAGAACGCGTTTGCACCTGGACAGATGGCGCCGAGAAGATCTTTTCAGTCAAGCATAATGAGATTATTGGGCAACCTATCACTCGTTTTTTTGACTATAAAGATTTGGAAATTTTGCAATCATTACATGACGGAAAAAGTATAATCGCTCAGTTCCATCAACCTCGTCCAGATTTGTTCGTATTAATTAACTCAAATCCAGTTTATTGTAACGGTGAAATTATAGGAGCAGTCGTTTCAGAAACTGACGTTACAAATCAAGTCGCATTAAATGAAAAACTATTCAATATGTCACATGAAATGCACCGTTTAGAACAAGAAGTAGCAAAGTATAAAGATGAATCAGATCCTTTTCTTGCGATGAATGGAAAGAGCCCTGTTATACAAAGAACAATACAATTAGCTAGAAAAGTTTGTTCGGTGAAATCAACTGTTTTAATACTCGGTGAAAGTGGTGTTGGAAAAGAAGTATTTGCGAAAGCAATTCATGAAGCTAGTGAGGCAGCGAAGGCACCTTTTATTTCGATTAACTGTGGTGCCATTCCAGAGGCGTTATTTGAAAGCGAATTATTTGGGTATGAGCGCGGGGCGTTTTCTGGTGCAAATAGTAAAGGTAAGAAAGGTAAAATAGAGCTCGCCCAAGGCGGCACATTATTTCTTGATGAAATAGGAGAAATGCCGCTCGATATGCAAGTGAAGCTTTTGCGCGTACTACAAGAACGAAAATATTACCGAGTTGGTGGAGAAAAAGAGATTCATATTGACTTCCGTATTATCGCTGCTACCAATCGTGATTTACAAGAAGAAATGAGAAAAGGCACGTTCCGAGAAGATTTATACTATCGTCTAAATGTAGTTAGTTTGCATATTCCACCGCTGCGCGAAAGACGCGAAGATATTATTGAATTAACCTATTCTTTCCTAAACGATTTTTCAATCAACTATAACAGACCCATTCGCGACTTACCTTCAAGCATTATGCATGAACTGCTTCATTACAATTGGCCAGGTAATATTCGCGAGCTCCGTAACGTTATTGAAAGACTTGTCGTATTTGCGACTGACGGTATTATAAAGCAAGAATATTTACCATTTCATACAACCGAAACTTTAGATAATCATGCGGCTCATTCCTTATTACTCAGCAACAATAATACAATCCTCTCTTTACAAGAAGAGATGGAGGAACATGAGAAAAAGGTCATTGAGAGGGCTTTACGCATTTTGAATGGAAATAAATTAGAATGTGCGAAACAACTTGGTGTTACGAGAGCCACTTTATATAACCGTTTAAAAAAGCTCGGGTTACAATAAACCTTACCTCCTCTATATTGGCATAGTTTTTGCATTATATAATTTGTGCAAACCGAACTAGAGGAGGAATACATATGACGAATAAAGACCACTTAATTGTTTGTCGATGTGAAGAAGTTACATACGGTCAACTTCAATCGACAATTGCTGAATATAAATGCTCGGCAAGAGAATTAAAACTAAGAACACGTGCTGGCATGGGATTTTGCGGTGGCCGCACATGTAGAATGATGATAGATCGAATGATTGAACATGCAAATCCAGGCGTAACTACAAATGATATTCCATTGAAATATCAACCACCGGTACGAGCAGTTACTTTTGGATCGGTAGGTGAAAGTAAATGAGTAGAATTACACATCACCCTATTTTAGGAAGTTTAAATAATAGTAATCGCATTACTTTTCAATTTAATGGTCAACAATATGAAGCATATGAACATGAAACAATTGCGGCCGCTTTACTTGCAAACGGAATAAGAACATTAAGAGTGCACGAAGATAACGGGACACCGCGAGGTATTTACTGTAATATCGGACATTGTTCTGAATGCCGCGTCACAGTAAATAATCAAACGAACGTACGAGCATGCTTAACTGTTGTTGAAAAAGATATGGTTGTTGCTAGTGGTAAACAGCATCCAAATATCGTTAGAGAGATGGTGAAAAAGCGATGAATGATGTCATAATTATCGGAGCTGGCCCAGCGGGTTTATCAGCCTCTATCTCTTGCGCTCGATTTGGACTGAATGTACTTGTTATTGATGAATTTATGAAGCCTGGCGGAAGATTGTTAGGACAATTACATCAAGAACCTACTGGAGAATGGTGGAACGGGATAAAAGAATCAAAACGCCTTCACGAAGAAGCACAATCTCTTTCAGTTAATATTCAATGTGGTATTTCCGTCTATAATTTAGATAAAGATGAAAGTTCTTGGTTCGTCCATACGAATATCGGTACGTTAGAAGCACCTTTCGTTTTACTTGCTACTGGCGCTGCTGAGTACTCTATCCCTCTTCCTGGTTGGACACTCCCTGGGGTGATGTCAATTGGCGCTGCTCAAGTTATGACGAATGTACATCGTGTTCAAGTTGGGAAAAAAGGAATCATTATTGGTGCTAACATATTGTCATTTGCTATTTTGAATGAATTACAATTGGCAGGAATTAAAGTGGAACATATCGTCCTTCCTGAAAAAAGTGAATTAAGTCAACCGGCTGGTGAACCAGAAGAAGTTTTAAATTCTCTTTTAAATGCGGCTCATCTCGCTCCTTCTGCTTTTCTACGCATAGGTAGCCATTTTATGAAATATGACTGGATTCGAAAAGCCGGATTAACCTTCTATCCAAACAGCGGAATGAAAATAAACGGTACACCTCTTCACCTTCGAAAAGCAGCTCTTGAAATTATCGGAACAAATCAAGTTGAAGGTGTACGCGTTGCTAATATTGATACGAAAGGAAATATCGTAACCGGATCGGAACAAATATATGAAGCAGACTTCGTTTGTATTGCCGGTGGCTTATATCCTCTCGCTGAACTAGCCGCTGTAGCTGGCTGTCCGTTCCGTTACATTCCGGAATTAGGCGGGCATGTTCCTCTCCATTCCGAAACAATGGAAACCCCTCTTGCTGGTTTATTTGTAGCCGGGAATATAACTGGCATTGAAAGCGGGAAAATCGCCATGGCACAAGGAACTGTTGCTGGATATTCAATTGTAAAACAAGCAAATAAAAAATCCCATTCGGTGGAACAACAATTGCAACAAGCAATCCAACATGTACATGCGGTACGTCAACAAGCTGCCATTCAATTTAACCAAGGTGTTGATGTCGGTAGACGGAAAATGAATGAAATTTGGCGTGATTATTCCCTTGCATTTGCACATGCTAAAAAGAGCTGCTGAGAATACTCTCAACAGCTCTTTTTCCTACTCATCTGAGTTATTAAATTTCGCTAACGCGTAAATACCTTCTTCATCATCTAATTCAAGTTGTAATCTCGCCGCAAATGAATTGACGTTATATTCTCTGTCAAGTAATAAGCGTAGTGCTTCGATTAAGTTCGCTTGAATTAAAATTTGCTGGCGACCATTTACCTCTACTTCAGCAGAGAAACCATAGTCATCGTCGTACATAAGTTCAACTAAAACTTCTTCTGGACCAACTTGTCTTTTTTCAGCGATATATACGCAAAGGGCATTGATCAGTTCTTGTTCAGAAATTTTTATCGTTTCCATGCTACTTCATCTTCCTTTTTCTTACGTTGATCTTTGAAGTATTTAAATGCACGAATTGCTAACATTACGATACCAGCCATTACTAACATATTTACCATAAACGCTAATACAGAACCAAGAGCTCCCATATTTGCAAATAAGCTACCCATTAGTAAACCACCAAGACCACCTAGTAATAAACCTTTCATAAAGCTTCCTTTATTACTTTTTGGTGCTGTGTTCGTTGCTTTTGTTTTTGAATCTGTTGTTGTTTTTTGTGAATTCACGTTACTATCTTTTTTGTTCAAATCAACTTTTGACTTTTGACCAGAACTTGGTGTGTATGATTTTTTACCAGATTTGTAACTCTTCGCTGCTGCGTGATCTACAAACATGAAGCTACTAGCTCCAAAGATAACCATGAATGCTGTCATGACTGCTACAAGTTTTTTCAACATATTATATCCATTCTCCTTTTATATAGATATATGTGAAATCTACCTTTCTAGTAAATTCAGAATGATAGATTTGTTTTTAAAAACATTTTAAAGGTTCTTATGAACTTATTATATGAACTTTTGTCGAAATATGCAAGCATTATTTACTTCCGACAGTTTGGTGACAAAGGAAAAATTAAGCAAAACAGAATTGACTTTAAATGAAACAAAACATATTATAGGTTCATAAGAACTTTTTATTATTTATGGAGGTGAAAAGATGGAAACATTTCATCTCACACGAAACGAAATGGCTACCCTTCTTCTATCATTAAGAGGATGGAATACGAAAAAGCCTCTCGGTATTTTACAAGAAGCTTGGGCAAAGTCACATAAAAAAGATATTGAAAGCGGACAAAGCGTAACTGCTTTTATTACTACCGCACTTTCACCTATTTTTGAAAAACTGATAAAAATTGACGATACAGACGTCGGTTTCTCTTTAAATGAAATAGTCGCGCTTGGCAATCAGATCGAAAACACAAGTTTCTCTGTAACTGCCATGCAAAACTGGGTGAAACGAGATATAAAAGAAATGATTGGCTCTCCTCAAAAAGGAAAAAAATATTCAATTGAACAAGCAGCCTTACTATTCATTGTTGAAGATTTAAAAACAGCACTTGATTTTGAATCCATTCGTAAGCTATTACGCCTTATCGTAAATGACCCAGCCGATCGAAGTGATGACTTAATCAATCCTGTTCATTTATATGGAGCATACTCTTCTCTATTTGAAGAACTCAATCAAGGGAATTGCTTACAATTAAATGCAACAGATACAATCCATACAATTGAAAACATCGTAAAAGAAAGAGCTGATAAAATTGCAAGCAAGTTCGATCAGGTTAATAACGAACAACGTGAAGCAATCCGTAACGCCATTATTATCGCCACACTTTCTGTACATACCGCTTATGTACAAATGTTAGCGAAACGTTACGTAACAGCAACTTTATTTTTACAGAACTTAGATGTGAAGCCGTAAAAAATAGGAGCAGAAATGCTCCTATTTTTTATGAGAAATTTTTAATAATCTTTTCATTCTCTCTTCATGAAAATTGAACTTATATACTTTACTATAATCCTTATAAAGGACATAAAAGAATTGAAATAGCAATCCCCTATACAAATAAGGTATAATCTACACATAGTGAATCTTTTATGTTATTAAGTATAAGGTTCACCTATTCAAAAATACATAAACTAGAAGGTGCAACAATGGTAAGTAGTTTTATTCATTCAGTATTAACGTTTTTTGAAGGATTAGGTTATTGGGGCATTATGCTTGGACTTATGATTGAGATTATCCCAAGTGAGATTGTCCTTGCTTATGCGGGATACTTAGTATTCAATGGTAGTATCTCATTTTTAGGCGCAGTTGTATTTGGTACAATTGGCGGTGTTATTGCTCAAATTTTTATTTATTGGCTTGGACGATACGGTGGACGACCTATATTAGAACGATACGGAAAATATATTTTCATTCATAAAAAACATATAGATGCTGCAGAAGATTGGTTTAATCGTTACGGAACTGGTGTCATTTTTACAGCACGCTTCATTCCAGTAGTGCGTCATGCGATTTCAATTCCTGCTGGTATTACAAAAATGTCATTCCTACGTTTCACTACGTTAACAGCACTTGCAATCATCCCTTGGTCTATCATTTTCATTTATTTAGGTGAAAAACTAGGTGAGAATTGGGAAAATATTAACGATGTTGCAGGACCATATGTGAAATCATTCGCAATTGGTGGCGTCATACTTATTCTTTTATACTTCGTTATAAAAAAATGGGCAAAAAAGCGTAAAAATCTTGCGTAAAAATATAAATAAAAACCGCTATACTAAAAAAGGAACAGCTTATAGCCGTTCCTTTTTCTCCACACTTATTTCTCAGTATAAAAGTTTTGCACTGCTTCATCAAAGTAAATCCAGCCTTTCCAACCTAAATGAATTGTATCTTTTAAGAAATACTTATCATATTCATGGCCAGAGAAATCGACTACTGGATACCCAGCTTTCTCAACTTGTTCCCTAACTTTTTTATAATACACTTCACGGCGCTCTTTAGGGAAACCAGCGTAATCATACCACGGTCCATTTACAGGTACAGAAATAAAGAGCGGCTTGACATTTTTCTCTTTAAAAATATTTAAAACAATTTGTAAGTCATCATATTCTGGTGATTCTTCATACGATTCATTTGCTCTAAAGTTTTTTAAACCTTTTAACTTTTTCTTCAAATTATGTTTATAGTAATATGGATTTTCAATTCCGAATGTGTTTGTAGTAGATTCCGCTTTCCCTTCTTCTTCCGCATGTTTACGTGCATCTACCCAAGAAATTGAACGTAGTCCCACATTTGTTTTTTCTTTCATCGGCTCAATCTTAAATATGGAGTTAAATAAATCTCTATGATCTAAAATATTTCGATGCATATAAGCAAGTGGTTTAACTAAACCCGCTTTTACGTTATGTTTCGTATCATTAAATACAATACCTTCTAAGGAATTTTTTAATATATCATCTTCTTGAACAACTTTATAATCTAAAAGTCGTTTCGCAATTTGCTTCTTCATTTCTACATTTATTTTATCATTAAAAATAAAATGATATGCTTGTTGTTTAGAGAAATTGTTCGTAAAATCCCCCTGCGATACACCAGTCTTTGTAAACCATTGTGGTGATAAAACAAAGACTACTTTTTTACCTTCTAACTCATCCATTGTAGATGTCATATTTAATATATGAGCTAAACTTTGTGTACCGCCAATCCCAATTAAATATGGCGTAAAACCAGCGGGATTTACTTTGAAATAATTAGACGGATGATATGCATCCATTCGTAAAAATTCAGATGAACCGTACATCGGTAAATACTGCGAATTCTCTAACATTTTCTGTTGCAAGAATACACTTTGTAATTTTTCTTTTTGTAAGGAAGTTGCCGCATCTTCTACCTTCTTATCACTAATCAGTGATACTAAACTTTTCGATGGGATGAGTATGATAATAAAAAAAAGCACACACGCTAAAATTATGGGACCAAAGGCATGCTTCATTTTCATTTTTTATTCCTCTTCCTATCGCAATTAAATTGTAACCCTTGTCTTTGACACGTCATCATTTCTCTCCTTTTTCTCTATACATGTTCCATTCTATTTATCTATTATATACATGTATGTATTTCTTTCCTTGTTCTATTAAGACCTATATATAGCGCAAGAAAATGTTTCCATAGAAACACGTTAATTATACAAGATTCTACATACATTTCACACTGAAATTTTAGTAATAATTTTATTTTTTAACAATGAAAAAACATATGAAATGTCTAGAATTCTTCGGATGATGTATTGAGTTCAAAATATGATAATAAGCGCCCGCTATAATCAACTTCATGAGTATATATAAACCCTAGATTTCGTAAAAGTTTTTTCGAGTTCTCATTTGCTACTTTTACTCTAGCAATTATTCTTTTTACATTCATCATCTCTTTTGCATATTGAATGGAAGCCTTTGCTGCTTCTGACGCATATCCATTTCCCCAATATTCCGGATCAAGTAAATACATAATTTCTATTTCACCTGTTGCATCTATTTTTCTTAAACCACAATGTCCTAAAAGCTCTCCTGTATTTCTATTAACTAACAACCATACCCCGAAACCATACTGTTCCCAATGTGATATTAGTTGCATAATATAGTCCTTTGCTTCTTCCTTTGACATTCCCTTTGATTTAGCAAGCCATTTGCCAACAGCCTCTTCTTTTACTATGCTATAAAATTGATCAACATCTTCTATAATGGGCTTTCTCATGAATAACCTTTTTGTATGTATTACTTTCTTTTCTTCAAACATAAAACTTCATTCCCCTCCAAAATTTTATACATAATGGTAAATTATACCACGTACTATTTACCCGACTTTAACTAAAAAACAGACTACCACAAACGTGGAGTCTGTTTTCTCATCCTTTATTTTTGTACATCTGCCCACTTTAAACTTGTTGCTGGTCCAAATTGATGTACGTATAAATCTTTCACATACGGCTTTTGTAAGTAAGATAATCCGCGCTGGAATACTGGAGCAATTACCGCATCATCCAGCAACATCTTCTCAGCATCTTGCAATGCTTTCCAACGTTTTTTTTCATCATTACCTAATTCTGTTTTAATCTTCTTAATTAACGCATCATATTCTGGATTTGCATATTCAGTATTGTTTACACTGCTTCCAGAAAGGAATACTTCTAAGTAAGTCATTGGATCTGGATAATCTGGTAACCAGCGTGATAACGACATTTCATATTCTTTCTTCTTCTCTAGCGCTAATTTTTGCGTGTGTGGTTGTAATTTCACATTTACCTTTAAGCCAGGTAAGTTTTTCTCAAGCTGCTCTTTAATATATTCTCCTACTTTTTTGAAGTTTTCTAAATCATAGTTTAATAACTCAAGCGTTACTTCATTTGTACCTGTTTCTTGCTTCGCCTTTTCCCAATATTCTTTCGCCTGTTTTACATCCGTTTTATTAAACTCACCTGCTGTACTTCTAAAATCTTTTTTATCTGGACCTTTTAAAAATCCTTTTGGCACGTAATAGTTTGCAGCAACCGATCCATCATTTAAAAATGAAGTCGCAAGTCCTTTCTTATCAAACACTGTACTTAGTGCAAGACGTGCATTTTTATTTTTAAGAATCGGCACATTTTCATTAAATCGGAAGAAGTACATAACTGGATCTGTATATTGTTTTAGCTCTTTATTATTTTTATATTTATCTACGAATTCTGTAGAAATGACAGCTCTATCAACTTTATCTGTTTCATATAAATTTACCGCAGTTGAAATTTCTTTAACAATTTGATAGTTTACTTCATCTAGCTTCACTTCTTTTTTATCCCAATACTTATCGTTTTTCTTCATCGTAAAACTAGCTTCATGCTTCCAATCAGATAATGTAAATGGCCCATTATATACCGTTTTATTTGCTTCTAATCCATATTTATCGCCTTGCTCTTTCGCATATTTCTCGTTAATTGGATAGAAGGACGGTAAAATAAGTAGTTTCGTAAAATACGGTACAGGATGTTCCAACTCTACAACGAACGTTTTATCATCCTTCGCTTTTACTCCTAATTCCTCTAACCCTAGTTGTTTCTTATTTATTTTCTCCGCATTTTTCACATCGTACGCAATGTATGCATATTGAGAAGCAGTATCCGGATTAATAAGCTGCTTCCAAGCATATACGTAATCTTGCGCTGTTACTGGATCTCCGTTAGACCACTTCGCATCACGCAAGTGGAATGTATATGTTTTCCCATCTTTACTCACTTCATATTTTTGTGCTCCAGCCTCAATCACTTCATCGTTTTTCGATAAGCGGAATAATCCTTCCATGACGTTATTTAAAACGTTAAATGATACTGCATCTGTTACTTTCCCTGAATTTAATGACGGAATTTCACCCGTTTCTAGTAACTGTAATACTTTCTTCTCATCTTTCGGCTTTGTCGTTGTTTTTTCTTTTGCGCAGCCAACTAAAATTGAAGAAACGAATAGAGTACTAACTAATGAGTAACGAACAACTTTTTTCATTTGAAAACCCCCTCTATTTTTTAAGGTAAGTAACGACGGGCGCCAGCGTATTCTTCTATATATCCTGGTGTATTTAGCGGTATAATCTCTACCGATCTTTCAGCTCTCGGTGAGTGAATCATATTTCCATCACCAATGTACATCCCCACATGATGAACACTGCCTTTCCCTTGATCATGTGCAAAGAAGATTAAATCTCCTTTTTGTAAATGTTCTTTATCAACTGCAACTCCATTTCTCGATTGCGGACCAGAATCTCGTGGAATTGTAATACCGTGCGATTTATAAATCGTATGTGTAAATCCAGAGCAATCAAATCCGAAGCCACTTGTACCAGCCCAAATGTACGGTAATCCTAAAAACATTTTCCCTGTGTTTATTAGATCATCGGCCGTCGGGGTTGGAATATCATTTTGAGAACGGTAAACCGTTCCATCATTTTTTCGTAGCCAAGCTTTCTGCCCATTTGGTAGCAACACGCGGTATGAAATCGTATCTTCACTAAGTAGCGGCAGTCGCGTATTATAGCTCACTTCAAGCGATTTATGTTTTTCAGAAGGATTTATATATAAAATGGCTGTCGGTTTCGTTACTAATACGAAAGGTTTATTTGTTTTATCTGCAAATTCTTGATTATATGTTAACTGTTTTTCAGGCATCCATCCTGGGTAGCCTTCTTCATTTCGAGGTGTTGGCTGACCATGGACTAACACTTTCACCCAATCCCCTTTTTTATCTACAACTGTTACTTCTTGGCCTAATAACGCTTGCGTTTCTAATTTATTTGCACTTGTTAACCAAAGTTTCTCATCAAGCGTCATCGATTTCGTCCACTTCCACAAATCAACTGGATTTGTAGCACTTGGTGCATCAATTGGCCGTAATGAATCAGGCGTGGTCCAAAGTGTTGCAGCAGATACATCGATAAACGCCTTACTATCTTTCTTTTCCTCAGCATTTGCTGATGTAAACGATGAAAATATAAATAAAGTTGTTAAAAATGCAGTTCCTACTTTTTTCATACATATCCCCCTTAAAAGATAATTTACTAGTCTCTTCTCCTAAGATTTACTATTCACTGTCGATTGAAGGTTTACCTTTGATCCAGAATAAGTCATTCCTTCCGGTTCTTCCATTAACCAAAGCGGTGCATCAAGATCGAAGTAATGAATATTAGGATGTGCAGCAGCTAAATGTGCAACAGCGCTAACAGAAAGAGAAGATTCCATCATGCTTCCTACCATACATTTCACACCAGCTGCTTCTGCAATATCGGCAATACGCCACGCTTCACGTATGCCTCCACATTTCATTAATTTAATATTGATTAAGTCTGCATATCTTCCTTGCACAATTTTTAATGCATCACTCGCTGAAAATATGCTTTCATCTGCCATAATAGGTGTTTGTACATGATCTTTGACGTACTTTAATCCATCCCAATCTTTCGCATGAACAGGTTGTTCAATAAATTCAATATTTAAATTGCGATTTTCCATCTCTTTAATGATAGAAACTGCCTCTTTTGGATTCCACCCTTGATTTGCATCTAATCGTAACGTCGTATTTTTTGGTACGCTATTTCGAATCGCTTCAATACGTTCTAAGTCTAAGTGTGCAGATTTCCCCACTTTAATTTTTAAAGTTTGAAATCCTTTTTCTACATGTTGCTTTGCCTCTTTCGCCATAATGAAAGGCTCATCTACACTCACCGTAATATCTGTATGGATTTCTTTCTTCCCGCCTAATAATGCGTAAAGTGGAATGTTATGATATTGACAATACACATCATATAATGCGATATCTACCGCGGCTTTCGCACTTGGATTTCCAATGCAACTCATTTGGATGTGCTGTAGTAACTGCTGAAATTGAATGATATCTTGACCAATTAAATTGGAACGCATCGGCCCTAAAATTGCTTCTTCAATCCCGTTAGCGAAATCCCCCGTAATAACCGGTGTTGCAGCTGCTGCACCCTTGCCAACAATTCCTTCATCTGTATGAATATATACATCTATACTTTCTATTTCGGTTACGGTACGAAGCGCCGTTTTAAACGGTGTATGCAGATTCACACGCCTACGATTTACTTTTACATCGGTAATTTTCATATCGTTCATCCTTTCGTTGTTTGAAAAAGTGGAATCCTAATTTCAAATTTTTTAGAGCAATAAATCACCTCTTTTGCTTACTTTTCATATAGAAAGTTAATGTGAAATAAAAAAATCCAGCCATAAGAAGATTCTTACGGCTGGATTTTGTCTATGAATGGGTAGACAAAGCAGCAATTTGATTATATTTTTTCTGTGCATCTTTTAATGCTACAAGTAATGCTTTTTGAGACGAACCGAAATAACGATCTTTTATTTCCATTACTAATTCTGGGTCATTAATATTTTTATGTAGAAATAAATATTTAACGAATTGAGATGTTAATGCAATTGTCGCTGAGCAATCTGCATCTACAATTTCCCCAGTCTCCTTAACAAGTACAAACGCTACAAAATAGCTTTTAAACTTTTCGGTAATGGGATTATTTTGAGGTGCTTTCGCATCCCCTACGACATAAATTGTATTTGAAGCGTACACAGCTCTCTTCCTTTCTAATACGGGATAACGGTTTTCTTAATAGTCGTATGAGTGATAAACTCAACATGGATTAAAAAATGTATCCGCTTACCTTGTATTATAATACAATTGACAGAATTTTAACAACATTTATTTTCGTATATATTCCATAAGTATAAAAACAGCTCCAGCTCTTCATTTTTACAATATGTAATTGTTTCTTGTACCATGACATTCCTACATGAAAAAACAGCTAGCTATTGCTAACTGTTCTATTACACTACTTTGGCAACACAAATATAGTTTCATTTGACTTAGAAAATTGATATTCTTTTCTCGCAAACTTCAAAATTTCTTCATCATCATCTGTTAAATTTTCTATGTTAGTCTTTAAAGAAGCCTCATCTTTCTTTAAAGAAACCAATTGTTTTTTTTGATTCGTAATTGTATCTTTTTTTTCTACAATTATTTCTTGTTGTTTCGTTAAAATAAATTGAACGTACAAAGTAGCCGCCGCAATAAATATAAACATGAATATAAATCGCCTTAGTTTTTTCTTATTAATTGCTCGATTTTCATTAGACTGTGATAGTTGTTCTTGTATATTAGGAACATTTATTCGCTTGAGTTTCCTCATTATGAAATCCCCCTAACACATATATTTTCACTACCATCGGCATGATTTCTTATTAACTTTAATTCTATTCTTATAAAATAAGCTCCTTCACAAAAATATCTCACTAATTAACCAATTAAAGATAGCATTCGACGACATTTCCATATTTACATTGCATTTTTTTATGTATGCTGGCATAAAATAGTAGTTTCTGTTATTCTTTTTCTACTATTGTAGAAGAGTTTTTTTACATACAAAGTTCTCCTTGTTTTAACATGGTTACAAGGAGAAAAGAGATGCATTTTCGTACATTCGATAAAACTAGAATGACTGTTTAAGAGCTTAAGTTTAGAGCATAGATCATACCTATATACACTCAAAATAAGAAAAAAGCCCAATTTGGGCTTTTTTAATTTTGTAAATCAATATCATATTCCATATTTTTGGCCGTTTCTTCAGCGATCCCCACACCTAGCAAATTTTTCACAATATGAAATGACATGTTAATACCAGCTGAAATACCTGCCGATGTAATAATATGTCCTTCATCTACAAATTTCACATTCTCCATTACTTCTACATTCGGAAAATCTTTTTTGAAAGTTTGAATACTAGCCCAATGTGTTGTTGCTTTTAACCCTTCCAGTAAACCAGCTTTCGCGAGTAATAACGCTCCGGTACAAACTGAAGTCATTAGCTTTACTTCTTTCATTTGCTGACGAATCCAATTGATTACAATATCATTTTTCACTTCATTTTCCCGTGCGCCTTTACCACCTGGAATGATTAATATATCAACTGGTGGTAAATCTTCAATACTATAATCAGGCTTTACCTTTAATCCGTTCCTTGCTGTAATCATTTCTCCATTTTGGCTAACTGTATAAACAGTAAATGGTTTCTCTTCATGTACTTTAGTGATAGAAAAAACTTCAAATGGCCCTGCAAAATCTAACACTTCCACCTCATTAAATAAAAATATCCCTACACTCCATTTATTCATCACACGTTCACTCCCTGTTGCAAATAATGTAAAAGGTGAGTATGACCTTTTTCTAAGGCTATATCATAGGCTGTTTTCTCATCATCACACTCTTCTATATGTTCTGTTGATTATTATATATTCCTTTTTTAATTATAGTTTACATAATAATATTATCTATTTAACATTTATCTTTTATTTTAAATATTAAAATTTTCTGCTAAAATAATGCTAATCATGTTTAGTATGGAGGAGAAATTATGTTACACGTAATACCTTTAAATAGTGAAGACTATGATTTAATTAAAGCGGCTGAAAAAGTAATCGAAAAAAACTATAAATATGGCCGTCATCATATCGGTTCAGCAGTACGCACTAAAACAGGTAATATTTATGCAGCAGTACATGTTGAAGCGAATGTTGGAAGAATAACAGTATGTGGTGAAGCTATGGCAATTGGAAAATCTATTTCAGAAGGTGATCATGAATTTGATACCATTGTAGCAGTTGCTCACCCACACCCTCATGAAGATATAGAAAAATGTTGGGTTGTTGCTCCATGTGGTATGTGTCGAGAATTAATAAGTGATTACGGAAAAAATACGAACGTTATACTTTCTTATAATGGTGAACTTGTAAAATGTAACGTAATGGAATTATTACCTGAAAAGTATACAAGTAAAGTAGAATAATTATTCAGACTTTCAACATATCAAATAATATTATTCCAACAAAAAAACAACCCATTTTAAAATGGATTGTTTTTTTGTTTCTGTTTTTTGCAGTTTATTTTATTTTTCTATTTTTGAAATGATTAAATTATTATTAACAAAAATGAAATTAAAAATATTTGAGTTTATTTCATTTTTCATTTGAAAACAAAAATACACTTTCTCCTTACATTCGATAAATGTTAATATAAACTCTCTAAAATCAGCAGTTTTATCATACCAATCTATAACAATTCTGTCTTCTTCCCTTACCTGTTTCCTTTAGCACATATGATTTTAATACAAGCGCCGTTAATGAATCTGTTAATGTTTTATATGATAAATTAGATAATGCCAATAGATCGTTCGTATATAACATTCTATGCTTCTCTAATAATAATAGTACTAATCGTTCAGACGGTTTTAATGCCTCATCACTTTCTAGTATAAAGTCTATATTTTTCATTTCTCTAATTATTACTCCTTATATAAAAAAATACTTACGCAACTAATTTAATATAAAAATAATACATAACAAAATTTGAAATATATTAAAATAACATTGTTTCAAAACACTATTATACTATAACATAGAAAAAGCATTTCCCGAAATAGGAAATGCTTTTTTATTGCTTATAGAATTCTTCAAACCATACATTATATTTCAAATATTAATCCGTACAATTCCCTACAAACTTTTCTGATCATTCAAAAGTATTTATAGTACATCAAGTTCTACTAAAATGAGTTAACTATTTTCCGGCATTTTGTTCTACCTTAAATATTTCTTGCGATGTGCGGCTTACTGTAATGACTTGTTCCACCACCGCCTACTACTACTTTACCGCCTTGTTCGAAAATTAATAATTTACTTGAACCATCTGCAAGAAGTACTATTACTTCAGCATTATTACTTGTTGCTACATAAATTATATAACCACTTTTTGATATACAAGTTTCCCAATTCGCATCAAATTCTGATCTTACTACACGATTTGAATACACTTGATTTTCAATTCTATCTTGTTCTTCGTTTGCCAAATTTATCCCCTACCTCTCTAAAATATCATTTATAGAAACATTACAGTTCTATTTAAAATAGTGACTGTCTTTAATATAAATAGTATATGTAGTTAGTAGAAGGATGCTTGGACAATGAAAACGTAATAGCATGTAAATAATATACAATTAAAACAAGACAATCGATATTGTATCAATTGCCTTGTTTTCTTACATACTTCTTTATTTTTCTTTTCGCACGGCTTCAAAAGTAAACATTTGATTAGCATTTGACGGTTCTTTTTCATAAACATAATCAGCAGAGCAAGTAATATTAGAGAAACCAATACTTTCTAAAAGAAGTTTAAACTCTTCTATTCCATACCAACACACCGCAAAGCGTTGCAATTCCGTTTGTACTAACTGCCCTTTACTCCATTTTTCATATTTTAAATAGGATAGAGTAACTTGGTTCAGCCAATCTATTTTAATTGATTTATTTTCTAATGTAATTCCGTCACCATTTGGTAAAGAAAAAGTCGATGTATGAATCTCCCCCGTCTTCCAGTCATACGGAAGCATAATATCTACGATTAATCGTCCGCCTGGATTAAGGTGTTCATAAAAACATTTCAATGCATTTATAGAATCCTCTCGATTTTCAATTAAGCAAAAAGAACCAGTAGGAATAATAATTGCCTCATATTTATGCGGAAGTGAAAATTGTTGTAAGCTTCCTTCATATAAATTAGGGTGTAAGCCTCTCTCTTTACATCTTATACGGCACGATTCTAGCATCTCAGGTGAATAGTCAATCCCATCTACTGTAAAACCAGCCTCAAGAAGCGGGATGATGACACGCCCTGATCCTACTGCTGCTTCGAGAATTCTACCTCTACAATTTTTCAAACGTTTTTCGTAATACTCAATATCACCATTTAAAGAATAACCGACAGGCTTTGTGTAATCATAAAGTTCCGTGCAAAGTGTACTATAAAAACTAAACATTTATTTTCTCCCCCGTTTTTTACGTACGGAAGATTTAAATTCAATTAATCTCCCTGTACCTGTATTTTTAATGAAAATTCGAAAGAGCTGACTGTCATAATATATCACTCACTTTCCATAGAATATAATCATATTGTATAATATTTCCTTTGAAATACCAATGTAAATAATGAAAATTCAAACTCTTTACCAAAAGGAGGATATGATGAATTCATTCATTATATTTCTTTTACTTCTTATTGCTTTTAATGCTCTAATTTTCTTTATAGCAAAGAAATATAGGGGAATATGGAAAATTACCAGTGGCATTTTCATTCTTTCTTCCCCCATCGTTTTCTTCGCCACTTTGCATGTAATTGGTGAAAAAGTAGGAGATGGATTCGCTGGAGGTTTTGCTGGGCTTACATTTAGTGGCCTATTGATCATAAATGCAATTTTTTTATTTATTGTAAGCCTTTTTGTATCTACCAATAAACATTCACATTAAACTCTCCCTTTCAAAATGTAAAGAGGTTGTCTCATAAGTCTCTTTCGAAGTAAAATCACATGAAATTGAAAAGGAAGAAACGTTATTAAATCAACGTTTCTTCCTTTCACTTTCTATTCGGTTTTGGCTAAAAAGCACCTTTTAGGACAGCCTCTTTATCCATAACTATTTATTTCACAATTGGCAATGTCACTTCACTTAATTTCACTGTAAGCTTCGTGCCCGCTTTCGGTCTAATTGTATAATCATAGTCGCTAGCAATTAAAACGACTCCTATTTGATGCCCAGCTTTAAAGACATAATCATCTGGCTGCATGTCCCATGTAAATGTATAATCTTTGCCCGGTTGAATCGCTGTTGAATTTTCTATACTTTTTACGTTTTGTGGATCCATCCAGCCTCGTGTTACGATTTCCGGCTTCGTTCCTCCATAATCAACAAGTAATGCTGTTAAATTTGATACAGATCGATCAATATTACCTGTAATTGAAATCTTTGGTGTACCACTTATACGCGTATCTTTTTGCAGTACAGGCATTGTATACACTAATCGATTGGCTACTTCTAATTCTGGGTTTGCTACTAATTCGTTTGATTTCATTTTTGCATCATCTACGAATGAAAACACCTTATTAACAGAACCCATACTGAATGGTAAATTAACTGCTTTGTTACTTAAATACATACGGATTTTTGACGGCACAGCTGCTGGATCCGGCCAATTTTTTATTTTATCCCAAGCCTTATTCTCACGTTGTACATCGACCATTGGTTCATTCATAATTCCATTTTCAATTCCATACAACCAATAATCGAACCATTTGTTTTGTGTTCTTTGCCAGTCATTCGTTGATGTTCCACCGTGTCCACCTTGATGTAACCACATTTTACGAGGGACATCATTCTCTCCAAGCGCTTCCCACCATTGCGCGAACTGCTTCGTCTTTACATTCCAATCATTTAAACCATGAACAACAAATACACTCGCTTTTACATTTTTAGCATCTTTTACATAATTACGTTTGTCCCAAAAATCATTATAATTACCAGTTTTTCGGTCCTGTCCTGCTGTTAACTCTTTTATTACTTGTCCACAAACTTCAGGATTTTCTCTTGTTAGTACTGCTTCTGCCATATTATCTGTATCTTCTCCTTGGTATCCACCTGGCGCAATAACTGCACCGTTTGCACGATAATAATCATACCAACTACTAATCGCTGCGATTGGTATAATTGTTTTTAGCCCTTCAACGCCTGTCGTTGCAACAGCATTTGGTAACGTACCATTATAAGAAACTCCTGTCATACCTACATTTCCCGTTGACCACTCGGCTTTAACTTCCTCACCATTTTCTGTATATGCTTTCGCACGTCCATTTACCCAATCAATAACAGATTTCGTCCCTAATATTTCTTGCTCATCCCCAGTCGTCGGACATCCATCTGATTTCCCAGTTCCAATACTTTCACCTAAAATGACTGCATAACCTCTTGGTACATAATAATTTCCATACGAACCAAGATTAACAGCTCCATACGGTTTCCCTTCATACGCATACAATTCTTCATCTACGTTATATACAGGAACATCTTTTAAACCAGCTCGATATGGGCTCATTTCATATATAACAGGAACTTTCACATTTGGATCAGTTTTTGGACGCATAACTTTTACTGATACTCGATCTTTTTTTCCATCTCGATCACTATCTACTTCCGTTTCTACAAATAGATTTTCAACAATCGCTTCATCAAGCGAGTAAATCGGTTTTGTCATCCCGTTTTCTAATTCAATTTTCGTACTTGAACGTAACGCATCTGAAACAATTCCATTTAACTTCACGTCATGCTCATTTATGTAGTTTGTTTCTTTATTGTCTGCATACGCAGTCATACTAGAAACTCCTGACGTAATTGATAAAGATAATATTGCTGATAATGTTGCTATTTTCTTTTTCCCCATATCCTTCCCTCCCCATTTATGTCTCCTTTTACTATACAATATAATTACTGAAAATTCAGTTTATATTTTATACAGCAACTTGAGAAATTTGTAGAACACTCTTCCAACGGGCTTTCAAGGTTATATATTCTGATTTACTGCTCTCATATAACCAATAAAAAACATCACCTATTAATAGACGATGCTTCTAATTGTATTGAATTAGTCATTCTTCATAGTAATATAAAACCGTATTTCTCCCTCTTTAGTAGATACGCCATAGTCAAAACCATGCCTTTCTAAAATACTTTTCACTATCGCTAGTCCTAATCCTGTGCCTGATTTTTCTTTACTTCGTGAAGAGTCTAAGACATAAAAAGGTTCCCAAATTTTTTCGATATCTTGAATTTGTTCTGCATTAATCCCATTTTTAATTTGAAAATATACACTTTTATTTCTCTCTTCTAAAGTGATTATTATGTTTTGATTTGTTGTATATTTTATTGCGTTAGAAATTAAATTTTGAAACACCATTCCCATTTTATTTAAATCCGCATAAATGACCTGATTTTTAATATTACTGTTCGTCTGCAACTGTATTTCTTTTGAATCCAGTTCAATTTTATGCTTATCTATTATACTTCGGACTAATGGTTCAATAGGGAATTCTTCTTTTTGTAAAACATCTCTTTCTAACTTCGAAAATCGTAATAGTTCTTCAATTAAGTTTGATATTTGATCTGTTTGTTTTATAATTGTATCTACGTATGTCCCATCATCTAACCCATCCTTAATTCCCATAGAATATGCTTTTACTAATGCAATTGGTGTCTTTAATTCATGCGTCACATCACCCATAAATCGTTTTAAATGTTCATTACGATCTGTTAAATCTTGATGTGCTTCATGTAGTGTATCACTCATGATATTAATACTATCGGCTAACTCCCCTATTTCATCGTTCGTTTTCACTTTTGTTCTTTTAAACTTCAAATGTGAAATGTCCTGAGCTACATCACTTAGCTCTTTTAATGGAGTCGTTATTATTTTTGAAAGTATCCACACAAGTAAAATAATAAGAAGGAGTGAGAAACAAAGAATGTATAAATAAAATGTATTTAACGTTTTTATAATTTCGTTAGAATGTGCAATAGAAGTTCCCATTAAAATTATTGTATTATCTTTTGCAATATATTTAGCGAAAAAACTTGCTTTTAACTTCTCTTGATCATATAGTTTATTCGATTGCCCTTCCACTTTCACCTTCATGACTGCATCTTTCGTAATCCACAGTTTATTTAAAACTACTTTCTTTTTCGTAAGTTGCATGCGTAACGATTCGTTCATATCATCTTCTGACTGATTGATTGACGTATATGCAAACGTAACGTTATTTTCGCTTTCAATTGTACGAATTACATCTTCTAACTCATTTACAGATGTATTTTGTATTTGCATTGTAAATTCATTCAAGTTCTCTCTCGTTTTGTAAATATTATATTTCGGTAAAAGATAGTTAATTATTAATAAAGAGATCGTAAAAATAAGAATAACAGTTAAAGAAATGCTGAGAAATAGTTTTTTTCCAAGTTTATTCACTCTGCTCCTCCAAACTATACCCTAAACCACGATGCGTCTTTATAATATTTTCTCCTACTTTTTTACGTAACCTTCTTACATGTGTATCAACAGTTCGCTCTTCTCCAAAATAGTCAAATCCCCATACGATATCTAACAATTTTTTACGAGTCAAAATCATGCCTTTATGACTTAAAAAACACTTTATTAATTCTAGCTCTGTTTTTGTAATATCTAACTCTTTGTCATTTTTATAAACTTTATTTTTCGTAAAATCTATTTTCAAATCTTGAACTTGAATGACATCATCGTGCTGTATAAGCTTTTTCGCTCTAGTGATTAATACACCTGGATGAAATGGTTTTTTTACGTACTCATCTGCCCCGCTTTGAAGCGCTGCTAATTCATCTTCGCTTTCACTTTTCGCCGTAAGCATTAATACTTTTACGCTTGAGTTTTTCTTTATTTCCTTACAAACAGTAATACCACTATGTTTCGGCATCATCCAATCTAAAATAGCTAAATCAATTTTTTCATCATAAAATATTTGAAGTGCTTCTTCTCCATCTTTCGCTAAGAAAACTTCGAAGCCTTCTTTCTCAAAATAAGCTTTTAAAATCCTTAGCATATCTTGTTCATCATCTGCGATTAATACTTTCATACATTATCCTCCATTGCTTTTAAACAAAAATTAATTGTATCATACAACTTCTTTGTTACATGTATGTGACAGAAAAATATTTGAACTAGTTAAGGGTATAGTAAAAACGAGGTGTTGTACTATGATGAAAAAAATCGGGGTCATTACTCTTCTTTTCTTTTTATTATCAACAAATGCGTTCGCAAATACAAATCAACAAATTGAAGTATTTGATTGTCAAAAAGAAATGGTCGTTCAAAAACAATCTTTAGATCCAGCTATTCAAAAAAAAGCTGTTCAATATGCTAAATCCATTACTGGCCCCTTCAAAAACTTAAATGTCGTTCCAAAAGATGGTCACATGATAAAAATCCCTTTATCTAAACCAGTTTCTATTACAAATCAATGGCTACAAACAACAATTGATGAAGTACTTATTCTTCTCCCTCTTAATCAAAAACCTTATATTATGCTTTACGACGATGAAAATAATCCACATTTTTATTATGTAAAAGGTGATCCGAAGGGACTATTGAAAGAAATGAATGTTAAACATAATTGACTAGAAAAAAGAGACTTCATAAGCTTATTTTTCGAAGCAGAGGTCTCTTTTTTTACTAACATAATACTTTATAGTGACTATAGCCTTTATATACCTGCCCCTTCACAAATCCATTTGCACTATAAAATGCATCACCTTGTTTTGTATCTGTATGTAAAACAACTACTTTAAAATTCTTTTCCGCATGAGATAATAGTCGCTTTAATAACAAGTTCCCTAGCCCTATACGACGATAGTCCTTTGAAATATAAAATCGCCTTAATCGGCCAATCTTATTATTTTCTGTATATGGATCCTCATTTAACCCTCCTATTCCGATTAACTTTTCCCCATGAAAAATCCCATATAAGCATTCACCAGTTTTATTAAATGTGTTTATTTTATTTTCATATTCACTTATTAATTTTATTAGGAAATAAAATCCTTCGTCTTTGCTTTCCTGAACAAGATATTCGTGTTCGTATATCATTAAATCTTCAATTTGTTGAATATGTATATCTTTCAAGTAAATCCCCCCTTAATATAGAAACACATAAAAATGCTCTAAAATCATTTATTCTGAGCATTTTTATGATTGTTATCTTATTCAATTCGTAGTATGTGTATTCTTCACTTCAGTTTTAAATCGATAATATAGTTGTTTAAGTCTTATTGAACTAAAGTAGCTGTTTGCTTAAATGAATAGATTTACATTTATAATGTCTCTCAAATATAATATCAGTTTATAAATTCATCATTCTACTCTAACATTGTTCAAGTTAAGTTATAATTTGTTAATCTATAAGCTTGTGTAACCACAGTTCAAATATCTTTAACTGTTCTTCAGTATGAAAATAATGTTCACCTGTCTCCATGACTTCTAATGCACAACGATGTTTTTTTGTAAAATCGTTAATAATTTCAAATTCACACAGTTCATCCTTAGCTCCGTACATAATATATGTATCTATATTCCATGTATTAATAAGATGTTCTTTTACATAGCATAAATAATCCCAATATAACTTTTGACCAATCGGTGTCTCTATAATCATTTCTTTTTGCAAAAGTTCTGGTGTTACATTAAACCATTTCATCATATTTTCGATAATTCGTTCCATATTAACTACTGGTGATAAAAATAATGCCTTTTCTATCACATCATTTTGATAGGCTAAAAGGCTAAAATAAGCTCCTATACTACATGCAAACACACTTACTTCTTTCCAATGCTCTTTTGCGTAATTCATAATTATAGATAATTCACTAACACAAAACTGTACTTTGCAAGGAGTATTATCATTTGTTCTTTCTCCATGCTCAGGTAAATCAAAGCTTAATACTTGATAACCTTTTTGATTAGCTTCTTCAGCTAATATTTGAATAACTGCATCTTCCTTATTTGACATATTTCCATGTACTGCAATAAAAACTTTTTCACTTTTATCTCCCCACAAAACCGTGGGAATATTATTAATGTTAAAATTATCTTTAAGCATATTTCCTCCATAGAATAAGTCATATAGTACTTGGCAAAAAACGCACACACTTTATAATCCAAATCAAACCATTACTAATCCATCACAAATGAATACCACTATCTCTACCTCTGTATAACAGAGTCTACTTTGTATTTAACATCTTTCTTTTTCCATTTCTTCAGAAGCCACAAGTACTTATTTTAATTCCCCACTAAGCAATTTACTCCGTTAATGGAAGAAAGATTTTTAAACGACTTTATTATTTTTAGAATGATTATATTGTAATTTAAACAACTTTATTATCTCTGTATAGCAGGCAATATCCCCTTCAACTCCAGTAAATCATCTATTACTATATCAGCTTGGGCAAGTTCATCTTCTTGTGCAAAATCAAAATTACATCCAATCGCAATCAAGCCATTATCTTTAGCTGCGCTTATATCAGATAAACGATCCCCGACTACAGCTGCTTCTTTTATATCATATTTGTTCAAAATACTTTTTACTAAGTCGCTTTTATTAAGTGAGTTTATTTGTTCAATACTAAACGTTTCAGTAACCCATTGGTCTAAATCATAATAAGATACAATTGCTCGTAGATATTCAGTTAAACCATTACTTGCAATATGTATTGAGCAATTATTTTCTTTTATATATGTAAAAATCTCTTTTACATTCGGATATAAAGCACCTTTTCCGCTCTTAATGTTTTCAATTAATCTTTCTAAAAAATATGCATCTGTTTGTTCTCTTATTTCAAGAGAATGATCCGGTAATAAAGCTTCCCAAACTTTCGGTAACGGCACGCCCATAATTTCACGGTACTTATCAATAGGTGTTACCGTATCCCATAATTGTAATGAACGTAAATGATTAAAAGTATCATCTAACGATAATTCTAAAATTTTATCTGTTTGAAATAACGTTCCGTCCATATCAAAAATTAATGCTTGTAACATTTCATTCTCTCCTTTTGAATTATAATACAGTTTTACTTGATATATTTTTCAGCATCTCAACGATAATTTCTGAACAATAGTTTGCGGCCGTTTTCGCGAAGTCATCATAAGAAATTTGTGCTTCATCGTCTGCACTGTCAGAAATACATCGCATTACGAGAAACGGTACTTCATTTATGTAGGCAACATGTCCAATTGCTGCACCTTCCATTTCTGTACAATGCGGTGCATATTCGTCTATTAATTTCGCTTTTAGTTTTGAATCTTCAACAAAACATTCACCGCTTACAATTCTTCCTTCATGAACCTCTATGTGTAAATTACTACTATTGCATGCAATACGCGCTAACTCTACTAATTCCTTACTTGCGATAAATTCTTCTTGAAACGGGAATAAGTTTTTCATTTGAGTCTTACTTACATCATGATGGGTAACATTCGTTGAAATAATGATATCACCAACTTTTACATCTAGGTGTAACCCACCAGCAACACCTGTATTGATGATAGCATCTACATCAAATTTATGAATTAATGTTTGCGTACATGCGGCTGCATTTACTTTCCCTACACCACATCTTGTAACAATTACTTCAGTTCCCATGAATTCTCCAACGTAAAAAGGCATTCCCGCAATTATTTGTTCTTCTTGTACAACTAATTTTTCTAAAAGTAAGTCTATTTCAATTTGCATTGCTCCGATAATTCCGATTCTGTTCATGAATGTACTCTCCTTTATTAATTACTCCCTTTAATTCTTTCAGACATAACCGACAATAAAAATTTCGGAAGTACGATTTGTCTCTTTAATCTTTTCGGCTGTGAGAGTAATCTATATAACCATTCAGTTCCTGTATCCCTCATAATTTTCGGTGCTCTTTTTACAGTACCAGATAATATATCGATCATACCTCCAATACCAATAGATAGTGGAACGTTTAATGTTTGTATGTTTTCATAGATGAATTCTTCTTGTTTCGGTGAACCTAGTCCTACTAACAGTAAGTGCGGCTTGAATTGCTTTATTTTCATTTTTACTTCTTCTATTTCTTCACCATTTACAAATCCATGCTGTCCTTTAAACTGTGCTCCTGGGAACTGCTCATTTAATTTTTCTAATGCCTTTTTATTACTTTCTGGAGCAGCTCCAAAAAGAAAGACGCGGTATCTATTATCGTTACAATATTTTATTAAATCGTGAGTGATATCTGCCCCTGTGACACGTTCTTTCAGCGTTCCTTTTAATATTTTCGAGCCAATTATGACACCAATTCCATCCGCTGTTATTAAATCCGCAGATAGTAACATCTTTTTAAACTGTTTAGATTTAGCCGTGCTTTCCTTTGCAGACATAACAATTTCAGGATTTGCAGTTACTACAAATCTTGGTTTCTCTTGTTTTTCATGTAGCCAACCTTTTAATAAACTTATAACTTGTGCATATTCTAAAGTTGAAAAAGGTATTCCCTTTATAAGTTGGTGATTCACTTTACTCTCCCCTTACATAAGTTGCAAATATTCATCAATATCTTTAGAAATTTGTTTAAAAGCTTTATCCCAAAATTCATATCTTGTTATATTTATTTCAAAATGTTTTTTCATCAGTTCTTCCACTGGAGCTTTTCCTGTTTCTCGTAAAAACTCTTTATATTTCAAGTGAAAAGTACTTTTACTTTCTTTAGCTATTTCTAATAAACTAAAACTAGCTAAATACCCAAATGTGTATGGATAATTATAAAAAGGAACATCTGCTATATAAAATTGAATATATTTCATCCACACGAACGGCTGATATTCTGATAATGAATTTCCATATGCTTTTTCTTGCGCTACTATAGATAATTTCTCGATTTGATCAGCACTTAAAGGACTTTCTTTACATTTCTCGTAAAAGTTCTTCTCAAATTCGTACGATGCTCGAATTGCCATTACATAATTAAAACAGTTTCTTATTTTCCAGCTAAGCAATGACTTTTTTATATCTATACTATCTGTTGTTTGAATTAGATAATTTATAAGCACCGTTTCAAAGAAAATAGATGCTGATTCAGCTGTACTCATTGGCAAATAATCATCTAAAAAAGAAGAGGATTGTTCAAAACTCATATTATAAAAATGCCAAGCATGTCCTAGTTCGTGGGCAAGTATTCTTACACTATCGATACTTCCGTCATAACGCATAGAGATTCGAGATTCTTTTTCACTGAAAAAAGGAGCACAAAATCCACCTGGGGGTTTATTCTCTCTCGGTTCTGCATCTACCCAACCACTTTCTATCGCATGACGTGCAAATTCTGCTAATTCTTCATCTATATTTTTAAATGCACCGTATATGTTTTGTACTGCTACTGAAAAAGGAATAATAACCTCATTATTCTCCTTTACTGTCATAAGTTCATGCCATGTAATCGAAGCTCTGCCTTTCTTATACACATTTAAAGCACTAACTAATTTATCTAGATTTTCTTCTGTCGCATTCCATATTTGTAATAATACAGTTTCTGAAACACCATTCGCATGAAGGGACCTTGCTAAAATCTCTCTATCTTCTAATTCATTACCCTTCGTATTACGCAATCTTCCTATTTGATTTAATACAGTAGCAAAAATTTCTTTCTCCTTATGTAAAGCACATGTTAATAACTCGAATACTTCTAGTCTTTCCTTTTCATTATCACTATTCATTGCAACATGATTTGCTTGTCCAAATGATAATTGCTTATTATTGTGCTCTATTTCTATCCTATTCCTTAATTGTATGTACATATTTTCCCACGCATGTAGTTCATCTTTTATTAGCCTAGTATTATCAGTAATTTCCACTTCACTTTGCTGTATGACTTGCTGCACTTCACTTTTTAGTTCTTTTACTTTCATAGTTAATCTAGTAATGTCAGATGAAACACTTTCTTCAGTCAATCGACAGTACAAATAGTATTCTGCTTTTTCAATAGATTGAATAAGTTTTGAAAGGATTTCTACGTCCTTTGTCACAATATATTGCTCTTTTAACTCCAATATTGGAAATATAATGTCTCCACACGTATATAATCGATCTAAATCCCATCTAGCAATTTCATGCATTTTATAGCCGCCCCCTTTTTTTACAAATAGTTACAGATTCTTCTCCCTACACAATTATATATGAAATGGTAAAATTTTAATATCTTCAAATATTTAGATTTCTATAAACAAAATACTTCAATACATAAAAAAGATGGTTCTGTCCACAACAGAATCATCTTTTTTATATCTTATATTTAGCATTTTCATACTAATTTCATAAAAAACTAATTTATATATTTAGTAACTCCTTTTTCTTCGCATTAAATTCATCTTCTGTAATAACACCCATATGTAATAATCCCTTAAATTTTTTCAGCTCATCTGCTACAGAAATAGTAACATTACCTTGAAGAAAAAAAGATTGATCAAAAGATCAATCCTTTACTCTACTTCATTTAAGAAAAACAACGTTATAACGCCAGGTCCTGTATGTGCTCCGATTGCTGCACCAATTGTATTTACGATAAATACTTCACAGCCAAATCTTTCTGTAATTAATGCTTTTAATGCTTCAGCTGTTTCTAAATCGTCACCGTGAGTTATACCGATTGTTTGACCTTTAAGTTCTTTTCCACGCTCTTCCATTATATCGACAATTCGGCCAAGTACTTTCTTTTTCCCTCTTACCTTTTCAAGTGGTACAAGTTTTCCTTCTTCCACGTTTAAGATCGGTTTAATGTTTAGTAAACCACCGATAAATCCTGCGACTTTACTTAAACGTCCACCTCTCACTAAGTACTGTAAGTCAGCTACAGTGAAGATATGTTCCATATGGTTCATTAGAAAATCAACACGTTTTAAAATATCTTCTTTTGATGCACCGTCTTTCGCCATTTTAGCAGCTTCTAAAACAACAAGACCTTGACCAAGCGAAGCACATTTCGTATCAATAATTTCTAAATCTAAGTTAGCATATGTTTCTTTTACTTCCTCTTTAATGAGAACTGATGATTGATATGTACCAGACAGTTCAGATGAAAAAGCTAAATATATACAAGGATTACCTTCTTTTGCATAAGAAACAAATTTTTCTTGGAAAGTTTCAAGTGAGGGCAATGACGTTCTATAAACAGCGCCTTCTCTCATTTTTTGCAATAATGTAACTGACTCTAATGTTACTCCATCTAAATACTCTGTTTCTGATTCATCATAAACACGGAGTGGAATTAAATCAATATCATATGCTTGCAGCAATTCTACCGGTAAATCCGCCGCACTATCCGTAATGATTTTAACACCCATTTTTAAACCTCTATTCTGTTATAAATATAAAATAATAAAATAAAAATAGTACTTTTAAATTATATACGTAAAACTTAAATGAAGAAAGGAAAACACTGTATATTGTATGCACTATTCTTCAAAACTTGAACTGTTAATACAAATGATTCTATTTTAAACACCTTTTTCTTATTATTTTTCTAAAACACGAATAATTTTATAAGTATTTTGTATCATTATATTTTAATTCTTTATCTTAATATAATCTTTTCAAATTCATACTGTTTAAAATTTAAAAGCCAAATCCAATAAAGGAAATGGCTTTTAAGTTTTCATAAAATAACCAAACTTCATTTTCCATCACATTGCTCTCATTATTATTTTAGCGATGTTAAATATTAGTCCAGTTATGAGTAATATTTATAGCCTGTACTATAATTAAAACAGTAAAAGAATCACTAGATAAAAAACAAGTTAAACACTTTATAAAATATTCAATTTAACTAGTAACGCTAATAAAATTTGGAGAAGAATTTGAACATTTACTGCTATGTCTGTATCAGTAGTCGTAACTGTAACATTTCTAGAATTTCTAATAACAGTTTCTTGTTTATTAATTTGTTTAATAGATGATTTTTGAAACAATTCTTGTGCAACACGATCAGCTTTTTCACTATCTGCTATAGAAATACTTATTATAACCACGATAGCTGCTTGTAATGCCGCTTGAATAGATAACGCAGCTTTTGTATCTGTAGTAGTAACTTCTACATCTGCTGAATCGACAATTGTAATTGATTCTTCAGAAATTTGGTAAGTTTTACTTTCTTGCGCAGCTGCTTCTGAAACACTAGCATTTTTAAAAGATGGATGAGGATTTGAGTAATCTAATGCACTCCATTTTTTATTTTCATCTGAATGACATGTTTTGTCCATACGTTCACCCCCTTTCAATCTAAATAATTATTAACTTGTGATTGTATTTCAGAAACAATACTTTTAATTTGCTGCTTTTTTTCTGGCGATAAATTTTTTAGTTTTTCTTCATTTATCCCATGCCTATTAAAAATATCTGAGAGTAAAAGGTCTATAATTATATTCTTTTGATCCTTATCAAACTTAAAGGAAGAAAATTTGTTTAAATCATCCATTTACAATATTCACTCCAATCAATTTTCTATAAAAATTTCAAATAACTAAGAGCATTATATGTAATTTAATAAAAATTGCTTGGACAAGTAACTTAATCTTCTATTTTCCACTTCTTTTTACTAATAACTTCAAAAAGCTGGCTTCTAATAAGAAGTCAGCTTTCTTTCCTTCACTTCACATAAATATAAGTTTCATTTACTGTTAAATAATGTATTTCAACTTTATTTGTAGTTTTCCACACTTGCTTTTTCATTTATCTTGAATATTAATTCAGTCATAATAAGAAGTCCAAGCTTGTACCATATGTTACAACAAAAAACGTTTACTTAAAGTGAAAACTTATAGCTAAATATCAATAGGATAGACACTTTATAAAATGTTTAGTTTAACTAATAAAGCTAATAAAATTTGAAGGAGAATTTGAATATTCACTGCAATATCTGTATCAGTCGTTGTTACGGTTACGTTTCTGGAATTTTTTATAAATGTTTTTTGTCTATTAATTTGTTTAATAGCTGATTTTTGAAATAATTCTTGTGTTATTTTATCTGCCTTTTCACTATCTGCTATAGAAATACTTACTACAACTACGATAGCTGCTTGTAATGCCGCTTGGATAGATAGCGCAGCTTTTGTATCTGTAGTAGTAACTTGTACATCTGCTGAATCAACTATTTCAATATATTCCTCAGAAATTTGATCGATTTTATCTGTTTGTATAGCTTCCTCTAAAAAATTTGTATTTTTACTAAACGAATAATAATTTACTGATTCGCAATCTTCTTTTTTTGGTTCACAATCCTCTTTTTTTGGCTCACAATCCTCTTTTTTTGGCTCACAATCCTCTTTTTTTGGCTCACAATCCTCTTTTTTTGGTTCACAATCCTCTTTTTTTGGTTCACAATCCTCTTTTTTTAGCTTAGGAGCTCGTTTTTTCGGCTCACAATCCCGATTTAATGGATCCCGGTTTTTCTTTCTTCTACAAACTTCACATTCACACATAAAATCACCCCTTTTAGTCTTAAAAGTTAGCAATATTAAAATATTGACTAACTATTAGCATTTTATGTATTTTTTAAAGATTTGTTTGGACAAGTAACTTAATCTTTTATTTTACTTCTACTTCTTTTTCTAATAAAAGAAAGCTACCTTCAAATAAGAAGACAGCTTTCTTTGCGACTACTCTAGAATAGATTTCATACAATATAATTGTTCCTTTCTTATAACCTGAACTCGTCACTTTAGTTATAAAAATGTGAGTATATCCTATAACCTTTTTTAGGGATCATCCATAATTTATTTCATAAAAAGTGCTTTATTTTACTGAAAGGTGGTTGCGGAAACAATCGCCTTTTTATTCGGAACAAAATAAAACTTTTATATAAAAGGCCCATAATTAAATACACTTAACTTCATATGATATATTGCATCCTTTCTTTTTAGAATGAGTAGTCGTTACTGAAGGGCACTTTTCGAAGTGCTCTTATTTTTAAATCCCTTTTCTTTTTCAGGAGGTTTTTTTGCTAAATCCTAATACGATTTTTATCACTCAGGCTGGGGATTATTATATTTCCTTACTAGTTCCAATAATATAGTAGCTACACCAATTAAAATAAGCCTATAAACTCTATACGCTTAAATAATAATGCGTTACCAAACACAAGAACTAGTTTTACACTAAATTCACAAGGTTCTTATCCTCTTTTAGTTGAAATTATCATTTCAATACCAGCAAATCTACAACTTCAACTAATAAATTTTGCAAATGTGCTATATTAAGGTTCTTTTGATATAGCATCTTATGTTTTATATAATAAAAATAGTGCTAGCATTCCGAAGGAGGATGTCTATGAGTATCCAAATGGCTACATCTAATGATTTAGAATGGATTAATAATCAATACGACTCAATAGGATTTGTACGAAGTGATTTAAAAAGAGATAAAGTTGCAATTATTACATACAACAATGAATATGCAGGTGTTGGACGATTAGTCCAAATAGATGAAGATACTTTAGAAATGGGTGGAATTTATATTCTTCCTCAATTTAGAGGGCTACAATTAGCTGGGGATCTTGTTTCATTTTTAGTAGAAACTGCGAAGAAATTACAAGTTCCAAATGTATATTGTCTTCCTTTTGAGGAATTAGAAAACTTTTATAAGAAATATGGCTATACTGAGGTCGATACTACGAAAGAAGTTGTTCATCCAATTATTCTAGAAAAATATAATTGGTGTTTGGATCATTATGAAAAGCATGTTTTATTATTTAAGTTGTAAAAGTACCTAAAGTGAGTATATATAAATATTAATTATACTTTTCCGCATAGATAATAACCCTAATTTATTTGGTCAACATCAGCTTCTACAAGATATACTATTACTTCTTACGCTGTCTTTTTTCTTAACCTTACTTTTGTATAAATGATTAGTTTGTTTAAAATTACCTTAAATCGTATTCAAATAAACTAATCGAAAGGCCAATTCCTATATAATACAATTAAGTAATTAAAAGGAGCGTTATTTATGATAGATGTAATAAGACTCGTTATCTTTACTGTAGTTGCAATTGGTGCCATTATTAACATATACATAGAATTTAAAAAACCTAAAAAAAGTATATTCTCAATCGTTTTTTTATCAGTACTCTTAATTGGATCCTCAGGGTTAATTAAAAATATTTTATCTCAACTTTTATAGAAGATTGATTAAAAATCAACCTCCCGTCAATAATGTAAATAACATGATTGTATCTCTCCATTCCCCCTTTGGAGAGGAGCAGTTAGCTTTGGCTAACTGCTCTTTTATTTGAACTATTATCCACAAAATAAGTATCATACGCCTTATCAAAAACATATCCTAGTTTTTCAGCTAGTTTTGCAGATGTAGTATTCGCTGCATCCCAGTTTGGATATATCCCTTTTTCTAAACAGTCCAAGATTAGTGCTGCACTAACTATAGTCGCCAATCCTTTTCTTCTATAATTGTGATCAGTCGCAACTTCAATTTCAATGCCATTATCATAAATGCTATATGATGATGCACCGCATACAACTTCTCCTTTATACAAAATACAATACCCTATACCTCGGTTTATATAATCTTCTACTGATTGAAATTGACTTGTAAAATCTTTAGAGACTTTATGTAATGTAGGGTTATTTACGATATTTTCATCTATTCTTCTTAACTCGTATCCTTTTGGAAGCGCTGATATAAGAGATTGTAATTTTGAACGATCAAAAACTTCTGCATTACATTTAAATTTATAGCGTAAAAACTTATCTATTTTTCTTTCGTAAAATGTTTCTAAACGCTTTTTCCATTCTACACTATTTACGATGACTAACATTCTATCAGGAATGTTTCGAAGCAATTCTTCTGTTTCTTTCACCTTTGAATCCCCAGCGTAAAATGTAAAGATCCCTACCGTAATTTGCGCTACTGTCGGATTTTCAAGATCATTTACCCAAGCGGTACCCATATGTCCTTGTAAATAAGAAAGTAAAACAACGTTATTGAAATCTTCGAACATAGTAACTAATTTTTCTCTTGTATGTATATTCGCTTCATATATCATTTACATTCCTGCTTTCTTTAGAATTAATGTACTTCTACTCTTTTCTACATATAAGCAAACGTCTACTACATTCCATATAATTATAAATTATTCATAAATATAAAATTATTATAACATCTAAAAATAAGTAAATGACTATCCTGTAAAAAGGTTTACAGATAATATACTTAATAATAATTCGCAATCTATATTATTATGTAAAACCCTTAACATTAGTTTAAGGGTTCATTTAAAAATATATGTTATAACTCCTTCTTATAAACAAATGATTCTGTTCCTCCGTTTTTATATACTTTAGTCACTTTAACAACTGATGTGTACGTATTATCGTCATTCGATATTATCTTTTTCATCTCTTCTATTTCAGCATTACCAGTTCCACTCTCTATCCTCAAACAATTCGAAATGTTGAGGTATCCACTCGATGCGAAAAGAATAATAAACGTAAGATCAGGGAAATTAATGAACAGTATTCCAAACTTTAAAGGATTCGTAGCCGTATCAGATAATACTAGTCGGAAACTTAATAATTCAGGCACTTGAACAAAATCTTTAGAAACAATTGCTTCACCTATTATAGTAATTTGTTTTACTACATTTCCCATCTCATCTATAAACCCAGTACAACTAGGCGCATCAATTGTTTTTGCTTGAAGTGATAAATTCAATTCTGAATTGTGAAAGTCAAAAAAGAGTGTGCTTCCCTCTGTTAAACATTGCGGACAAACGTTTCCAAGTAGACTGAAATCCTCTTCAATAAATTTGACTTTCGTTTTACAACTACAAACTTTTCCTATTCGAATTGCATCAATCTTAGAGCAATCTACAAAAATAACCTCATCGCCCTCTTGTACGAAGGATACGACACCATTCTTCTTATTAAATGAAAGAAAATAAGATACAACAATTTCATTTCCGGCAATTACAATACTCTCAACTTTTGTAAAAGGCTCTAGACTTCGCAAAAATTCACAAATACTATTTTGGCAACATCGATCATTTCGTTTCGGCTCACAACCCACTTACACTCCATCCCTTCTCTATATGTTTTATCTCATACACATAATATGAGGGGGATATGAGATAAGCTTGGACAATATAACTTTAACGTAGGAATATATTTGCCTACTTATCGCATTAAAAATGAGTACTAACACATAAATTTCCCTATAAATACATATAACAATTTCATCTTTCATGAAAAAAACGTTATAATGAAGTGTAGCCTCTACGATTACGTTATAAAGGAGATTAAAACAATGGCTAAAATTAAAGTATACCAAGCAAAAGAAGAAAATATGGAAGCAGTAAAAAACATCATTGATGTTGAAGAACAAAATCCAACTACTGAAAACTTACAAAATCTATACGCATGTGTATTAGATACTGAAGATATGGCATTGCCTGAATCATACATTGAAGAAGATATCTTAATTGATTCTATTGAAGTTATGGTTAACGCTTCCCAAAGCAAAATAAGAGACTTAGGTGCTTACGATGTAATCGAAGTTCAAAACAAAGGTAAGAAAACACAAATTTTATTATTAGCAGACGAAGAATACGAAATCATCGAAGGCTAATCTAAATCCGTACATACGAAAAAGCTCCTTTCCAATTGGAAGGGAGCTTTTTCATTACGCTTTTGATGTTTCGCTCTTTTTATTCTTTTGTTGTTTTTTAATTACCATGCGCTCATTTCCCATAAAGAAAATAAATATGAATGCTAAACCAGCTGGTACCAATGCCCACATAAATGTTTGGACAATTGAGCTAGAAAGAGCATCAATAATTTTATCTAATATTTGCGGTGGAATTTGAGATCTTGCCGATTCTGATAAAATAGCTCTTGAATCTCCTAAAGCGTTTGTATTCATTCCCCCGTTCATACCTTTAAATGCTTCTTCTAATTGATCTTGGAAACCTGTTCTTTGGATCATTCCGAAGATTGTAATACCAAGCGTCATGCCTAATGAACGAATGAAGTTACTCGTTGAAGTCGCAGACCCTCGCTGTTCCATACCAAAGTTGTGGATAGCCGCCATACTTAGTACAGAGAATGAGAAACCAACTCCAAATCCAATAATAATCATATACACTGTTAATAATACACGACTTGTTTCTGGCGTTAATGTGCTTAATAAAAATAGTCCAATTAGCATAATAACAGCAGAAATAATCATAATGTTTCGGTAGCTAAGCTTCGTCGTTAAAAACCCACCTAATTGCGCTGTTACAACTGATCCTAACATCATCGGTAATAGTAATAACCCTGAGTTTGTTGCGGTACCTCCGTATACACCTTGAATGAATAACGGAATGTATACAGTTGCTGACATAAACGCAGCACCATAACATAAAGCAATAATGGTACTCATTCCGAATAAGCGCTGCTTAAACATCTCAAATGATATGATTGGCTCTTCTACTTTTCGTTCAATAAAAATAAATGCAATAATTAAAATAGCGAATCCACCAAATAAACTTAAAATAAAGCTAGAATCCCAGTCATACTTTTGTCCACCAAGTTCTAATCCGATTAACAAGTATGACAAACTATATTATTCTTCAAACCTATAATAAATATCTAGCCCACCGTTTTGCGTTATATCTATTCTTTTAATTAATGTATTAAAGCATTCATAAAGATTTTCAGAGTTCTTTAATAAATCAAACGCTTTTTTAGTTGCATTATCTTCTTTTATTTGTTCCTCTAAACTATTTAACTTTAATAACTCCATATTTTTTTCTCGAATGATTTTATCTATTTTTTTATCTCGTTGTGTAAATACTTCTTTCGAAATGTTCTGCCCATCTAAATATAGATCTAACAATTTTTCTTTTTTTCTTTCCCACTCTTTAATTTCTTTATTTACTTTACTTATCTTTTGTTTGTTTTTATTTTTATGTCCACCACTAATCTGTTCATCTAAATCTTGCTCTTTTTCTTTTAATTTCTCAACTATTAGTTTCCTCACTTGGTTGTAGTACAACGGAACATGTTTAACACATTCCCTCCCTCCAGTTCTTCTATACTTACTACACCTCATATATACGTATTTTATTACACCGTCTCTTTGCGTTTTCTTCACCGCTTCAGCTTTCATTGGCTGCCCACAATGAGCACAGTATACTAATCCACGTAATTCATTATCTACAGATACACGCCTTTTCGTGCGATTTTTCTCTTTCTTTTCAAAGCTATGTATCTTGTCCCACAGATCACGCTCAATAATAGCTGGATGATGATTTTTATAGACTACCCATTTTTCTTTAGGGTTTACAGTTTGTTTTCTACGACCATCAACTTTTACTTTCGTATACTTCTGTGCTATATAGTCACCTACATAAAATGGGTTGTTAATTATATGTCTAATATGATAATCACGCCACAACTTACCGTCAATAAAGCGTAAACCTTTATCATTCATATAAAGAGCTACTTTTAGATAACCCAATCCCTGATTGTATAAATCAAATAACTCTTTAACATTTTCACTTTCTTCATCATCTATCACATATTTTTGATCCACAACTCTATAACCATATGGTACACGTCCACCATTGTATTCACCACGTCTTACTTTAGCATTCATCGCTGCCGAAATTGATACAGACATCGTTTTGGGATACTGTGCGGCAAACATCGCATACATTTCAAATTTCATATCATTGTTACCTTCATAGTAACTATCGTAACCCTCCTCAATTGTTACTAAACGCACCCCGTGCCCTAATAAAATTGATTTAATTTCTAAAGCATCCCTTAAATCTCTAGCAAGTCTATGAATAGATTTAAAAATAACAGTATCTAATTCTCTCTTTCGCGCCTTCGCTAAAATTAATTGAATAGCTTGTCTCTTAAACCATTCGGTTCCAGATACAGCTTCGTCTTTATAAACAGCGTCTTCATCCCACTCGAATCCGTTTTTTTCAATCCAATATCTACAAATATCAATCTGATTCTGGATGGATGCCACCTGTTCATCTTTGTCCGTAGATACCCGTACATACACAGCATATTTCAATCACTACCACCTACCTGTTATTTTACATTGAATGACACCATTATATAACTCCAGGAGTCACATGGCAATCTATTACCAATAAAAAAGACGACTTTCTATAGTCGTCAAAATAAAAATATATAAATCTCAAAAATTTAGGAGGGGGTAACAATACCCAACAGCTACATGTAAAAATCAAAAAGAAAAAAGAACCCCCTCTATAAAAAATATACCTTATATATATAATATAAATTATAAAACTAATAAATATATATTATATATAGAGTATATTATTAGTAGTAATATATAAGTATTATTACTATAGGGTTTTAAGGTTTTAATTCTGTATGTTTTGCAGTTTATTTAGAAGCATCAATAAGTCCTGTTAATACCTCCCATGCATACTCATCTAAGTCTGCTTGCAAACTCGTATGTTTTTCTAACGTTCTAATTCTATGCCCTGAACTTTCTCTTAGATAGGTTAAAACATCCCCAAAATAAAATAACATCCTTAAAACGATTTCCCTTAATTAATCTATAATTTAACATCATTATATGTTAATATTTATTATATGGTGTGCCGTGTTTTTTATGAACACACTATTTTAAGGATAAGGGGATTTAATTATGAACTTTAAACAACTAATCTTAGCAGGGACAGTTATCGCATCTACAACACTTACCCCTCTAACAAATGTACAAGCAGAAAGAATAAGAGCATTTACAGATGTTCCTCCAGATCATTGGTCATATACGGCGATTCAGGTTCTAAAATCTAGGGACATTATTTCGGGCTATGGAAATGGAATATTTGGTTTTGGTGATAATATTACACGTGGTCAAGTTGCTAGAATGATATATGCTTACTTAAAACCAGCATATGATTCTAATACTCCTAACCCTTTTACAGATGTCAAAGGACATATGTTTGAAAAAGAAATTTTAAGTCTTAGTAAAGCAGGTATTATGAACGGTTTTGGCGATGGAAAATTTGGCCCAGATAATGTTTTAACACGTGAACAATTAGCTGTTGTATTAACAAAGGCTTTTAACTTCAAAGCGACATCTACTACCACTTTCAAGGATGTAGATAAAAATTATTGGGCAACAAATGCTATAAGCGCATTACAAGAAAATAAAATTGCTGCTGGCACGGGTGATAATCTATTTGAACCTAAAAATATTGTAACTCGTGAGCAGTATGCACAATTTTTATACAATGCTATCGTAAAAACAATTGATCCCGAAGCTGAAAAAAGAATTGCTGATATATCAAAGGCATTAACTATGGATGGTAATGATTATACATATTGGACGGGTAGTTCAATTGTGCTGAAAAAGTCTATATCTAATGAAGCACAAAGACTTATTACTGAAGTAAATAAAAAATACAATGAGAATTTCAAATACATGTCGATAGATCCTACAGTTGATATATACACTCCTAATCTTGAAAGAAACTATGAAATAGGTGCACAATTTACTGTAGATGGTGATGATGAAAATAACTTTGATGTTGGAATTGTAGTCAATAAATCAACAGTTGAATTAGCAAAAAAATGGATTGTTATGATCAATCCTCAATTAAATTTGGATAAAGAAATTGATAATATCATAAATAATAAAACAACAACTAAGCAGACTTTCACTAAAGGAAATTATAAAATAACTATGTCTCTTTTTGAGCAAGTGAAATCAAGTTATTGCTTATATATTGATATACAGGACTAAGTAAGATTATAAAATAAAAGGAGAAGAGTGAAACCTCACTCTTCTTCTACTTCATGTAGAGGTCACCATACATGCCTATCGACTTAAGAATAAATGCGTGATTTCTTCATTCTTCATAGTAATTACCTCCTGATTTTTAAACTCCTAGAACCACATAAACTTTTGCATATATGTCATGCTTAGCTGCAAGTTGCTCCAGCTTTTTTTGTCTGTATTCTGTCACCGTAAAGAAATGAATGAGCGGTACTTTTCCATTATATTTATTTTTGTAGTATAACGAAAACTCCCTGTAACGACTCATCTTTTCAGCGTTTACATTCATCATTTGTGTACGATCTATCTCTACAGCATTTAATGTACCTTCCTCATCCCTGAACTTTACATCAGGAATAATTGTCTTCTTTTTATCATTTACTTTATAACGTATAGGTGCTTCTATCTGCCAGTCGTCGGGACAAAACAGATAGAGCCATGCCTCATTACGCATAAGGCTGTGGGCTAATCGACTATTTGGTACAATTTTTTCTGTATCGTCGAACAGTTCACGGCCCTTTTTATTTAAGTAATACACGTACTCTTTTTGGTACACTGTGTTATTTACGTATGGACTGAGGTCCTTCAAAATACGATTTGCGTTACGTATACCACCCATATCGTGCACCGCCATTAAATGCCTGCGGGTTGCGAATTTCAACTTTCTAATCGAGGTCAGAATCGTCATCTGACGGTTGATTTGGATATGTGTCTGGATGTTCATCTTTCTTCACCTCGTATTGTTTTAGATGTGCCCACATCTGCTTATCACTAATAAAAGGTACCTGCAGTTCTGTTAATCGATCTGTTTTATAAATAGCTCTACCAGGTAACGACGGTAATGTCTCTAATCCTGATTCATCAAGGACAACCTCAGACGCCTTGTATGTCGGTAATCTGAACCCTAACTTAGCGTCAGACATTTGCTTTACGACTGATGGTATTGAAGTAACTGTAGGATACTGTGTAGCCAAAATCAAACGAAAACCCAAGCCGCCCGATACAGTTGCTATATAACTAAGCATATACTGACACTCTTCCCGAATCTTGTTAACATGACGCGGTAACCCTTTTGCCGGAGCAAGTACTGCACCTTCATCAACAATAATGAAATATCGATCCCTTTCTTTTGTTTCAACTATATTTTTGTAGCCATTACCTTTCATAAATTTTCCACGCTCTTCAATTTTTTTCATAATTTTATTTAGTACATGATGTGCTTTCTCTACAGAATCAGCAACTTCTGGCACTTGTTTCAAATTACTAAACTCGCTAAATTCCAGTCCTTTTTCCTTTAAGTCAATTAAATACACATGAGCATGTTCCGGATTCGCCTCAATCAAGGTAGTAAGTAGTACTTTCAAAAACACGGTTTTCCCCATCCGTGTAAGACCGCCTAAAACCATATGAGGAGTCTTATCAAAGTCGTGATAAATCAATCTTTCGAGACTTTGCCCCATCGGTACACGCCATCTACCTTTTTCCACCAACTCTTCAGTCCATCCCCACTTCTCCGGTATGTCTTTATGAAAAACACGAATCATCAATTTGTAATTATCGTATTTGATACGTACAGGTTTATTAAGTCCTTCGCTAACAACATCCTCAACTTTCTGTATTAATTTCGATGGCATTCCTAACGGTAGTTTATATACATAAGTCGTACTACGATCATCTTCTCTTCGCTCAAGAAAAACTGGATAATGTAATTTTTCATCCTTCCTAATCGCAATCCCACTTACTTCAAAGAACACTTGTATCTTCTTTCTATCATCCTCTTTACCTTTTAATCTATCGTTTACCAAAGCGTATCCCAGCGAAACTGCAGGTATTAATAACAATTCAAGCATAGGGGTTCACTCCTTATATATCCTTATAGGATATAGTTGCTCTTTGCTGGAAGATTTACATACAAGTTATTTTTCTTATATAACAAAATGTCCCATGATTCCAGGTTCCATTCCTTCAAAGAAACATCATTAGCACATAACGTAGAAGATACAAAAACGAGCCTGTGAGAGTTGTATACATCGTCATACGTGGAAGCCAATGTGGAACATTCATCCCCATTTTCTCACCTGCCTTTATCGCCACTACAGACAATCCCGTCGCCGTCCAAATTACTATAGCCTCTCCTGCAAGTGTCATAGTGAATCCCTCTTTCTTTTTAGTTGTAATCCCTTTGCTTTTAAAATTGGTTGGTAATGATCAATAACTTCCTCCCACTCAAGGAGCTCTTCCTCATCCCCGTATAAATCCTCCATGATCTCATTGGATAAACTGTAATAACCTCGATATTCTTTATTGTCAAACACCTCATGTCTTTCCATATGCTTCATGATTGAAGTCGTTTCACCTTTCCCTCTAGATTCCTTATACATGCTTCTCAGTTCTTTTGACGGATACAAATATGGCGTATCATTTAGGTAATCATATTGCCACCTCACTATTCATCCCTCCACTGTTTACAGTCATCTAAATACGCATCAATCCTTTTCTGAATCCCTATCTCGTTATACGGTCCATAAGGCTCCTCTTCCCCCAATAAATCCACAATATCGATATAGTTTGGATGTTGTAACATATTGTGTTTTACAATGTGTTCGTACACACAACGTACTTCATTTTTGTCATCCGCTTCTGTGTACATGTTGTAAAGTGTTTGGGATGGATACAGCTGCATACGAGGTAAATACTTATACCCAGGTCTCATCGTTCCTCACCTTTTCCTTCTTGATGTCCTTAGTTCCACTTGATATTCCTCGTGGTCTTGATATAGGTATATGACCTGGAGAATTATTTTTGCACGTCCACACCAATTTTTTTCTTTCTAGCTTGTACTTTTTATAAAGGAGTTTATTTCTGTATATAGAAAGTAATTTCTTGAGGTGAGCGTATATGAAGTTTAAATGTAGACTCAAAGTAATTTTTGCAGAGCTTGATATTAAACAAAGCGACTTTGCAAAACGTATCGGAGTTGACGACTCTACCCTTAGTGCAATTGTTCGTAATCGCACTAAACCTCGATTCGATACAGCCTATTTAATCTGTAAGGAACTTGGTAAACCAATCGAGGAGATCTGGACCATCGAGGAGTAATTCCTCCCCCTCCAGCCTTAATAAGTTTTTTATCTTTATTTTGCTTTTTATACTTGACTTTGGCGGTCGGCAAACAATCATGGGATGAGGGTACAGGACAACGGCTAGGGCAGAGAATGACTACCTTACAACGCTTCAAAAAAATAAAAGCGTCGTAAAGTAGACGTTCTGTCAATCATGGTCTATCGGGTTAAGGAATCCGTATAGTAACACCCTGTTTAAACGCTGTAATTTCTTACACAGCTGACTTTTTACAGATAAAGCTTGTCCTATCTGCAGAAAGAATCAGGAAAGGAAATGCACTACTGGCGTATCCTTCATTACTCGTAACCTATAATTCTTTCATTATCAGCTGCTACCCGTGCCGTAACACGCCAAGCAACCGCCGTACCGTTAATGGCCGTAC